>WBZP01005593.1_pt1 | contig 10499 bp, 8 predicted proteins | sample 5204301 | NCBI WGS metagenome assembly WBZP01 (sample SAMN12412401, study PRJNA552823) | activated sludge metagenome | isolation source: activated sludge from nitrification reactor of wastewater treatment plant... | place: USA: Pennsylvania | collected 2017 | reverse complement strand
GCTCAAAAAAAACAACCCAATGAGCGTTTTGGCTTTCATTTTAAAGGAAAAAGACAGCATATTTCCAGAATCCCCTTCGAAATCTATTCTAACTTAATCATTATCAAAGTACGTGTCGATGAGTCTGATACCCTCAATTTCATTTTTGATACTGGCGTGAGTTCTTTTATTATTACAGATCAGACAATTGCCAAGAAATTAAAATTAAATGTAACCCGCAGAGTAAGGATAAACGGAGCCGGAGAAAAGGATTATCTGGAAGGAAAGGTTTCTCTTGGACATAAAATAGATATTGGGGATATTCAGGCTTTGAAACAAAACCTAGTGGTGCTGGATGAAGATCTCCTGAAGTTGTCGGAATATATGGGCATCACGGTTCATGGCATATTTGGCCATGATTTGTTTGAAAGATTTGTGGTCAAAATTGACTTTGGAACCCGGAATATTTGGTTTGAAGAACCTTCCAAATTTAAAATCAAAAAATCAATGGGTGAGGTATATCCGCTCATAGTAACCCAATCAAAGCCCTATCTTGAAGATCTTCAAATTGCCCAGAATGGACACGATTTCCAAAAACTGAGGTTATTGGTAGATACAGGGGCAGGTCATGCATTGTTATTAAATACACAAGATAACCCACCCATTTATTTACCCGATAAGGTGATAAGGGCCAATTTGGGTCGCGGATTAAATGGTGAGATTGACGGAAATATTGGCAGAATAAAAAAGTTTAAAATCGGAAAATTTGAATTTGATGATGTGCTGGCCTCTTTTCCTGACAGCCTGGCTTTTAGTGTAAAATTTGGAGAAGAAACAAGTAACCGCCAGGGAAGCATAGGAGGCGAATTCCTCCGGAGATTTGTGCTTACATTTAACTACCAAAAGGGGTATCTGATTATGAAGCCCTTAAAAAGTAAGTACCGGGAAACTTTTGAACATGATATGAGTGGACTGGAAGTTAGAGTCAAGGGCGACAACCTCGATAAATTTGTGATAACTTTTGTAACCCCGGGTTCTCAAGCCGACCTGGCTGGTTTGCAGGAAAATGATGAAATTATTTTTATAAATAACAAACATGCCAAAACCCAGACCATCAATGACATCTACCGGCTGTTGAGCAAAAAAGAAGGAACCGATATCGAAATATTTTATCGTAGAGGACCCGCTTTAAACTTTGCCTATTTCAAACTAAAAAGGATTATTTAAAATCGATAAAATAGATTTAAACCCAGTCCGCGAATCCCGAGATAAGGAACAGGCTTTATTGATTTTATTTCGGCTTTATCATCCACCAAAGTCCTTGAAAAATAAGTATCAGAAAGCCCAAATCGCTCCTGTATTTTATCCAGAATATATTGCTTTTCTTCTTGATTGAGTTGTTTAAGAGCTGCATTTTGAGCGACCGCATAAAATTCTTTGGCTTTTCCGAAGTGTGGGCCAATAATTACAAAATCTACGCCGAGTCGTCTCCAGTTAAATTGTTTCCCAATCAAAATACCTGCAGAATAGGTCTTAAATGTAAAATCAACAGGCACTTTGATGTCAGTAGCATATGTTTTATATTTTACGGCAAGGTTGGCCGGTACGGTCATATCAAAATCCTCATATTGCCCGATCGCTGAAACAAATAAGCGGTTTTTCTTTTTACCTATATAATACCTGAGCTCCGGTGAATACCCTTTCATTCCAAGTTTGGCTTCATCCATGAAAATATTTTCAAACTTGATACCTGTAAGACCAAGGCCAAGTTTTTTAGCCAGATTATCAACCGTTTCTCCGGCAGGAATCAATTTTTTGGGTCTATAAAAAAAAGTATTATTAAAAGCCAGATGCTTACCGATTGCCAACTCATACTGTGCAGAATACAATTGCGAAACCGGCCCAAGCGTATTAAATTTTATGGCGTTTTTATAGTTGTCCTGAGCAAAAGTAGCGACTGGAACCAGTAGCAAACATACAAGGATTTTTCGTAGCATTCAGATGATTTTTTGGGTTAAAACTTTTTCAAAAATTTCCAGAGATTCTGATTTAAACTCCAGATGTGTTACCAGGCGGATGTGAGCCGGACCAAACTGTACCGCAAGAATTCCATTTTCAGCAAGTTTTCTAAGCATAACTTCAGGAGATAACGTAGCCTCCAGCTCAAATATTACAATATTGGTATCAATAGGAAGAATATCTTTTACATAGCTTGCCTTTTCAAGTATCTTGCCCAAAGCCTTCGCATTAAGATGGTCAGTTTTTAGTCTTTCTATATTATTTTCAAGAGCAAAAATTCCGGCTGCTGCGAGAAATCCGGCCTGACGCCAGCCACCTCCCATTGATTTACGGATTCTTCGTGCCTTTTTTATGGTGTCGGCACTTCCCAAAAGCAAAGATCCTACCGGTGCTCCAAGGCCTTTGGAAAGACATATTGAAATGGTGTCAAATACATTTCCATAATCCTGCGGACTTTCAGAGGTTTCCACCAAGGCATTAAAAAGTCTTGCTCCATCTAAATGCAGCCTAAGATTTTTTTCAATACAAACCTGTTTGATTTTTTTTATTTCCGAAAAATCATAGATGGCTCCGCCGCCTTTATTCATAGTGTTTTCAAGAGATACCAATGCACTTAGCGGCAAATGAATGTCTTCGGGGTTGTTAAATGCCGCCAAAACTTGCCCTGCATTGATTCTACCCCTGTCACCATCCAAAAGTTTTACAGATGAAAAACTATTTTGTGCTACGCCACCTCCTTCATAAAGGTAAATGTGCGAGTTTTTATCACAAATAACCTCTGCTCCGGGGAACGTCTGTGCTTTGATAGCGATCTGGTTGGTCATAGTGCCGGATGTGGCAAACATGGCGGCTTCCATACCAAACATTCCTGCTGCCATTTGTTCAAGTTTCTTCACTGTGGGATCATCACCAAAAACATCATCGCCTACTTCTGCCGAAAGCATGGCTTCGAGCATTGCCGGGGTAGGTTTGGTAATGGTATCACTTCTGAGGTCAATCATTCTGTATTATTTGTAAAGTGCAAATTTATGGATTTTTGGGTTAGGTCATATTTTAAAATTATTGGTTTTTATGGTTATTAAGGTTACTGAGGAATAGTGCCATTTATATTTTGTGAAAATTTCTTCAAAAATTATGAATCAAAATTTTTCAGCAAAACATTTTCCGATTTTCAATGAATAAAAAATATTTAGAGAATCAGCAAAGACAATTTTAAACACTTTCTTAACGAGCAATTTCCAAAAATTAATAGATTGGCTTGAAAAACTTTCAATTAATCCAAAAACACGACCAAAATCATCTTTATAGGTGTCTTAATTTCATTTTTTAAGAAAATTAATATCTTATTTTCGTAGCAAATTATTTAATATTCATGCTGTTTTCGCCGGCTATGAAAAAGGGGACCCCGCCCTACCCCTAACATTCTGAAGAATTATCAAAATTCTTCAATTAAGAGGTTTTTTCTTCATCAATAATCAATAAATTTTATGTTACAATCGCTCATCTATCTCATACCATTTTTTGGTGTTTTGGGATTATTATTTGTATTGTTAAAATCTTTTTGGATCATAAAACAAGACTCAGGAACTGATGCCATGAACAAAATAGGGATGGCTATCGAAACCGGAGCTCTGGCATTTTTAAAGGCACAATACCGGGTCTTGCTTATTTTTGTGATTTTGGTAGGTGCTCTCCTGGCCTGGAGTGCTTATGGTCAGGAAAATTCCCATTATCTAATTGCTATTTCATTTATCGTTGGAGCACTGTGTTCTGCAATCTCAGGATATATAGGAATGCGAATAGCCACAAAAGCCAATGTCAGAACCACCAATGCGGCACGATTGAGTCTTGGTAAAGCACTTCAGGTTGCATTTGCAGGTGGTAGCGTGATGGGCATAGGGGTGGTTAGTCTCGGCATTCTTGGTCTGGGATTACTATTACTCATTTACATAGGTCTGGGTTGGGAACCCCTGAAAGTCATCAATGTAATCACCGGGTTCTCATTTGGAGCCTCCTCGATTGCCTTATTTGCACGCGTAGGAGGTGGCATATACACCAAAGCGGCAGATGTAGGTGCCGATCTGGTAGGAAAAGTTGAAGCCGGAATACCTGAAGATCACCCGCTAAATCCTGCAACAATCGCTGATAATGTAGGTGACAATGTAGGTGACATAGCAGGTATGGGTGCTGACCTCTTCGAATCTTTTGTGGGTGCTATTGTAGGTACCATGGTGCTGGGAGCAGCCTTTGTAGGACTATCGGGATTCGAAAATACCAATGAATTCAATGGGCTCAATGCGGTATTGCTCCCACTGGTTTTGGGCGGAGTGGGAATCCTGACTTCTGTGGCCGGGACATTCTTTGTAAGGGTAAAAGAAGGAGGTGATCCTCAAAAAGCTTTGAACACCGGAGAATTCTTGTCTTCATTTGTTATGCTGTTGGCCACTTACTTAATCACGAAATTTATGCTGCCTGACCAATGGACTGATTCGACGGGAATAGCCTATACCAGCCTTGGAGTTTTCTGGGCGGTCATTTTTGGACTGGGAGGAGGATTACTAATCGGAATCATCACTGAATTTTATACCGGCTCCGATTCAAAACCTGTAAAAGCCCTTGCAAAACAATCAATCACTGGCTCCGCTACAAATATCATTGCAGGTCTGGGTTTAGGAATGCAATCTACTGCTTTGCCAATCATTGTTTTGTCGATAGCTATTTTGGGAGCACATCACTTTGCAGGGCTTTACGGAATCGCCATAGCTGCGGTAGGCATGCTTTCCAATACAGGTATTCAACTGGCGGTTGATGCGTATGGCCCGATTTCAGACAATGCCGGAGGAATTGCCGAAATGAGCGAGTTGCCTAAAGAAGTCCGCCATCGTACCGATAAGCTTGATGCGGTTGGCAATACTACTGCCGCTATCGGCAAAGGTTTCGCGATTGGATCTGCCGCACTTACAGCCTTGGCATTATTTGCAGCTTATATGCAAACCGCCCACATTTCAAGCATAGATGTATCAAAACCAATGGTTACTGTAGGATTGTTTTTGGGAAGTATGTTGCCTTATTTGTTTTCATCATTGTCAATGAATGCCGTTGGGAAAGCAGCTATGGATATGATTAAAGAGGTAAGAAGGCAATTTGCAGAAATTCCGGCCCTAAAAGCCGCACTCGAAGTAATCAAAAGAAATGGAGAGACTGAATACAGCGAATGGTCTCCAGGTGATCAGAAAGTATTTGATGATGCCCATGGTAAAGCTGAATACAGCAAATGCGTGGAAATATCAACCAAAGCCTCCATCAGAGAGATGATTTTGCCGGGTATCATTGCGGTGGTTTCGCCTATAATCATTGGATTTTTGGGAGGAAAGGAAATGCTTGGAGGATTGTTGGCCGGGGTAACTGCCAGCGGTGTATTGATGGCTATTTTCCAGTCCAATGCCGGCGGTGCCTGGGACAACGCCAAAAAGCTTTTTGAGGAAGGCTTTGAAATAGATGGCAAAAAATATTTTAAGGGCTCAGAACCCCATAAAGCCGGGGTGGTTGGGGATACCGTTGGGGATCCGTTTAAAGATACTTCGGGTCCTTCACTTAATATTTTATTGAAACTAATATCTGTAATCGCTTTAGTAATTGCTCCATTTTTGTGAGAGATAAGGTCAAGCTCAAATTGGGCTTGACCTATATTTTCTATTTATTTAAATTTCAAGTAAGAAAATTTATAATCTGATTCTTAAATCATGGAATTCTATTCAATTTATTTGTTTTGCTCTTGACTGAATGTTTATCTTGAATAACCAAAAACTGATTAATAAAATGAAATTTTTATATTGTAAAATGTAAATTACTAAAAATCAACACTCTATATTTAACAATACTAATTTTTATCATACATGAATTTAAAGCTACTCTACCCTATAATAATTTCAACACTAATTTTAAGATGTTATAATAAAAATAATTTTGAAAATAATGAATCTTCAGAAAAAGAGAAAATAATCAAGTTTTCAGATGCTAGAAAAGCAAAATTGGTTGATTCCTGGAAGAGAATTCATGATTGCGATTTAGACTATAAAAATCTTTATAACACAATCAAGAATAATAACCCGTACGACAATTACTTAAAAATAGAAAATTATAAATGGATTTATTTTAAAACATATGACAGTACATTCTTTGAAAGAGCCGATCAGTTAAAGACCTTATGCAAAATCTATGAAAACAAAAGAATTGTTTCCATTGCTTTTACTGATATTTATACCTACAAGGATGCAATTCATGTTATAAATTTTAAAAAACCTGAATACACCCCCATCTCTAGTTTTTTGTTATATTCATTAGGTGGTGATGCTGAGGATTTTTGGGAAATAACCCCTGAGAAAATTAGTAGCACAAAATTTAGACTTACTGATATTGATGCTTATTATAATGATATTGAAACCATGGATACCACTTTTTATAATTATAAAATAGTATCACAAATTGAAATTGATACAATTTCAGGTAATATCAAAAAAAAGAGAATTAGTGAAGAAAGGAATTTTTTCAAGGTTGAAAAATAAAAGAAACCCTATCTGATTCTTCTCAAAAATCTCCCAATAAATATAAATCCTAAAGTAGCTACCAAGCTCAAACTTCCGAGTACAATCCACAAGGCCTGGAAACCGAACTTATCAATAACCTGAGTACTCAAAAAAGGCGAAAACACGCTTGCAATGGCCCAGGTCATAGAATATAGCCCCGAATAAGCTCCTCTGTTTTGTGGTGTGGCACGTTCCAAACTAAAGGTATTCATATACGGCATGGCAAATATCTCGGAGAATGTGGCAAAGACAATTCCCAGCATAAGCAACCAATAATTATGAGTAAAAGCAAAAAAAACAAAATTGATAACCACCAGAAATACTCCAAAACTTATAAGTCTAAGCTTCTGATATTTTCCATCAATTTTTGTGATTAAAAACATTTCGATAAAAACTACCAGAAGGCCATTTACACCTAAAAGTAATCCTATTTCTTGCTCAGAAAAGCCACAATCCCTTTTGAAAAATAACGGGCCTATAGTAAATATTTGGAAAAATGCAATGGCATAAAAGGTAACAAAAACGATAAATACCACGAAAATCCGATCTTTCAAAACCGATTCTCTGGAAGTAATGTTAACTATTTTTCGATCTCTTTTTTTATGTGATTTTCTTAAAAACAAAAATACCAAACCTGCAGCCATAATATTGGTAAATCCATCTACGTAAAACAGCCATTTGTAATTGATTGCGGCCAAAAAACCACCCAAAGCAGGGCCAATTGACCAACCCAGGTTAATGGCCAGCCTAACCAATGAAACCGATCTGGTGAAGTTTTGGTGATTGGAAAACTCAGCAATAGAAGCATTATTAGCGGGTCGGTAAGCCTCTCCTGTTACGCTAAGTAAGAAAGCCAGAATTATTAATATTGTGAAATGTTGGGTCTGGACAGTCACCAAAAACATGATTCCTCCAATGAAAAGGCTGAAAAATTGCACCGGAAAATTTCCAAAAATATCAGTAAGCTTACCACCTAGCCAGGTACCTGTGAGAGAACCTACACCATAAGCGGCCAAAATAAATCCTGCATCGATTAGGCTAAAATGCAATTCCTGAGTCAGATAAACACTCAAAAAAGCCACGACCATCGTGCCGCTACGATTAATAAACATTACTAATGAAAGTAACCAAACCTCACGTGAAAGACCTCCGAATGTATTTTTTAGAATTTGTTTCAATATCAAATAATATGCGAACCCAAAATTAGACTTTAAATTTTTCAAATCTTTATATTGAAAATAATCCTGACGATTTATTTAATAATCTATCTTGATTATCCATTATAATTCAGAAATGATTCAATTTATGATTACCATTGAAAGAGAAACTTAACTCAGCAAAAGATATTTTGGTTTCAAAAATAGTAATACCTTTTCTCATTTAAATTTCAAGGCCTTAAAACCGTTTTGCCAATCATTACTTTCTCAATTTCTTTGCGGTTCATGAGTTCTTTTCGAGCCCGAGAATTGGCAAACATCATTGCCTGGTCATCATAGTGTTTATTCATGAAATAGCCCGATTGCCCCGTAGGATTGATACTGGTTCCCCCTTCAGGATTTCCAAAGTCAACGATTCTTCTCAATGCCGGACCGTAAACCACGTTATATTTTCCGGTGGAATCCACTCTAAAATCAAGGTTATTAATGGTGCTTTTACCTCCCGGAGCGGGTATAGGGCCCACACTGAAATACTTTCCAACCAAAGGCAATATTCCCATCGGGTGAGGATGCGTAAGTGTATGTACTTTTTCCCATTTCCATTGGTTCATATCGGCTCCTAGTTGTTTTTCAAGATCAACTATAGCCTGATTAAAAGCTTTGGACAGCACCTCTTTTCGGGTTTCTTTGTTGGTTGTATTAATGTTATCCCACCATTTAGAGGTTTCATTTTTAAATAAACCTGCTCTGCCATGATCCCAAAGAATATTTAATCGTAACAAATCAAAATAACTTTCACCTACCTCATCTTTTAGTAAATATTCATCTATCCTATACACAAAACGATAATAAATGACAGGAGCTATATCAGAAATTTGATGGGCTCCACTCCAGTTTCTCAATATTTCTAGTGCTTTTTTCCCATTCTCTGATTTAACCTGTGTGTCAAATACCGGAATGATTTCTTTAATCAAACCTGCTTCAATTGGATTGGAAACATCATTTATTACATCCCTGACTTCAGTAGCGGTCCAGTTATTTTTATCCGTATAAATCAAACTTTTTATCCTTGCTGCCCTGTCAACCGGTACATAGTAACCCGGTACATAAACTCCGTTTCTCGATTCAGGTTGATTGTTTGCGGTGTACAAAACATTACCTTCCGGATTTAAAATCTGTGGATTTTCCCTAAAATCATACCAACCTAAAGGCTCATCTTTACCTGATGCACCATCTAAAACCAGGCGTGGATTTACATGGGGTGGTCTTTTGATTAATTTGGCTGTAGCCCACCATGCGATATTCCCATCGGTATCGGCCCACATTACATTGAGGCCGGGCGAATGAATGAGTTTCACAGATTGTTCACATTCTTTAGCATTTCCGGCTTTAGCCATGCCATAGCATGCCTCCATGTTTCGGGACAATGCTTTAAAATAAGTCCAAAATACTGAAATGGGGGCTTTTTGATCGGTAAATGGTGCCACCAGCTCTTTGGTTTTCATCACGTCGCTGATTAAGACTCCATGCCTTGACTCCCGGACCTTCATCAGAAAATCGGCCTGCCCCTTAATTTTAATTTGCTCTTCTCTTACCTTCAAATCTTCCCAATGGTCCTGAAACCAGACCTGATTTTGGTTAGCAGGGTTTATTTTTTCCCGGTAAAAATCCATTTCATCGTTTAGAAACATTGTAAGCCCCCATCCACCTTTTTCATTATGGCCCAATAATGCAAATGGAACGCCTGCCAGGAAATTGCCATAAAACTTAAATCCGGGACATTCTAAATGTGCCTCATACCACACCGAAGGTTGAGAAAATCCAATATGTGTGTCATTTGAAAAAATGGGTTTCCCGGATTTCGTTTTTTTGCCTCCGATAATCCATCCATTTGACCCTTTTAATGGTGGTGAAGGAATCAGGCTTTCAATCTTTGCCAATCTAAGATTCAAATCCATCAAATTATTCTTTGCCAGCCGATCAACTGGAATTTTGGGTTCATCTATGGTAGTATTTACCCCCAAATCTGCCAGATAGTTTCCTCCTAATTTCGCGTTGATATATTCGGTAATCGCTTCCACTCTGAATGCCTCCATAAATGTATAAGACATGTAGCCGACTATCATTTCGGAGTCTTCCAATGTAAATTCGGCCTTTGGAATACCTGCCAGTGTAAACTCAATCGGGGTTTTTCCGGTCTTGATATATTGATTTATCCCTTTCACATAGGCTTTGGCATTTTTTACAAAAGCAGCATTAGGTTGGCTATTGTAAACAGAATCCACCACTTTTTTAGCATAGTTTTTAAAACCGAGAGACCTGAAAAACTGGTCCACCTCCAGCATATCTTTTCCAAAAACCTCTGAAAGTCTTCCACCTGAAACTCTTCTGAGCATTTCCATCTGAAATAATCTGTCCTGAGCATGAATATACCCCAGTGCCTGCCATAAATCTTCTTCGTTTTGGGCATAAATATGCGGAATGGCATAATCATCAAACAATACCTCGACTTCTGATTTAATACCCGGAATTTTCACTTCAGCATTGTAGTCAGGCTGAAGTGATTTTAAATAGAAAAAAACTCCGATAGCTGATGCAATAATTACAAAAAGAAGTACCCAGAGAAGGCGTTTAATCCATTTCATGGTAATAATTTGGTTTTTTAAGGTTGATGGGGCAATTTACAGAATCTTTGTATATTTGATGTGAAAACTAACCCTAAAATTGTTTACCAAACCATGAAAAACCTTTTTCGATT
>WBZP01007500.1_pt1 | contig 10500 bp, 8 predicted proteins | sample 5204301 | NCBI WGS metagenome assembly WBZP01 (sample SAMN12412401, study PRJNA552823) | activated sludge metagenome | isolation source: activated sludge from nitrification reactor of wastewater treatment plant... | place: USA: Pennsylvania | collected 2017 | reverse complement strand
TCGGCGGCGTCACTCAGCGGCGTCACTCAGCGGCGTCACTCAGCGGCGATACCCACTTCTTCTTCGGTCACCGTGACCCCATCGAGCCGATCGCCGGTGGTCGCGGCGCCGGCGACGGCCGCCTTCTCACGGTCGTACGAGGCGTGGATCTCGGTCTCGGCCTCGGAGCGGCCGACCCAGGTGGCGCCTTCGACCGACTTGCCCGGCTCCAAGTCCTTGTACACGGTGAAGAAGTGCTCGATCTCGAGTCGGTCGAACTCCGACACGTGGAAGATGTCGCGCAGATGTTCCATCCGAGGGTCGTTCGAGGGGACGCACAGCACCTTGTCATCGCCGCCGGCCTCGTCGGTCATGCGGTACATGCCCAGGGCCCGGCATTTGATGACACAGCCCGGGAACGTGGGCTCCTGCAGGATGACCAGGGCATCCAAGGGGTCGCCATCTTGGCCCAGCGTGTCATCGATGAAGCCGTAGTCGTGCGGGTACCGTGTCGAGGTGAACAGGAGCCTGTCGAGCCGGATTCGGCCGGACTCGTGGTCGACCTCATACTTGTTCCTGCTGCCTGCAGGAATCTCGATGGTGACATCGAAGGTGATGGGTTCCACTGGGGGCTCCTTGTCGAAAACTGCACTCAGGAGCAATCTTGGTGGGTATTGAACACCGATTGCCAGCGGAACTGGTTATTGGTCGAGTTGGGGGGTCCCGATGAGTCGTCGTGCAGGTACAGCGCTGGCCGCGATGTGCGCTGCCGCGGCGCTGCTGGTCCCCGCACTGGTAGGCCCGGCAGCGGTCGCCGAGTCTGACGGCCCCCCTGTCCTGCAGCCCGTCGCGAAGGATTCCGGCCCTCCGCAGGATCCAGGGCAGGTCGCGGGCCGGGTAGGCCCACTGGCACTGGACGACAAGAAGATGGGCAAGCTGGCCACGACGTTGATCCTGGACGCCGAGAGCGGTCAGACGCTGTACGACGACGACGGTTCTGTGGCCGTCATCCCAGCGTCGACCAACAAGATCCCCACATCGGTCGCGGTGTTGACCATGGCAGGTCCGAACCGGACCCTGCAGACACGAGTCACACTGAACGGCAACGACCTGTTCCTGATCGGGGGCGGCGACCCGCTGCTCAGTTCGCGGGCACCCAAGGTCGAACCGGGATACCCCACCTATCCCGCACTCACGTCGATGCGTGCCCTGGCCAAGGACACCGCTGAGGCACTCAAGTCGCAGGGGGCGGCAAGCGTCGTGCTCAATCTCGACGACACGTTCTTCGACGGTCCCTCCTGGAACCCCACCTGGCCGGAGTACTACCGGACCGAGGGGATCGTCGCGCCGGTGTCCGCGCTGATCGTTGACGACGGCCGGGTTGGCGGCCAGTGGGGGCCGATCAGTGACGACCCCACCATGGCTGCCGGCGACGTGTTCAAGCAGTTGCTGCAGGACCGCGGTATCAAGGTGTCCGACGTCAGGCGCGGCAAGTCCGCAGACTCGGCTCAGGAGCTGGCCTCCGTCGAGTCCGCACCGATCTATGAACTCGTGCAAGAGGCATTGACCTCGTCGGACAACCAGACCGCGGAGAACCTCTTCCGATTGGCCGGTCGTTTCGGTGACTTCGGTGGGTCGTTCGCGGGTGGGTCCCAGGCCGTCAAGAAGGCGCTGGACCAGTTGGGCATCAGCGCCATGCTGACCAACTTCGTCGATGGTAGTGGCCTGTCGCGCGACAACCAGTTGACCGCCAACACCCTGACCGACATCCTGCGCCGGACGGTCCGCGCCGAAGATGGACTCTGGCCCATCAGCAGCGGACTGGCGGTCGCGGGCGTCTCCGGCACCCTCCGGTCCCGCTTCTCGACACCCGAGACCAGCACGGCGGCCGGCTGGCTGCGGGGCAAGACCGGAACCCTGAACTACGTCAGCGCGCTTGCCGGGTTCGTGCAGTCCCGCAGCGGACGTGTTCTGGTGTTCGCCTCCATCGCCAACGATGCGAAGTCATCCTTCGACGCCGGCTCACAGATCGACAAGATCATCGCCTCAGCCGCTGACTGCGGTTGCCCGGGCGAAGACCGTTGACCGCCGACCTCTGATCCGGGACTGAGCCATGGCGGAATCCTGTGGCCGGATCTGACCTGGCCGACGCGTAGGCTCGGCGCATGGCCATGGTCGACTGGGACGCTGCAGTGTCGGTGGGCAGACGCTTCGTTCCCGCGGGCCCCGAGGTCTCGCCGGAACAGGCCACGGCGGCTGTCGAGTCGCTGACTGCGGCCGCGGCCGCGGCCGTGGCTCCTGTCCGCGAGACCACGCGTATGACAGCCGACCCCGTGTCCCACCGCACAGTGGTGGTCGACCGCCCCGCCTGGATCGAGTCGAACCTGACGAGCATGCGCTTGATCACACAAACGCTCGAGGACCGGGTCGACCAGCAGCGCAACCCCAACTCCTTCGCGGCCACGGCCGGCGGAAAGGCCACGGCCGTACAGGTCGGTGGCATGTTGGCTTGGGTCGCCACCAAGGTGCTGGGCCAGTACGAGGCGATCACGCCTCAGGGCGAGCCGGGCCGTCTGCTCCTGGTCGCACCCAACATTGTGGCGACTGAACGCCAGTTGGACGTGCCCGCGCAGGACTTCCGCATGTGGGTCTGCCTGCACGAAGAGACACATCGCGTGCAGTTCGGCGCCGTGCCTTGGCTCGAGGAGCACTTCAGAGCCGAGATCGACACCTTTCTGGCAGGCGTCGAACTGAGCAACGGTGAGGCCCTCAAGCGGTTCGGGGCGATCGCGGCAGCGGTGTTCCAGGTGCTGCGCGGCGCTTCGGGCTCCAGCATCATCGATGCCGCCCAGACCGAGTCGCAGCGGGAGGTGTTCGACCGAATGACGGCGTTCATGTCCCTGCTCGAGGGCCATGCTGACTATGTGATGGATGCCGTCGGTCCCGACGTGGTTCCATCGCTGGATCGCATCCGAGACAGGTTCGACAACCGGCGCGCGAATCCGGGGGCCGCGGATGGACTGTTGCGCCGCCTGATGGGCATGGACGCCAAACTCAAGCAGTACACCGATGGCCGCCGCTTCGTCGCCGGGGTGGTCGACCGCGTCGGCATCGACGGCTTCAACGCTGTGTGGAGCAGCCCGCGAACCCTGCCCACCACGGGAGAGATCGCGAACCCCGGCGACTGGGTGACCCGGGTCCACGGATGATCGAATGCGGGCCCGCGCTGCACCGCTTGCGGCGAGCCGTCGAGCGGTGTGTCGCGGACACCGACGGCGCGCTGCTGGTGGCCTGTTCGGGTGGGCCCGATTCTCTTGCGCTGTCAGCGGCGGTCGCGGTATCGCGACGCCCCGCCACCGTGGTCATCGTGGATCACGGTCTGCAGCGCGGGTCATCAGACGTCGCGGCCCGGGCCGCCGGACAGTGCCGGGCTCTGGGGCTGGATCGCGTGACCGTGATCACAACCGAGGTCGTTGCGCGCGGGGAAGGGCCAGAGGCCGCTGCCCGGGAGGCGCGCTACCGGGTGCTGGCACAGCAGGCGGAATCGATCGGCGCCTCGGCGGTGCTACTGGGCCACACTCGCGACGATCAGGCCGAGACCGTGCTCCTGGGGTTGGCGCGGGGCAGTGGGCTGCGCAGCCTGTCGGGAATGCCGCCGATCCGGGGAGTCTTCCGTCGGCCGTTCCTGGCCGAGCCACGCAGCGTGATCCGCGACGCTGTGACCGAACTCGGGGTGGAGCCCTGGGACGACCCGCACAACAGCGACCCTGCGTATCTGCGCTCCCGGGTTCGCGGCGACGTGCTCCCGATGCTGGAGGCCCAGTTGGGGCCGGGAGTGGGCGAGGCATTGGCACGCACAGCGGATCAGGCGCGCGCGGACGCCGATGCACTGGATGGTTGGGCAGGTCGGGCGGGGGCCGAACTGGCGCGGCAGCACTGGCCGGTCGACGGACTCATGCAGTTGCCTCAAGCCGTACGGTTGCGTGTTCTGCGCGACGCCCTGCGTGCCGCTGGCTCGCCGAGTACCGATCTGACCGCCCGCCATTTGGCCGATGTCGATCGTCTGCTGACCGATTGGCGAGGCCAGGGCCCCCTGCACCTGCCAGGGCGTATCAACGTCACCCGTCGGTATGGCAGGCTCTCCATTGGCGGGGACGACATCTTGATCGGAGCACGCGATGGGGCCTGAGGACATCCAGGGTGAACTGTCCGAGGTGCTCATCGACGAGGAGACTCTGGTCAAGCGGATCGATCAGTTGGCCGACGGGTTGGCCGCCGACTACGCGGATACAGGCGACAAGCCGGTTCTGTTCGTGGCGGTATTGAAGGGCGCCGTCATGTTCATGGCGGATCTGGCCCGAGCCATGCCACAGTCGGTCGAGATGGACTTCATGGCCGTGTCGTCATACGGCTACGGCACGAATTCCTCAGGCGTGGTCCGGATCCTCAAGGACCTCGACACCGACATCAGGGGGCGCCACGTCGTACTGGTCGAAGACGTCATCGACTCGGGTCTGACCCTGTCCTGGCTCTTGCGCAACCTATCGGCCCGTGGGCCCGCCAGCCTCGAAGTGTGCGCCCTGCTGCGCAAGCGCGAAGCGCTCAAGGTGGATCTGGACATCAAGCACGTCGGCTTCGACATCCCCAACGCATTCGTCGTGGGCTACGGACTGGACTACGCGCAGAAGTACCGCAACCTACGCGTCATCGGGACCCTGGCTCCCGAGATGATCAAGGGCTGATCTCCTCCGCGCAGCACGTCAGGGCGTGGGCCGCTTGACGCCAAGCTGGGTGTTGGTGCCCATCGGCGGACCCAGCGTCTCATCGGTTTGATTCTGTGCCTGGGGCGAGGTCAGGGCCCAGAGGCCGACAATCATTGCGACGATGGCGACCAGCAGGATGATCTTGTGGGCCACGGAGAGTGCCACGGCCTCGCGTCCCGGCGCGGGCATCTGCCAGTCACCGTCAGCTGGGGTTTCCCACAGGCCGCTCATTCGTCCCACCGCCTCGTCATGGGCGTTCGTCCTGAAGCCGAGTGTCCTCCTTCGGGTTGTCCTGTTTCGCGTCGGGGCGCAGCAATGCCCACGTGACGGGAGGAGTTCATCCGAAGGGGGCAACGCCTCGGCAGGGCAGAACCGGTCAGCCGCGGCGGCCGATGATCAAATCGGCCACCAGGCCGGTCCATCCGGTCTGGTGATCGGCGCCCAGGCCTGCGCCGTTGTCTCCGTCGAAGTACTCGTTGAACACCACGTGCCGGTCCCATCCGGGGGAGTCCAAGATCGGGTAGCGCTGATGACACGGGCGTTTTCCGTCGGCTCCGGGCAGGAACAGTGAGATCAGTCGGTGGCGGAGCTCGTCGGCGACTTCTTGCAGGTTCATCCGCACGCCGCTGCCGGTCGGGCACTCCACGGTGAAGTCGTCACCCAGATACATGTAGTACCGCTCGAGCGACTCGATGACCAAGTGATTGATGGGGAACCACACCGGTCCCCGCCAGTTGGAGTTGCCACCGTACATGGCTGTGCGCGACTCGGCCGGCTCGTAGTCGATGCTGTACTCGGTGCCGTCGATCTTCAGCGAGAACGGCTCCTTCTGGTGGCGCTTGGACAGGGACCTGAGCCCGTGTGGCGACAGCATCGAGTCCTCGTCCAGGGCATCGGCGAGCACCCGTTCGAGTCGTTCCGGGTCGACCACCGTCAGAAGGATCCGCCAGTGTCCCTGTTCGGCGTCCCAATGGGTCGACACGAAGCCGGAACGCCCCATGTCGGCCTCGGCCACGTTTCGCTTGCTCATGAACTTGAAGAACCGTCGCCTCAGTTTCTGAGCCTGCTCGAGGTGGGCCACGCCAGGGATATAGGCGGCGGCCAGCACGGGGATGAGGCCGACGATGCTGCGCACCCGCAACGGTTCCCGATGCCCGTCGGGCATGACGAGTTGGTCGTAGAAGAACCCGTCCGCGGGGTCCCACATGTTGACCTCGGCCATGCCGTCTGTGATGGCCGCGAAGTGCTCCAGGAACTTCAAGGCCATGTCGCCGTACGTCGAGTCGTGCTCTGCCAGTCGCAGCGTCATGCGCAGCATGGACAGGCAGTAGAACGCCATCCACGAGGTGCCGTCGGCCTGCTCAAGGCGAGCTCCTGCCGGTACGTTCGACCGGTCGATGGGGCCGATGTTGTCCAGTCCCAGAAAGCCGCCCTCGAAAACGTTGTTGCCCTCGCGGTCGACCCGGTTGATCCACCATGTGAAGTTGACCAGCAGTTTGTGGAATACCTTCTCGAGGAAGTCGAAGTCCCAGGCTCCGTCGATCTCGAAAACGCGGATCGCGGCCCAGGCATGCACCGGCGGATTGCGGTCGTCGAAGTTCCACTCGTAGGCCGGTATCGCGCCGTTGGGGTGCATGTACCACTCACGCAGCATCAGAAGGAGTTGGTACTTGGCGAAGATGGCGTCCACGTGGGCGAACACCACCGTGTGGAAGGCCAGATCCCAGGCGGCGAACCAGGGGTACTCCCACGGGTCCGGCATCGAAATCACGTCGTAGCAGTCGACGTTGCGCCAACCGGCGTTGCGGATCTGCTTGTGTTCGGGCGGCGGGGCCGGCTCGTCCGGGTCGCCGTCGAGCCACAGCGCCACGTTGTAGCGATAGAACTGCTTTCCCCAGATCATGCCGGCGAAGGCTTGACGCATGATCGCCTTCTCGCTGGGGTCGGCGTCGTCGGGTGCGACCTGGTCGTAGAACTCGTCCGCCTCAGCCAAGCGTTTGTCGAGCAGTTTCGTGAATCCATGCGCCGACACCGGGTGATGTTCGGGGTGCTCGGCGGCCTCTGCGGCCAGGCGAACCCGGAACTCCACGGTTTCACCCGGCCCGATCTCGGCCTGGTACCACCACGCTGACTTGGTACCCGTGCGGTTGGGGTTGACGGTCGGCGCGCCCGCCACGACATGGTCGTTGATGCCGTCCTTCGGGAACTCCGACCTGTTCGGGGTACCCCACAGATCCATCTCGTTGGAGACGTTGTCGCAGAAGAGTGGGGTCGGCTGGATTCCGCTGTCCGTGGCGGCCGCCTGGAACCGGTAAACGCCCGCTCTCCAGTGCTGCGCGACGATGGTGCCCGGAGTCAGAGCCATCGGCTGGTGCCACAGTTGGGGGAGTGCCGACTTGCGTCCCCATTCCCAGGTGTTTCGGAACCACAAGTGCGGCATCACGTGGATCGTGTCAGTGTCCGGGCCACGGTTGGTCACCCTGATCCGCATGCAGATGTCAGTGGGGCTCGCCTTCGCGTAGTCGACGTCGACCGCCCAATAGCGGTTGTCGTCGAAGATGCCCGTGTCGACAAGTTCGTACTCGGGTTCGGTGCGGCTTCGCTGCTGGTTGGTCTCGAGCAGGTCCTGGTAGGGGAATGCAGCCTGTGGATAGTGGTAACTCCACGACATCCACGCGTGGCTGGGGGTGGCATCTGTCAGCCACCAGCATTCCTTGACGTCCTCGCCGTGGTTGCCCTCGGGGCCCCCCAAGCCGAACATCCGCTCCTTGATGTGCTCGTCACGGCCATTCCACAGGGCCAGGCTCAGGCACATGTCCTGGCGCAGATCCGACAGTCCGGCCATACCGTCCTCGTTCCAGCGGTAGGCGCGCTTTCGGGCGTGTTCGTAGGGGAAGAAATCCCACGCGTCACCGTCGGCCGAGTAGTCCTCTCGCACCGTGCCCCAGGCGCGCTCCGACAGGTACGGTCCCCACTGATACCAAGGACCCGCCTCCTCGGGACCCTCGTCGAGCCGTCCGACCTGGTCCATCCGAGCGGCCTCGCCCGTCTTGCTCGCTGCCGGTTGCTGGGGGGGGGCCGGCGCCGAAGAAGGGTTCGGGGTGGTCTGTCATGCACGAAGATTGCCGCATTCCGCGGCCACACGCGAGACAGCGGCTCCTGCTGCTCCGGAGGCCGACCTCCGCGGACCCTGGCCGCGGTCCAGCGAAGATCTTTTCGGCGCGCGTCTGGGCCATGGCCTCGCTAGCCTCTTGCGCAACGACAACTTTGGAGGCGGCACCAGATGGCCGGTATTCAAGACATCCTCACCAGCGTCATGGGCAGCGGCGGGCAGATCCCGGCTGACCTTCAGAAGATGGCGGAGCCGATCCTGCAGATGATCCAGGAGAAGGGCGGGCTTCAGCAGATCATCGGACAGTTGCAGAACAGTCCGATCGGTGAGCAGGTCAACTCCTGGCTCGGTTCTGGCACCAACGAGGCTGTCAGCCCCGACCAGGTGGCCGAGGCCATGCCGGCTGCCGTCGAGGACCTCGCCAAGGAGACCGGCATGTCCGTCGAGCAGGTCTCGAGCAGCATCTCGGAACTTCTTCCCAACCTGATCGACAAGTTCAGCCCGGGCGGCCAGATCCCCGGCGCCGACCAACTCGGTGAGGTCTTGAAGCAGATCCCCGGCGGCGACCAGCTGTCCGGCATGCTCAGCGGGATTCTCGGCAGCAAGTAGCCGAAGTTCCGACTTGTGGCGCCCCGGTCGGCCCGGGGCGCCACGTTCATGCCTGGGGTCGAGCGGATCGTCCAGACGGTCCTCGATTCCAGCCCCGAGGGGCGTGTTCACGCTTGGCGTAGCCGAATGGGGTCACATACGGGAACGCCAGGGCAACCTGAGCGTTAGCATCCTAGGAACCGCCCTAACACCTGGAGCGTGAACGATGTTCGAACGGTTTACCGACCGCGCCCGGCGGGTTGTGGTGCTGGCCCAAGAAGAGGCCCGCATGTTGAACCACAACTACATCGGGACTGAGCACATCCTGCTCGGCCTCATCCACGAGGGCGAAGGTGTCGCGGCAAAGGCACTCGAGAGCCTTGGCATTTCGCTCGAAGCGGTGCGCTCGCAGGTCGAAGAGATCATCGGCCAGGGCCAGCAGGCGCCGTCGGGGCACATCCCCTTCACTCCGCGCGCCAAGAAGGTGCTCGAACTGTCTCTGCGCGAGGCTCTGCAGTTGGGCCACAACTACATCGGCACAGAACACATCCTGTTGGGCTTGATCCGCGAGGGAGAAGGCGTGGCCGCGCAGGTGCTCGTCAAGCTCGGCGCCGATCTGGGGCGCGTCCGTCAGCAGGTCATCCAGCTGTTGTCGGGATACCAGGGCAAGGAACCCGCCACGGCAGGTGGCCCCCAGGAGGGAACCCCGTCCGGTTCTTTGGTGCTGGATCAGTTCGGCCGCAACTTGACGCAAGCCGCAAGAGAAGGCTCCTTGGACCCGGTCATCGGTCGGGACAAGGAGATCGAGCGGGTCATGCAGGTGTTGTCCCGCCGTACTAAGAACAACCCCGTACTGATCGGCGAACCGGGGGTGGGCAAGACCGCGGTGGTGGAGTCGCTCGCCCAGAAGATCATCACCGGCGATGTGCCTGACACCCTGCGGGACAAGCAGCTGTACACGCTCGACCTGGGCGCGCTGGTCGCGGGCAGCCGCTACCGCGGCGACTTCGAGGAGCGGTTGAAGAAAGTCCTCAAAGAGATCCGTACCCGAGGCGACATCATCTTGTTCATCGACGAGATGCACACGCTTGTCGGCGCTGGTGCGGCCGAGGGCGCGATCGATGCCGCGAGCATCCTCAAGCCCATGCTGGCGCGTGGCGAGTTGCAGACCATCGGCGCCACCACCTTGGACGAGTACCGCAAGTATGTCGAGAAGGACGCCGCGCTGGAGCGCCGGTTCGCCCCGATCCAGGTGCCGGCTCCGGATGTCGAGATGACCGTGCGAATCCTGCGCGGCCTGCGCGACCGTTACGAGAGTCATCACAAGGTGACAATCACCGACGAGGCCCTGGCAGCAGCGGCCCGTTTGTCCGACCGCTATATCAGCGACCGTCAGTTGCCCGACAAGGCGATCGACCTGATAGACGAGGCAGGTTCGCGACTGCGGATCCGCCGTATGACCGCCCCGCCGGATCTGCGTGAGTTCGACGACCGCATCGCCGAGGTTCGCAAGTCCAAGGAGTCCGCGATCGATGCTCAGGACTTCGAGACCGCAGCCAACTTGCGCGACAGCGAGAAGCAGTTGATCGCCGAAAAGGCGCAGCGCGAGCGCGAGTGGAAGGCCGGCGACATGGACATCGTCGCCGAGGTCGATGAAAAACTGATTGCCGAGGTGCTGGCACTCATGACCGGGATCCCGGTCATGGACCTGTCCGAGGACGACACCGCTCGCCTGCTGCGCATGGAGGACGAACTCCACCGCCGGGTCATCGGGCAAGAGCAGGCGATCAAGGCGCTGTCCAAGTCGATCCGGCGCACCAGGGCGGGACTCAAGGATCCCAAGCGGCCTTCGGGATCGTTCATCTTCGCGGGACCTTCAGGTGTCGGCAAGACCGAACTGTCCAAGACACTGGCGGAGTTCCTGTTCGGCGACGAGGACAGCCTGATCGCGCTGGACATGTCGGAATACTCCGAGAAGCACACCGCATCGCGCCTTTTCGGATCCCCTCCGGGCTACGTAGGGTACGAAGAAGGCGGTCAGTTGACTGAGAAGGTGCG
>WBZP01007499.1_pt1 | contig 10501 bp, 9 predicted proteins | sample 5204301 | NCBI WGS metagenome assembly WBZP01 (sample SAMN12412401, study PRJNA552823) | activated sludge metagenome | isolation source: activated sludge from nitrification reactor of wastewater treatment plant... | place: USA: Pennsylvania | collected 2017 | reverse complement strand
ACACGTTGTCCTACAACGTGTCTGCGGCACCCGGCCGCGGCAGCGTCGTGATCAACGCCGACGGCAGCTTCGTCTACACCCCGAGCATGGCGTCGCGACTGGTGGCCGCCGCCGGAACCCTCGACGGGTTCACCGTCAGCGTCGGCGACGGCACCAACCCCGCCGTCGAGGTGAACGTCACCGATATCGCGATCACCAGGACCACGCTCGTCGACATGGGTGACTACACGATCCCCACCGACACTCACGGGATCGCCGTGTCCCCCGACGGCAAGCGGCTCTACGTCACGAACACGACGACGGGCTCGGTCAAGGTCATCAACGCCGACGTCACCGACCCCGGGCTGGGCACCATCATCGTCACCATCCCGATCGACAACCCGACCGCGGTCGAGGTGGCTCCCGACGGCAAGCACATCTACGTCGCGGCCTCCAACAGTGGTGGGGCATACATCGCCACGATCGACGTCGACGATTCCAGCCCGACCGCCGGCACGGTCGTCGCGGGCCCCGCTATCGGCCAGAGCTACGAGATCTCCGCGCTGGCGTTGAGCGCCGATGGCGCCTATCTCTACGCCGCCGCCTACAAGCACACCGGCTCGAGCACTTTCACCGATGGCCGGCTGGTGACCTTCGCCACCGCCAGCCTGAACCCCCTGTCCTTCACCGCACTCGCACCGACCGGCGCATCCAGCCGGCCCACGTCCGTCACGATCGCCGACGACAACTCCGTGTGGGTGACCGACCCACTGACGCGCAAGGTCACCACCGTCTCGCGAACCGGCGGCGCCATCCTGGGCAACACCACCTTCGGCACCAGCCCGATCTACGCCGTCACCGTGCTCCCCGGCCTCGACAACTCGGTGTGGGCCTTCTCCCCGAACACCGGCCAGAGCGTCATCCACATCAGCAGCCCGGGCACCTGGAACCAACTCGGCCTGCCCGACTTCTCATCCGGATACGCCACGGCCCCAGGCGATCACACGCTGATCTACCTGTCCGACTCGAGCGAGTTGAAGATCATCGACGTGGACGCTCCCAACGCAGGGGACCCCGGACGCGACGTCGGCGGGGTGGTCGCGACCTATTCGCTACCGGGAACGTTCACCCAGGCGGTCACCGCCCCGAACGGAGCCATCTACCTGATCACCGGCAACAACCGGCTGACCATCTTCTCGCCCGCGCCGGTTTCGACCTAGAGGACGAGTTCGGCCACCAGCGCGTCGACCACGGTGCGCAGATCGCCGTCATGCTCCTCGGCCACCCGGCGCTGCCGCTGGTACGACGCGCCCAGGCGCGGGATGTCGGCGACCCGCGCCAGCTCGTCGACGCAATTCAATGACCGCGCAACGGGTTCCATCCGGTTGAGCACATCGAGGAGATCATCGGTGACCAGCCGCTCGTTGCTGTCGGCATCCAGGATGATCTCCGCATCCAGACCGTATCGCGCTGCGCGCCACTTGTTCTCCTGCACGTGCCAGGGTGGCATGGTGGGCAGCGACTCACCGGCTTCGAGTCGGCGGTCCAGGTCCACGATCAGGCAGTGGGTCAGCGCAACCAGAGCGGATAGCTCCCGGATGTTCGAGACGCCGTCGAAGATGCGGACCTCGATGGTGCCCAGATGCGGGGAAGGCCTGATGTCCCAACGCACTTCGTTGATGTGGTCGATGATGCCGGTCTTCTTCTGGTCGTGCACGAAGCCCTCGAACTCCGACCAGGTCTGGAACTGGAACGGCAGTCCCGCGGTGGGCAGCTGCTGGAACATCATGGCTCGGTTGCTGGCGTACCCGGTGTCCTCACCCTCCCACCACGGCGACGACGCCGACAGCGCGAGCAGGTGCGGGTAGTAGTTCAGCATCGAGGTGATGATCGGCATCACCTTGTGCGCCGAGGACACCCCGACGTGCACATGCACACCCCAGATCAGCATCTGGCGGCCCCACCACTGCGTGCGCTTGATCAGCTCGGCGTAACGGGGTGCGTCGGTCAGCTTGGCGGAGGACCACCTCGCGAACGGATGCGTGCCGGCGCAGAACAGTTCCATGCCGCGGTCCTCGACGACCTGCCGGACGGTCCGCAACGTGCCCGACAGATCGTCCATCGCCTGTCCGCTGTTCTCGCAGATCCCGGTGACGATCTCGATGGTGTTGCGCAGCAATTCCTTGTGCACGTGCGGATGTTCGCCCAGTTCGGCGATCACCGCGGGCGCCTCGTTGCTCAGGTCCCGGGTGATCGCGTCGACGAGAGCGAACTCCCATTCGACGCCGAGCGTCGACCGGTAGGAACCGGCGAAGTCGATATGGGCCGGGCTAGCCGCCGGTGATGACACCACACGCCACCCGCTTACCGGCGTCACCGGTGGCCATGGTGGTCTCGTCGGGACCCGGAGCGCCGTTGGCCTGCGTATAGCGGTCGCTCGGGATCTCCGCGAAGTTGTCGGCCTTCTCGTGGATGATGATCGCCGTCTTCTGGCCGGACGTCAGCTGATCCTCGGTGAAGGCATCGGTGGTGGTGACCATGGTGCCCGACCCGTCGGCCAGGACCTGCAGCGGCGGCAGCTGGCCGCTCATCTGGGCGCCGGTGCCGGTATGTCCGGGAGCGTTGAAATGCGCACCGGCGGAAAGGAAGTCACCGGGGGCGCCACCGGAGGGAGCGACGGAGTTGGGCTCGCACTTGCCCACGGAGTGGATGTGCATGCCGTGGAAACCGGGCGTCAGCTTCCCCGGGCCCGCCGTCTTGACCGTGACGGTGGCGTAGGTGTCGCTGAAGGCGAAGCTCGCCGTGGCGACCTCCTGGCCGGCCGCGTTGAGCATCGGGATCTCGAGCGCACCCTGCTCGGTCTCGACGGTGGCGTGTTCCTGCTCATGGCCCGGGGCGCCCGGTGTCGAGGGAGCCGGCGAACCGGTCCAGATCGGCGGATTGGTGCCCGGTGTCGTCGCGGGAACCTGTCCGGGCGGCGCGCACGCGCTGAGCAGCGCGACGGGCGCGGCGAACAGGACGGCGGCGGCAGTTTTCGCGAGCGGCGTGACCATGTCGAAAAGCCTAGAGGATGTCACGCGATCGGCTGTGGCCGACTATCCGATCCGCCGGGGACGATTCCGGCTCACCCGGTGACCAGGACGACGACGCCGGGCGGCTGCTCGGCGAGCTCGGGGATGCGCGGAGCCACCGGGGCGTTCAGCAGCTTGCCCACCGCGTCGGCGGACTGCTTCTCGCCCTCCGCCTCACCGAAGTACACCGTGGTGGCGGTGACGTCGGGCGGTGCGGCCAGGTTGCCGGTCTCGGCGACGGTCCAGCCGTCGTCCCGGAGCCGTCCGGCGGTGCGATCCGCGGCACCGGCCACTTCGGAGATGTTGAACACCCGGACCTCGGCGCGCGGCGCCGGCGCTTCGGAGGTGGTGGGCGCCGCACTGGTGGTCGCCGACGTGGTCGGCGAGCTGTCGGAACCGGCGTTGTCGTGGCCCACGGCCTGCAGGGCCACCAACAGGAAGACCACGCCGAGGAACAGCAGGACCATGACCATGGCGCGCAACGGCAGCCGGGAGGAGTGGGGAACACGATCGTTCATCGCGCTGAGCCTATCGGGCCGGGTCAGGTGACCTCAAAGCCGAGCCTGCGGGCGGCCTTGGCCTTCTGCCGGCTGGCGCGCTGCCGACGGAGCCGCTTGACCAGCATGGGGTCGGCGGCCAGGGCCTCCGGACGGTCGACGAGCGCGTTGAGCACCTGGTAGTAGCGGGTGCCCGACATGCCGAAGAGCTCCTTGATGGCCTCTTCCTTGGCCCCGGCGTACTTCCACCACTGCCGCTCGAAGGCGAGGACGTCGTGCTCCCGCCGGGTCAACCCGTCGGCGCCCGCGGCGTCATCCTCCACCCGCTCGGCCCGTGCCATGGCGCCGTCCATATCTCTACTGGGCCCTTTCGCCGGCCTGTGCCAAACCAAATCGCTCGCGTCGTTCGGCGATATTCAACCACGTCGGCAACATCTGGGACGGCAGCCGAGTCCGCGCGTCGGCTCACTTAAACTTGCCGATCATGGCTGTCAGACCAATTGTGATCGTGGGAGATCCCGTACTGCACGCGCCGACCGTGCCGGTGCCGGTCGGCGACGACGGTTCGTTGCCGGCCGACCTGGCCGAGTTGATCACCGACATGTACGAGACGATGGATGCCGCGCACGGTGTCGGCCTGGCGGCCAACCAGATCGGGGTTGCCTCGCGCGTGTTCGTCTACGACTGCGCGATGGAGCGCGGTTCCAGCGAGCGGCACCGCGGCGTGGTGGTCAACCCGGTGCTCGAGACCTCCGACGTCCCCGAGACGATGCCCGATCCCGACGACGACGACGAGGGCTGCCTGTCGGTGCCCGGCGAATCGTTCCCGACCGGCCGGGCCACCTGGGCGCGCGTCACCGGCCTGGACGCCGACGGCAATCCCGTCACCCTGGAGGGCACCGGCCTGTTCGCCCGGATGCTGCAACACGAGACCGGGCACCTCGACGGTTTCCTCTATGTCGATCGGCTCATCGGCCGGCACGCCCGCGCCGCCAAGCGTGCGGTCAAGGCAAACGGCTGGGGCGTCCCCGGCCTGTCGTGGATGCCCGGCGACGTACCCGACCCGTTCGGGCACTGATGCCGCTGTGGAATTCAGCGCGAGCGTGCACCGATATGCAGAATCGGCGCACGCAAATGCATATGGCTGCACCTTCGCCGCCTGAGGAATCATTCAGGTGACCGCGCCGCCGGCGCTGGGCAGCCGAGTCTCGCTGCGGTACCGCTCGGGTGCCGCCGAGCACACCGACGTCATCGGTCACCTCGAGGCCGTCGTCCCGTCGTGGCGGATCCGCACCAAGTCCGACGGCGTCGTCGACGTCGACCCGGCCGACATCGTCAGCGTGCGCGAGATCTCCTACAAGCCGGTGCGGACCTCCGAGATCCGCGCGTTGGAGCAGGCGGCCGCGCTGGCCTGGCCCGGGGTCGAACAGCAGTGGTTGGACGGCTGGCTGCTGCGGGCCGGCCATGGCGTCACCAGTCGCGCCAACTCGGCGGTGCCACTGGAAGTTTCGGCCGACCTGCGCGCCCTGCCCGGGATCGTCGACTGGTACCGCAGCCGTGGGCTGGCGCCGTGGCTGGCATTGCCGGAGCGACTGCTGGCCGTTCGCACGCCCGGGGTGAAACAGACCCGGGTGCTGGTGGCCGACGTATCGACCGGCGCCCCCGCCGGCGAGGTCACGCTCGCCGCGGCGCCCGACGCCGACTGGTTGACGGTCCATCAACGTGACGTTCCGCCGGACGTGCTGTGCTCCGTCGTCGACGGCGACGTGGTCTTCGCCTCGGTGCCCGGTGTCGCGGTCGGCCGGGGTGCGGTCACCACGGCCCCCGACGGAACCCGCTGGCTGGGCATCGCCGCGGTCCGGGTCGCCCCGGAGTTCCGCCGGCAGGGGTATGCGCGCCGGGTCTGCGCCGCGCTGCGCGCCTGGGGTGCCGAACAGGGGGCGGCGCGGGTCTACGTGCAGGTGCTGTCCGACAACGACGGTGCGAACTCGCTCTACGCGTCGATGGGATTCGAGCTGCACCACCAGGGCCGGTACGTCGAAGCCGGCGAGTTGCTGCCGCCTACGATCTAGGCCATGCGCCTGGCCACCTGGAACGTCAATTCGATTCGCACACGGGTGGACAGAGTGGTCGACTGGCTCGAGCGCGCCGACGTCGATGTGTTGGCGATGCAGGAGACCAAGTGCACCGACGACCAGTTCCCGACGATGCCGTTCGCCGCGCTCGGCTACGAGGTCGCCCACGTCGGACTGAACCAGTGGAACGGCGTGGCGATCGCATCGCGGGTGGGGCTGGCCGACGTCGAGGTCGGGTTCGACGGACAGCCCACCTGGGCGGCCAAACCGGAGGACAACGCCGCTGCCGAGGCCCGCGCGCTCGGTGCGACCTGCGGCGGGACGCGGGTATGGAGCCTCTACGTCCCCAACGGCCGCACCCTGGCCGATCCACACTATGCCTACAAGCTGGATTGGCTTGCCGCGCTGCGGGATACGGCCGCGGGCTGGCTGGCATCGGATCCTGATGCCCCAATCGCACTGGTGGGCGACTGGAACATCGCACCCGATGACGAGGATGTCTGGGACATGGCCAGCTTCGCCAACAGCACGCATGTATCCGAGCCGGAGCGCGCCGCGTTCCGGGCGATCAACGACGCCGGATTCGTCGACGTGGTGCGGTCTTTCACGCCCGGACCGGGTATCTACACGTACTGGGACTACACCCAGCTGGCGTTCCAGAAGCGCCGCGGCATGCGCATCGACTTCATCCTGGGGTCACCGGATCTGGCCGCGCGGGTGACCGGCGCCGAGATCGTCAAGGACGAGCGCCGGCCCAAGAAGGGCGCCACGGCCCCCAGCGATCACGCCCCGGTGCTGATCGAGTTGGGCTGAATCCTCCCGCGAGCAGACGCAAAAGCCCCTGATTCCGCGGCAGCAGAGGGTCTTTTGCGTCTGCTCGCGGAAGAAGTCAGGCGGCGTTGTCGGCACCCGGTTCGGTCCCGTAGCGGCCCGGGTTGAACATCGAGGCCGCCGCGCCGATCAGCATCATCACGGCCGCAGCACCGAACACCACCGTCAACCCCGAATGGAAGGGGCCGGTGATGAGCTCGGGGAAGAACGTCTGCCCCGTCAGCACGTCGGCGTTGACGCCGGGGTGATGCAGCGCCCCGGAGGGTTCGAGCAGCTGCGCGATCGGGTTGTAGCCCAGGAAGGCCGCGAACAGGCTGCCCACCGGCGGCAGGTTGGCCACCTCGTGCGCCACCGTGGGTGAAACACCCTGTGCCTGAAGGCCGTTGCTCATCGCCGTGGGCAAGGTGTTGGCCAGGCCGACGATCATCAACGAGAAGAAGATCCCGATCGACAGCGAGTTCCCGCCGTTGAAGAATGTCGAGCGCACGCCGGAGGCCGCGCCCCGCTGATCGGCCGGGACGCTGGACATGATGGCAGCGGTGTTCGGAGCGGTGAAGATGCCGCCGCCCAGCCCGTTGAGGAACACCAGCACCGCGAACATCCAGTAGTCGAAGTTCACCGGGATCATCAGCAGGGCGACGAAGGTCACGGCCATCAGCAGCATCCCGCCGACGGTGAACGGCCGGGCCCCGTACCGGTCGGACAGCGTGCCCGCGATCGGACCTGCCACCAGGAAGCCGACCGTGGCGGGCAGCAGATAGATGCCGGCCCACAACGGGGTGGATTCGAAGCTGTACCCGTGCAGCGGCAACCAGATTCCCTGCAGCCAGATGATCAGCATGAACTGCAGGCCGCCGCGGCCCATGGAAGACATGAGCCCGGCCAGGTTGCCCATCCCGAACGACTTCGACCTGAACAACCGGATGTCGACCATCGGTTGCGCCACCCGCAGTTCGATCAAGCAGAACACCACCAGCAGCACCAGGCCCCCGGCGATCGCCCCGAGCACCGCGGGATTGGTCCATCCCGTGCTGTGGTCGCCGTAGGGCTGGATGCCGTAGGTGATGCCGACCAGCAGGGTGGTCAGGCCCAGACCGAAGGTCAGGGTGCCCGCCCAGTCCAGCCGCCCCGCGGTGCGCACGCCGAGCTCACGCAGCGAGCGGTAGCTCCAGATCGTCCCGAGGACACCGATCGGCACCCCGACCCAGAAGATGGCCTTCCAGTGCCATTCGGACAGCACGCCGCCGACGAGCAGGCCCAGGAACGAACCGGCGACGGCGGACACCATGTTGGTGCCCAGCGCCATGCCGCGCTGGTTGGCGGGGAACGCGTCGGTCAGGATCGCCGAGGAGGACGCCATCAGCATGGCGCCGCCGATGCCCTGGATCACCCGCCAGGCGATCAGCCACACCGCCCCGCCGCCGAGGGCGAAGGGATCGAACGACAGCGCGATCGCGGCGACGGTGAAGACGATAAAGCCCAGGTTGTAGATGCGCACCCGGCCGAACATGTCGCCCAGGCGACCGAACGGGACCACCAGAACCGCCGTCACCACGAGGTAGCCCATCAGCATCCACAGCAGGTAACCGACGTTGGCCGGCTCCAGCGGGTTCAGCCCGATCCCCCGGAAGATCGCCGGCAGCGAGATCAACACGATCGACGCGTTGATGCTGGCCATCAGGATGCCCAGGGTGGTGTTGGACAGAACCACCCACTTGTAGCGGGGGTGGTCGTGGTCCATCTTGACCCGGCGGCGGGCGGTGGCGGCTTCGGCGGCTTCGATCTCAGTCGTCATTCGTCATCCAGTCAGCATTCTCAGCGAGAAACTTATGTTAGCTATACAAATAAGCATCAGGCAATTCGTATTCCCCCTCGATCTGTTCAGCGCTCACTGCGAGGTCCACTCGCACGACGTCGCACCAGACGCTGAACAGATCGGGAGCGGGGAACGCTCGCGACCGATCTCCCCCATCTGTTCAGCGCTCACTGCGAGGTCCACTCGCACGACGTCGCACCAGACGCTGAACAGATCGCGATTGTGGGCTAGGTTGGGACGCGTAAACCACGGGAGCGCGCACCGAGCGTGCTGAGAGGACGGCTGGGGCCGTCGACCGTATGAACCTGTCCGGGTAATGCCGGCGTAGGGAGTGATGGCGATGACTATTTCCGTGTCCGATGCAATGGGCCCGATCCGCGGCAGCACCAAGGTCTACCGCAACGGCGTGCCGTTCCGCCGGGTGCACCTGAGCAACGGCGAGCACCTCGATCTGTACGACACGTCCGGGCCCTACACCGACCCGGACGCCACCATCGACCTGGCCGACGGTCTGCCCCGGCGCACCGTCACCCGCGACCGCGGCACCCAGCTGCAGCGGGCCCGGGCGGGCGAGATCACCGCCGAGATGGCCTTCATCGCCGAACGTGAATGTGTGCCAACGGAATTGGTGCGCGACGAGGTCGCCTGCGGCCGCGCCGTGATCCCGGCCAACCACAATCACCCCGAGGCGGAGCCGATGATCATCGGCAAGCGGTTCGCGGTGAAGGTCAATGCCAACATCGGCAACTCCGCGGTCAGCTCGTCGATCGAGGAGGAGGTCGACAAGATGGTGTGGGCCACCCGGTGGGGCGCCGACACGATCATGGACCTGTCGACGGGCCGCGACATCCACCGCACCCGGGAATGGATCCTGCGCAACTCACCGGTGCCGGTCGGGACGGTGCCGATGTACCAGGCGCTGGAGAAGGTCGGTGGCGAACCGACGGCGCTGACGTGGGAGTGCTACCGCGACACCGTGATCGAACAGTGCGAGCAGGGCGTCGACTACATGACCGTGCACGCCGGGGTGCTGCTGCGCCACATCCCGCTGACCGTCGACCGGGTGACCGGCATCGTCTCGCGGGGCGGATCGATCATGGCCGCCTGGTGCCTGGCGCACCACCGGGAATCCTTCCTGTACACCAACTTCGAGGAACTCTGCGAGATCCTGGCCCGCTATGACGTCACGTTCTCCCTCGGCGACGGCCTGCGCCCCGGCAGCATCGCCGACGCCAACGACGAGGCCCAGTTCGCCGAACTGCGCACCCTCGGAGAGCTGACGAAGATCGCCAAGGGCCACGGTGTGCAGGTGATGATCGAGGGGCCGGGGCACGTGCCGATGCACAAGATCGTCGAGAACGTCCGCCTCGAGGAGGAGTGGTGCGACGAGGCCCCGTTCTACACGCTGGGCCCGCTGGCCACCGACATCGCACCGGCCTACGACCACATCACCTCGGCCATCGGCGCGGCGATCATCGCGCAGGCCGGCACGGCGATGCTGTGCTACGTGACGCCCAAGGAACACCTGGGCCTGCCCAACCGCAAGGACGTCAAGGACGGGATGATCGCGTACAAGATCGCCGCGCATGCCGCCGACCTGGCCAAAGGGCATCCGGGTGCCCAGCTGCGCGACGACGCCCTGTCTCGGGCCCGCTTCGAGTTCCGCTGGGAGGATCAGTTCAACCTCTCGCTGGACCCCGACACCGCCCGCGAGTTCCACGACGAGACGCTGCCCGCCGCGCCCGCCAAGACCGCGCACTTCTGCTCGATGTGCGGTCCGAAGTTCTGCTCCATGCGCATCACCGGCGACATCAGGGAGGCCATCCGGGCCGGGATGGCGGAGAAATCTGCCGAGTTCGCCGAACACGGCAACCGCGTCTATCTACCGTTGACCTCGTGACCGAGCCCCGTTACCTCCCCCTGGCCCAGCCGGGCCAGACCCCGCTGCGGGTGATGACCATCGCCGGGTCCGATTCCGGCGGCGGTGCCGGCATCCAGGCCGACATGCGGACCTTTGCAATGCTCGGCGTGCACGGATGCGTGGCGGTCACCGCGGTGACGGTGCAGAACTCGGTGGGCGTCAAGGGTTTCCACGAGATCCCGCTGGACGTCATCGCCGGGCAGATCATCGCGGTGACCGAGGACATCGGCATCCAGGCCGCCAAGACCGGCATGCTGGCGTCATCGGAGATCATCGCGACGGTCGCCGAGACCTGGCGGGCGCACGGGTTG
>WBZP01007498.1_pt1 | contig 10502 bp, 10 predicted proteins | sample 5204301 | NCBI WGS metagenome assembly WBZP01 (sample SAMN12412401, study PRJNA552823) | activated sludge metagenome | isolation source: activated sludge from nitrification reactor of wastewater treatment plant... | place: USA: Pennsylvania | collected 2017 | reverse complement strand
GCTTCTCCCCGTGCTCCCGAATGTCCAGGTCGTCGAGTTCCCTGGCCTGGGCCACATGGCGCCGGTCACCCACCCGGAGGCCATCAATGCAGCGGTCTCGAGGTTCCTCATCGAGGCTTGACCCCTTGCAGGGACTCCCCTCGCGTCGACGGGCCTGGTCGTCTTCTCCCTTGATCTCTTTGCGGGACAGACGCGGATTCTTCAAAATGGCCTGGGCGATTCGTCCGGGCCGTTGCATCGAGCGAGCACGCCAACCCTCACTCGGGACCCGTACCGCATGACCGACACCTCGTCCTACACCCCCCCGGCCGTCTGGACCTGGAACAAGGCCAGCGGCGGCCGGTTTGCCGGGATCAACCGCCCGGTCGCCGGCGCGACGCACGACAAGGACCTGCCGGTGGGCCGCCATCCGCTCCAGCTCTACTCGCTCGCCACGCCCAACGGCGTCAAGGTGACGGTGATGCTGGAGGAGCTGCTGGCGCTCGGCCATGCCGGTGCCGAGTACGACGCCTGGCTGATCGACATCAACCAGGGCGATCAGTTCGGCAGCGGCTTCGTTGCCGTTAACCCCAATTCCAAGATCCCGGCCCTGCTGGACCGCAGCGGGCCGGTGCCGGTGCGGGTGTTCGAGTCCGGCGCGATCCTGCTGTACCTGGCCGAGAAGTTCGGCGCCTTCCTGCCGGCCGCCTTACCCGCGCGCGCCGAGTGCCTGTCGTGGCTGTTCTGGCAGATGGGCAGCGCGCCCTACCTCGGCGGCGGCTTCGGCCACTTCTACGCTTACGCGCCGGCCAAGATCGAGTACGCGATCGACCGCTTCGCGATGGAGACGAAGCGCCAGCTCGACGTGCTCGACCGGCGTCTGGCCGCGAGCCCCTACCTCGCGGGCGACGAGTACACGATCGCCGACATCGCCGTCTGGCCCTGGTACGGCGCGCTCGCCAAGGGCCAGCTCTACGGCGCCGGCGAGTTCCTGCAGGTGCAGGCCTACACCCATGTCGTCGAGTGGGCCGACCGGATCGCGCAACGCGCGGCCGCGCGCCGCGGCCGCATGGTCAACCGCACCTGGGGCGAGCCCTCGAGCCAGCTGCACGAGCGCCACGAGGCGAGCGACTTCGACACCCGCACCGGGGACAGGCGCTCCGCCGCACCTTGATCGACCCCCTGCCTGCACCCAGAGGACACCCCATGACGATCACGCTCTACGACTGCGCCACCGCACCGAGCCCGCGCCGCGCGCGCATCCTGCTGGCCGAGAAGGGCGTTGCCCACGAGACCGTGCAGGTGGACCTGCGCAGCGGCGAGCAGCTCGGCGAGGCCTACCGGCGCGTGAACCCCCAGTGCACGGTGCCGGCGCTGCGCACCGAAGAGGGCGCGATCCTGACCGATAACGCAGGGATCACGGCCTACCTGGAAGCCCGCTTTCCGCAGCCGCCGCTGCTGGGCATCGGTCCGCTGGAGAAGGCCGAGATCGCGAGCTGGAACTGGCGGGTGGAGTTCGAGGGGCTGATGGCGATCGCCGAGGCGCTGCGCAACAGCGCACCACCGATGGCCAATCGGGCGCTGCCGGGACCGGTGGACTACGCGCAGATCCCCGAACTCGCGCAGCGCGGCCTGGCGCGCCTGGCCCAGTTCTTCGTCACCCTCGATGCCCGCCTCGCAGGCCGCGACTTCGTCGCGACCGAACGCTTCAGCGTCGCCGACATCACCGCGGTGGTGGCGGTGGACTTTGCGCGCGTCGTCAAGGTCAAGCCTGGCGAGCAGCACCCGTACCTGTTGCGCTGGCGCGCCGCGATGGCCGAGCGGCCTTCGATGGCGCTGTAGCGGGTTTGCAGCGCCCCGTATCCCGAGACGCCGCTTACTGCGCCTCGATCTTCGCGTCGCGGATCGCCTTCTCCCACTTGGCCGTCTCGAGCCTGTTGCGCTGGGCCAGGGCCTCCGGGGTGCCGGGCTCGACGGTGAAGCCGTTGGGCGCGAACTTGTCCTGGACTTCCTTGCTGGTGGCCGCGGCGTTGATGGCCTGGTTGAGCCTGCCGACGACGTCGGGCGGCGTGCCTGCGGGCGCGAAGACGGCGAAGTAGGCGATCAGCTCGTAGTCCTTCAGCCCCAGCGCCTCGTTGACGGTGGGCAGTTCGGGCACCGCGGCGGCGCGCTTGGTGGAGGTGACGGCCAGGCCGCGGATCTTGCCGGCCTTGTGCTGCGGCACGGTGACGGCGAAGTCGGCCGTGAACATCATCACCTGGCCGCCGATCAGGTCCGTCATCGCCGCCGGGCCACTCTTGTACGGGATCGGGTTCATCTTGATGCCGGTCATGCTGGAGAGCATCTCCGACGACACCTGCTGCGAGGTACTGGCGTAGGCGAAGCTCACCTGGCCGGGCTTGGCCTTGGCCAGGTCGACGAGTTCCTTGAGCGTCTTCACCGGCACGTCGTTGTTCACCGCCACCATCAGCGGCACCGATCCGATGTAGCCGACGGGCGTGAAGGCCGTGTCCTGGTCGTAGGGCAGCTTCTTCATCAGGTATTTCAGCGCCGCGTTGGTGCTGTTGGTGCCGATCAGGATCGTGTAGCCGTCGGCCGGTGCCTTGGCCACGATGTCGGCGCCGAGCATGCCGTTGGCGCCGGGCTTGTTGTCGATGACGATCGGTTGGCCGAGCGTCTGCGACATCTTCTCGGCAAACGCGCGGCCGATCTGGTCGGTGGCACTGCCGGCGGCAAAGGGCACGACGGCGCGGATGGGCTTGCTCGGGAAGGGCTGCGCGGTGGCGACGCTGCTGCAGAGCAGCGCCGCGCCCAGCAGGGCGAGGCGGCGGGTCACGGCATGCATGGGGGGTCTCCTTCGAGTGGTCAGGTTGACAGGGGTGTGGAATTCTCAGCCCGGCGGCGTGTCGTCGAGATCGATGTCCAGGATGGCGGAAGCGAGCGTCTTGCCATGCGCATCCAGCGCCAGCGAGCGCGTGACGCCGCCGCCAAGCGCCTCGTGCATCACGAAGTGCACCGCGCCCAGGTGCGGCAGCGCATAGCGCTGAACGCTGCCGTGCACGACGCCGCGGTAATGCGCCTGCACGCGTTCGGCCGTCAGCACGCGCTCCAGCAGCGGGTAGTGCGCCGGGTCGCGCGCGATGACGCTCAGCGTGGCGCGGTTGCCCTTGTCGCCCGAGCGGGCGATGGCGATGTCGTGCAGTTTCACAGCTCGAGCACCTCCAGCGCGGGGCGCGCCGCTTCGCGCGGCACCAGCGCCGAGGCGGCGGCGATCACCTCGCGCACCGACTGCGTCACGCCTCCACCGCCGGCCGGGCCGTTGAGGTACAGGGCCTCGACCTCCTGGCCCACCTGCTCGGCCTGGTCGCGGCTCGCGCAACGCAAGGCCAGCCGCACCCGCACCTCGTAGGGCGTGCGCTTGCCGCCCAGGTGCGGGCCATGCATCGAGTCGACGCCGATCAGCTCGGCGCGCCGCTCCAGTGCATCCAGGCCCAGCCGGTGCAGGCGCTGCTGCAGCACCTGGAGCGCCAGCGCGCCGCGTTCGCCCGCGCCGGGGCCGGCGTAGGAGATCTGGCCCTCGCCGATCCAGCCGTCGCGGTAGCCGAGCGTGGCCTTCAGCTGAGCGGGGCGTGCTGTGCCGCCGGCGCCGCTCACCTGCACGCGATCCGGCCCCAGCTCCTGCAGGCGCACCTGCGAGAAGTCGGCCACCACGTCGGGCTGCAGGTAGCGCACCGGGTCCTCGATCTCGTAGAGCAGCTGCGCGGTGCAGGTCAGCCGGTCCACCCGCCCGCCGGTGCCGGCGAGCTTGGTGACGACGGCGGTGCCGTCGGGCTGCACCTCGGCGAGCGGGAAGCCCAGGTCATGCAGCCCGGGCACGTCGAAGTGGCCGGGGTCGGCGATGTAGCCGCCGCTCACCTGCGCAGCGCACTCCAGCAGGTGGCCCACCAGCACGCCCCGGCCGAGCATCGGCCAGTCGTCGGCGCGCCAGCCGAAGGCGTGCATCAGCGGCGCCAGGAACAGCGCCGGGTCGGCCACCCGGCCGGTGATCACGACATCGGCGCCGCTGGCCAGCGCCGGCAGCAGCGCATCGGCGCCCAGGTAGGCGTTGGCCGAGACGAGGCGCCCGCCGAGGTCGGACGCGCGCTGCGTGCTCTCCAGCAGCCAGGCGTCGTGCGCCTGCACCCAAGGCAGTACGTCGTCGCCGGTGACCACGGCCACGCGCAGGCGTGGCAGGCCGAGCTCGCGCGCCACCGCCAGCACGGTGGCGCCGGCGGCCTCGGGGTGGGCCGCGCCCATGTTGCTGATCACCGTGACGCCGTGGCGCACGCAGGCCGGCAGCACGGCGCGCATGCGGGCCTCGAGCAGCGGGTCGTAGCCGTGGCGCGGCTCACGGCATCGGCGCAACTGCGCCAGGGCGATCGTGCGTTCGGCCAGGCACTCGAACACCAACGCATCGAGGGCGCCGCGCTCGGCCAGCGCTTGTGCGGGGTCGATGCGGTCACCGGCATAGCCTGCGCCGGTGCCGATGCGGAACGGCTTCATGGGTGGGGAGGATCGCATCGTGGCGAGATTGGCACCAGTCCCAACAACCCTGGGTCGCCCGGCCGGCGGCGCACTGGTGTCAGGGGTAGTCGTCGTCGAGCTGGTGCCGCAGCGCCAATCGAGCAGGTGCTAGAGCCCCAGGGCATGGACTGGCCCGGCAGCCTGCGCGCGCCGCCCGCTGCGCGGCCAGCGGGCCATCGCGCTGCGCCCGGGGCCCCTTGCACATCTTCAGCACACCGCTCGCGGACCCGGACACATTGAGCGCAACCCCCAAACGACGCCGAATGCGCTGAACCCGCTGGTGTGGATCGTCCTGGCCACACGGCCCACGCCCGTGCAGGGCAAGGCCTGCAAGCTCCTTGGTCTGAACCCGGCCTGTACCGGGTGATCACACCCCGAAGATCGACAAGGATCCATCCGGACGCGGACTTCCGTCCGGGTGACGGCAAGGGTTCGGGCTGGTTCGGTGGCGAAGACCCGTGCGCTGGCTCGCAAAGACTGCCGCTGGGTGACGCCGCCACACGCGCCGTGGTGGCGCTGCATCAACGGACGGGGCGGAGCCCGGGCCGTGCGGGTGCCGGTGGAATGCCTGGACGAAGCTGTCGCGGGCGTGGCGCCGGGCTGACCGGGGCGGCCCTGGGCGACGCGTCAGGAGGCCCGGCGGTCAGCTCGGCCGGCGAATGCGCGGCTGCCCGGAAATGGGGTCGATGTCGGACTTTGGCGCCGGCGCCGGCGCGGGACGGTTGAGCACCCGTCGCGTCGCCAGGTCGACTTCGAAGCGCTCGCCACGCTCGTTCTCGATCATCAGCTTGTTGCCATCGGCGCGCATTGAGCGGAACCACACGTCTTGTACGTCACCCTCCAGGTCGAGGCGGCGCACGTTCTCATAGACCTTCAGGCGCCATAGCTCGCGGCCGGATCCATCGTAGGCCGCGAGAATGCCGCCGACCTGGCCATCGGTTGCCAAGTCGCCGGCCACCTGGGCATGGCGCACGCCGGCCACGAACACGGGCGGCACGCGCGGGGGCGGCGGCCGGCTCGCGCCGGGCTTCGCGTTGTCGTTCATGGCTGGCTCCTTCGTCTTGTCCCCGCAGATGGCCACTGCGGCCGGAAACACCAGGGCTGCTGCGATGGCTGCACGACGGATCATTGCGCAGCCAGCTTACGCTCCACCCGCTGCGCAGGGACCCACCCGGTGTCCGCGTAGAGCTTGCTGCCCAACGCAGCGATGCGATCGGTGTCGGTCAGGGCTCCGGCGGCGTCAGCGCAGAAGAAGGCCCAGCTGTCGGCGTTGTTCTGGCATTGCGCCATCGTGAGCGTGCGCACGGCGGCAAAGTCGGGCTGCAGTGCCACTCGGGCGTTGTTGACGCGCCGGAAGACGTCCGATTCGCGCGGCAACAGCCCCTGCCAGCTGTAGCTGTGATCAGTGGTCTGGCAGTAGTTGTGGGTCAGCTCGTGCACGATGATCCGGGCCCAGTTGGTGGCGCCGGTCAGCGTGTTGCCGTTGCCCCAGAAGCCGGGTTCCACCCAGACGGCGTGCACGTCGTTCTGCGTGAAGGTGTAGGCCTCGCTGTCTTCCCAGCGGCTGCCGGTGCCGCGTTGCGCCGGGTCGTCGAAGATGATCAGGTCGCCCGCCTGCAGGCCGATCGCGATCTTCAACAGGCCGCGGCGCAGGATGGGCGCGAAGATGGCGATGGCGCCATCGATGTCGGCATGGGTGGCCGGAACGAACCAGCGCCGCAACAGGGCCTTGTGCGCCGGAGCCGTCGGATCGCCCGCGACGATCATCGCGCGTTGCACCCAGCGCAGCGCGGTGCAGACCGCGCCGTCGATGCGGCGCTTCTGCTCGTCGCTGTAGATCTCAGTGGCGGCGTTCAGCACCTGGTCGACCAGGGCGTCGGACTCGCTGGCGAACTCGATCGGGTGGGCGGTGAGCGCCGAAGGCGACGACAGGATCCAGAGCTTCCGCTCGCCGCCGTTCTCAAAGTAGTACAGGTGGGCCAGCGTCTTGAGCAGCAAGGCGCGAGCGCGGGCGTTGTTGGAGGGTTTGCTGAGCAGGCCGCCTTCGGCCTTGGCGGCCGTGCGCAATGCCCTGGATAGCGACTTCGCGCCGATCAACTTGCGTCGGATGGCATCGGGAGTGGCGCCCTGAAGGTAGTGGAAGCCATCGTCTCGCACGAGCTTGGGCAGCGCCTCGGCGATGGTCTTCCAGTCGCTCGAGTACTTGTCGGGCGTCTGCACCGCGGCGACCAGGCGACGGTGGATGCCCAGATAGGGCGATGGATCGGCCATGGCGGTTGCCCTTGCTTCAGGTTGGGGCCAGGAGATGCAGCGCCCGCGCGGCGCGGCAAATCCAGTCTACTGGCGTGCAGGACGCGCCTGCAAGCCGGAGTGCCCCGCATGTCCGGCGGCAGAGCCTCGAACGGCCATCCCCCGGCCGACTCTCCAGCCTGATCTGCCTCGGCGCCGCGGCGCTTGTGGTGTCCTTGGCTCGCCTGCTGGGCCTGGGCTCGATCATCGGGGTCCTGGACGGCGGTATCGTCAAGGGCCCCTGGGGGCTGTAGCTGGCCATCGACCCGCACGCGACGCCGGAGTCCGCCGAGTTCGGAGTGGTGCTGATACCGTTTCCAGGTGGGGCTCGAGCTGGAGCCGCGGCGGCTTCGATACCTGCGGAAGCCGATCTTCGGCCTGGTGTGCACGGCTGATCGCTACCCGATCCCTGTCGGGGTGCTCGAGGGCAACACCACCGAGCCCGCCACGGTCGCCGCCCGGGTGACCAAGCTCGAGGGTCGGATCAGCACATCCGGACGCGGACTTGGGTCTTGGGGGCGGTCAACGATCGGCCTTACACCTTCGTCACGCGGCCTTCGCGCACCAGCGGTGAATAGAGCGCCAGGTCGGCCGCCACGCGCGCGCGGAACTGCTGCGCGGTCGAAGGCGTGAGCTCGAAGCCGAGCGGCGCGATCTGCTCGCGCACCGCATCGGAGGCGATTGCCGCGACCAGATCGCGTTGCAGCTGTTCGAGGATCGGCTGCGGCGTGCCGGCCAGCGCCACCAGGCCGGCCCAGGGGTGCATCGGCACGTCGGGGGCGCCTGCCTCGGCGAGGGTCGGCAGCGCCGGGAGGTCCTTGATGCGATGGTGCGCCGCCACCGCGAGCGGCCGCAGCTTGCCGCGCTGCACGAGGCCGGCGACGGTGTTGTAGCTGAAGGCGGTGAAATCGACCTCGCCCGAGGCGACCGCGGTGAAGAGGGCGCCGATGTCCTTGAACGGCACGTGCAGCATGCGCACGCTCGCGGCCCGCGCCAGCGTCTCTACCGCGACCTGGCTCGCGTGCCCGTTGCCGAGCGAAGCGTAGCTGACGCGCCCTGGCTCGCGGCGCGCGGCCTCGAGCATTCTCGGCACGCCCGTGAAGCGGCTCTCGCCGCCGACGATGATCAGGAAGGTGGCGCGGAACAGCAGCGTCAGCGGTACCAGGTCCCTTGCCGGGTCGTAGGGCAAGCTGTCGTGGATCAGGGGGTTGACGCACATCGTCGCCGTGTCGGCAAGGTACAGCGTGTGGCCGTCGGGCGCGGTGCGTCGCACGTCACCGAAGGCGACGATGCCCGATGCCCCGGGCTTGTTCTCGATCATCACCGGCTGCTTCCAAGGCCGCGCCAGGCTCTCGCCCACGGCGCGCATCACCACGTCCGGGCCCACGCCCACGGCGTACGGGACGACGATGCGCACCGCGCGATCGGGGAATCGCGGCTGGGCGCGAAGCGCGGGCGCGGCAAGCAGCGGCGCGGCCGCGGCGGCCGCCAGCCAGTGGCGGCGTCGGAGCCAGCGATCCATCAGGGGGCCCAGAGCCGGTCGAGTACGGCGCCGCAGGCCAGCAGCACGGCGAACACCAGTTCCATGCGGAAGGTGCGGAACAGCACCTGGTTGAACGCCAGCCCGGGCGGGCAGCTTAGGAAGTCGCGCCACAGCGCCCGGGCGGTGGGTAGCAGCAGCAGCGGCAGCATCAGGGCGGGTGCGCCGGCCAGCCAGGCCATCGGCAGCGTGAGCGCGTAGGGCACGAAGAGCAGCACGAAGTACAGGCGCTGCGCCACCGCGGCGCCGAAGGTGACCGGAAAGGTGCGCCGGCCGACCAGCGCGTCGTGCGCGATGTCGCGCTGGTTGTTCACGGCGAGTGCCGCCGCGGCCAGCAGGCCGATCGCCACCGAGGCGACGACGGTTGCCGTGCCGATCGAGTAGGTCAGCACCCAGTCGGTGCCCATTACCGCGACGAGGCCGAAGAACACGAAGACCGTGAACTCGCCGAAAGGCGTGTAGGCGATCGGCCTCGGCCCGCCCATGTAGGCGACGGCCGCCCCCAGAGAGGAGGCGCCGATCGCCAGCACCGGCCAGCCGCGCAGCGCCACCAGCCACAGCCCGAGCAGCGTGGCCAGGACTGCCGCTGCCACGATGGCCAGCTGCACCGCGCGCACCGGCAGCCAGCCGAGCGCGGTGGCGCGAGGCAGGCCGATTCGGGTGCCGCTCGCCTCGCCGCCGCGCACCGTGTAGCCGACGTCGTTCTGCAGGTTGCTGATCGCCTGCACCAGCACCGCAGCAGCCAGGATGATCAGCGCCACCGTCGCGTCGACCGTGCCGGTGCGCTGCCAGCCGAGTGCGGCGCCCACGATCACCGGGCTGACCGCCACGAGCAGGCTGTTCGGGCGCACCGCAGCCAGCCAGGCCGAAGCCGACCCGGTGCGCACGCCAGGGGTGCCGGAGGTTCGCTGTTCGGCGCTCATCGGGGCGGATTGTCCACGCGCGGCCCGCCGGCTGCCGGCGTCGACGGTCTTCGTCCCACATGGATGCAGGCGATACCGAGGCTCAGTTTGCGGAAGTGCACGTTCTCGAAGCCGGCGCGCTCGATCAGTGCCTTGAACGTCTCCTGGTCCGGAAAGCGCCGGATCGACTCGACCAGATACGCGTAGGCCTCGGGCGCGCGCGCGACCATCGCGCCCAGGCGCGGGATCACGGTGAACGAGAACAGGTTGTAGAAGGGCCGGATCGGCGTCGCCGGCGTGGAGAACTCGAGGCAGAGGAAGCGCCCGCCGGGCATCAGCACGCGTCGGGCCTCGGCCAGCGCGAGCTCGACGCGCGTCACGTTGCGGATGCCGAAGGCGATCGTGATCGTGTCGACGCTCGCGTCGCCGAACGGCAGCGCCTCGCCGGTGCCGGCGAGCCACTGGAGGTGGCGGTGTCCGCGCGCACGGCCCACGTTCATCATGCCGAGGCTCGGGTCGCAGACCACCACCAGCCGGTCGGGCGCCGCCACCAGCGCCGCCACGTCGCCCGTGCCACCGGCGAGATCGACGATGACCTGCCCGGGCCCGGGCGCCGCCATGCGCGCCAGCTTGCGCTTCCACAGGCGGTGGACGCCCAGGCTCATGAGGTCGTTCATCAGGTCGTAGCGGCGCGCCACGGCCTCGAACACGCGGCGGATGCGACGTTCGCGCTCGGCCTCGTCGACCGACTGGTAGCCGAAACTGCGGGAAAGCTCGGTCGCACCGGGTACCGGACGCAGGCTCGGCAGCGGCTCGGATGGCGGCTTCGGTGGTGCCCCGGTACCGGCCTCGATGCCCGCCTCAGTACCGGCCGTGCTGCTTGAACACGTAGTTCGTGAGCTCGCTCGCCTGCGCCGCCAGGCGGTGCTGGGCCTGGTGGACGCGGCGCACGATCGCCCGCATCACGCGGTAGACGACATGCGGGTCGCGGTCGAGAAGTGCTTCGAGCTGCGTGCGCTCGAGCCCGAGAACGCGCGTGGCGCCGCGCGCGGTGAACGATGCGTAGTGCACGTGGTCGTCGAGGAAGCTCAGCTCGCCCACCGTGTCGCCGGCGGCGAGCGTGAACAGCGGCACCTCCTCCGGCGTGCCGGCGGCGCGTGCCACCGCGATCGCCCCGGAGACGATGACGTACAGGTGGCTGTCGCTCGTGCCTTCCTTCACCAGCAGCG
>WBZP01007497.1_pt1 | contig 10504 bp, 12 predicted proteins | sample 5204301 | NCBI WGS metagenome assembly WBZP01 (sample SAMN12412401, study PRJNA552823) | activated sludge metagenome | isolation source: activated sludge from nitrification reactor of wastewater treatment plant... | place: USA: Pennsylvania | collected 2017 | reverse complement strand
ACTTGTGGAGGTCTTGGAGGGGGTTAGGCTTCCCGCTTGATACCAGCGGGCCTGCTCACCGCCCCAGCGCTCGACCTCGATTTCCTTGAGTGTTCCTCTCACCGAGGCCTCCGCTCACTACCCAGATAAGCGTGAAAGATTCGATGTCAAGCAGAGGGTCACCGGTGTAGCGGGTCGCCTCACTTTCCATTGCTGGACGACTTCTTCTCAACGAAGGATGGGCGTGCTCGTCCTTTTCCGTGGTGTGCCGTAGAGAAACTGTAAAGCCCTTTGAACAATTCACGCACGGGGCGGATTCATCACCTTGCTTGGCTCGTCTCTACGCGTCTCAATCAGGCTGTCATTTCGTGCTTCGTACATCGAAGTGCGGCATTCATCTACGGGAGTTCCTGAGGTGTTGGTGCAAAACGCCTCATGGACGTGCTGTTGGCTGACACGTCGTGTGCGCATGAAGCCTCACCTTCCAAGGAATTGGAGTTGTCTTTCGGGGGTTCAGTCACAGCGGCACTCAAGATGCATAGGACTATTCCAAGAAAAGAGGAATAGCCTATGACCGAGGCAAGAGAGAGAATCATGGAAATCATCATTCGCTCACCGGGCAGTCTGCTCGAAGAAGTCGTGCTCGCCTGTCCAGACTTGACCTGGAATCAGGTTTTTTACGAGCTCGATCGCATGAGTCGGCATGGACAGGTGCGACTTACGGCCAAAGGGCCGGGGTTGTATGCTGTGACGAGCGCGACGGCGTGTGAGTTATCTCAGACGATGTAGGCCGGTACCCATCAGGGCGTCGGTTTGCAACCCAAGCCATGTGGAGGAAGCCATGCAACCACAGACTGCGAAAGAACCGCGCAAGCGGAAGGGCACCCAAACGATCCCGAAACAGGAGTCGGCCGGCTCTGAGAAGGAGCTGGTCCACTGCCAGCCGGTTTCGCCCTGCGACGATCTCCAAGCCCGCATCACCACTCGAGCCTATGAGCTGTACATGGATCATGGGTATCGGCATGGACGTGCGCTCGATGACTGGTTGGAGGCAGAGCGGGAAATCCTCGGCCTCGAATGTAACGCGTAACCACGTCCAACAGGATAACCCTGTTTGGACCACTCAATAAAGAAGGAGAGACCCATGAGACAACAATCTCTCACCCTGTTCGCCTCGGCCCTGTTATCGGCGGTTGGAACACTTGCCATCGTGGGACCAACCTACGCCAACGACACAGGCAAGAAAAGCAAGGCGGAGATGGCTGCAGCAGCCAAGGTAACGATCGAGCAAGCGATCAAAACGGCATCGGACAAGGTTGCAGGAACGGTGATCGAAGCCGAGCTTGAGACAAAGCACAACAAGCTCGTGTGGGAAGTCGAAGTCATCACAGCCGAGCACAAGACGATGGAAGTCCACATCGACGCCGACAGTGGCGACGTGATCGATGTCGAGGAAGAAAAGGCGAAGGCGAAAAAATCTCCGAAGATGAGATGAAATGTATCGTGCATAGCTGCGAGTGCGCGACTATGGGAACTTCGGTCCGATGATGCGTTCTGCTTCGAGAGAGCAGGAGCGAGTCGTCTGGATCTCGTCCCAGGGGCAGGGAAGTTGATTCTCGAGATGTACGCCTCCTCGTTCGAGGTCTGAGACAAGACGGCTGAACCGTTGCAGCATCGCGAGGCTTCCTCCGTCACGATTTCCACGGGACACTGAAGGCCTTCCCAACGGAAGGCACATGTCACTGAGTGAGCCTTGACCCTCTGAACGACAATTTATCAAGAATCACCTGGTGGAGAGGTCGCAAGGACTTCCTCGAATCCGAGGAATCTTGGGACTCTTCCGCTCACGCTCTTGTCGCAAAACGCGACAAGAGAGCCGCGCATCAGTGACCATGTAGCCTGTTCAACTCTCTCATCACTCAGCAATCTGTTCTGTGCTCCGCAAAGAGCATCATGGTGAGGTCAACTCGGCATCGGGCATGCACTTCATACAAGTGGGCTTTCTAAAGAATGCAGGTGGCTCATGCTTGCGACAGCTGTCATGTGACGGGAGAGGGTGATTTACGAACGATGCAGGGACATTCCGGTCAGCACGCCGATCACGTTTTGCCGCACAGCATGCCTCTCGGTGAAGTCACGACGCTGCCAGAATTATTCCGGTGGCGGTGTCAATGTTCGCCGGAGCGTGAGGCCTATCGGCAATATGAGGCTGTGGTCTGGCGCGGGTATTCCTGGAGTGAGGTTGAAACGCGTGTCGCGCGCTGGCAGTCGGCGCTTGCCGGAGAACGTCTAGTTTCTGGAGACCGTGTCGCTGTGCTGCTCAGGAACTGCGTGGACTGGGTTTGCTTTGATCTGGCGGCCCAGTCGTTGGGACTGGTTGTGGTACCGCTGTATACGGCCGACCACGCAGAGAATACCGCCAATATCCTCGCTGATTCGGGAGCGCGCTTCTTACTGGTCGGCCATCTCGATCAATGGATGGCCGTGGCCGGACTGCGCACAGGACTCCCGCACCTGTCTCACGTGCTGTGCTTGGAGATGCCGTTGACCCTGGTCCCAGATACCGGCATGCGGGTCAGCTTCGTCGCGCAGTGGTTGCCGCGCGAAGCCCCTCCCCAGATCAATGTGGCCAAGGATCCGCATGCGTTGGCCACGATCGTCTACACCTCGGGCACCACTGGCCATCCGAAAGGCGTCATGCTGTCGCATGCCAATATTCTTTCAAATATACAAGCTGTCGTCAGGCACGTGCCGATTGATCAGGACGATCTTTTTCTGTCGTTTCTCCCGCTGTCCCACGCATTCGAGCGTACAGCCGGGTGCTATCTCCCGATCCTGACGGGCAGTTGCGTGGTCTATGCACGCGAGATCAGTACATTAGCCGAGGACCTTGCGATGGCGCGTCCGACCATTCTCGTATCGGTGCCACGCATCTACGAACGCATCTACGGGCGTCTGCAACAGCAACTGGCGGAACGGGGCGCCCTGCCGCGTGCGCTGGTCCGCTGGACGCAGGAACTTGGTTGGAAGCAGTTCCAAGCAAGCCAGCATCGTGGCACCGCCCCGGGAAGGTGGGATCGCCTGCGGCTGTCTCTACTCCAGTATCTGGTCGCCCGTCCATTTCTCGCCCATTTCGGTGGTCGGCTACGCCTGGCGGTGTCCGGCGGGGCGGCCTTGTCGGTTCCGCTCGCTCGGTATTTGGTTGGCTTGGGGTTACCTATGATGCAGGGCTATGGCCTAACCGAAGCAGCGCCGGTTGTTTCCGTCAACCAGCCGGACGACAATGTGCCGGAATCGGCTGGCCTCCCTCTCCCCGGGATTGAGGTCAGGGTCGGTGCGCAGCATGAATTGCTGGTGCGTGGCCCCAACGTCATGATGGGCTACTGGAACCGGCCTGAGGAGACGGCGGAGGCGATCGATGCCGAGGGGTGGTTGCACACGGGTGACCAAGGCCGCATCGAACACGGTCATCTGTTCATCGTCGGGCGCCTCAAAGAGATCGTTGTCCTGTCCACCGGCGAGAAAATCACACCCGATGCTGTGGAGATGGCGCTCATCGAGGATCCGCTGATCGACCAGGCGATGGTGGTCGGGGAGGGAAAACCATATCTGGGCGCGCTCTTGGTGCTGAACGCGCGGGCCTGGGGTGCCCTTGCCAAGCAATGGTCGTTGCGGGCAGAGGATTCCGCCGCGCTGGCCGATGAGCGGCTCCAGCAGCATGTCAAGAACCTCTGCCGCCGATCCCTGGCACGCTTCCCCGAGTATGCCCAGGTCCGTCGCTGCTGGGTGACGCTTGAACCGTGGACCATTGCCAACGGCTTGCTCACGCCCACGCTCAAACTGAAGCGTCCGGCGATCGAGCATCGCTTCGCGGAACACATCCTCACGCTATACGTCGGGCATCTGTCCCCGGTATGACGCGGGACAGAAGCCGTTCGGCCGGAGAGCAGCCGTGAAGACAGCGCATGGGCCAACCGAAACCACACCGGTTCCAGAACTCGCCTCCGAATTGCTCGACATCGTTCGCACTCTGTTTGCTGAGCTCCACCGGCAAAGCGTTCCGGCTCGGCCCATTAGGTTGGACAGCTCGCTGGATCACGAGCTTGGGTTCGACAGCTTGGCGCGGGTCGAACTGCTCTTGCGGATCCAGCGGGCTTTCGGGATTGACCTGCCGCAGGACACGCTGTCTCGCGCCGAAACACCCCGCGACCTGCTTGAGGCCATCCAGAAGGGGACCGGCAGATCGGCACGTCAGGCGCCGAGACCGTCCGTCACATCATTGGAATCGGCGAGAGAGGAAGCGGCCGAGGCCACCACGTTACTCGAAGTCATCGACTGGCATGTGCGCCGGCAACCGGACCGCATCCAGATCGTTCATCTTAGTGAACAGGGCGAACAGCCCATCACCGGTCGCGATCTGACGGAGGCATCTGAACGGGTCGCCGCAGGTCTGCAACGCCGTGGGCTTGAAGTGGGCCAATCAGTGGCCATCATGTTGCCCACCTGTCCTGAGTATTTCCCTGTCTATGTGGGCATTCTGTTGGCCGGCGGTATTCCCGTGCCCATTTATCCACCGGCCCACTTGGCCCAAGTGGAAGAACATGTCCGCCGCCATGTCGGCATCTTATGCAACGCGCAAGCCGTCCTGCTGATCACGACAACGGAAGCGCGAGCCGTGGCGTGGCTGCTACGGGTTCATGTGCCCTCACTGCGCAAGGTGGTGAGCGCGCAGGAACTGCTGCAGTCGCGAGATGCCCTCACCCCGGTGCCGGTGGCGGCACAGGATGTGGCCTTTATTCAGTACACCTCCGGCAGCACGGGTGACCCCAAGGGCGTGGTGCTGACCCATGCCAACTTGCTGGCCAACATCCGGGCCATGGGGCAGGCGATCGGTCTTCGTCCTGACGATGTCTTTGTGAGCTGGTTGCCTCTCTACCACGATATGGGATTGATCGGCGCGTGGCTGGGTACTCTCTACTTCGGCATTCCACTGGTCGTCATGTCGCCTCTGACCTTCCTCGCCAAGCCCGTCCGCTGGCTGCAGGCCATCCAAACCTATCGCGGGACACTCTCGTCGGCACCCAACTTTGCCTATGAACTCTGTGTCAAGAAGATCAGCGACGAGGAGCTGGTCGGACTTGATCTCAGTTCGTGGCGACTGGCATTCAACGGCGCGGAAGCGGTCTTGCCGGAGACACTGACGCGTTTCGGCAGGCGGTTCGCCCCGTACGGCTTCCACTCCGAGGCACTCACGCCGGTCTACGGGCTGGCTGAGTGTTCCGTCGGACTGGCCTTTCCACCCTCCGGCCGCGGTCCCCTCGTCGATTCGGTCCAGCGAGCCTCGTTCACGTATACCGGCTGCGCGGTTCCCGCCGCTTCCGACGAAGCCTCTGCACTGTCGTTTGCTTCTTGCGGAAGGCCGTTGCCCGGCCACGAATTGCGGATCGTGGATGCATCCGGCAATGAAGTAGGCGAACGGCAAGAGGGCCGATTGGAGTTCAGAGGCGCGTCGGCCACGCGCGGCTATTTCAACAATCCTCAGGCCACCTCGCAGCTGTTCAGGGAAGGGTGGCTTGATAGTGGAGACAGGGGCTACATCGCCGGCGGCGAAGTGTTTCTCACGGGGCGGGTCAAGGACATCATCATCCGGGGCGGGCGCAACATCTACCCTCACGAAGTGGAGGAGGCGGTGAGCGAGATCCCCGGGGTGAGAAAGGGCTGCGTGGTCCTCTTCGGCAGCCCCGACCCGACCACGGGCACGGAGCAGCTGGTGGTCCTTGCCGAAACCCGTGAGTGCGGCCAGCGTGAACGACAGCAGCTGCGCGAGGCGATCATCACCGCGATCGTCAAGGTACTGGGCGAGCCTGCCGACCAAGTGGTGCTAGTGCCGCCCCGTACTATCCTCAAGACCTCCAGCGGCAAGTTGCGGCGTGCCGCGACGCGAACACTGTTCGAGTCGGGATTGGCCGGCGAGCACAGGCGTGCCGGGTGGTGGCAGGTCGCCAGTCTCGCAGTGGGTGCAGTGATTCCTCAGTTGCAACGTTGGACGACAAGGGCAGCGGATGGGGGGGGCGCGGCCTGGGCCTGGTTGGTGTTCTGCCTGGTGGTGCCAGTGGTCTGGCTCATCACCAGTCTCACCACGCGCACTTCCTGGGCCTGGGCCGTCAGCCGAGCCGGTGCACGGCTGCTACTGTGGTTGACCGGAACGCCATTCACCGTGAGCGGATTGGAGCAGGTGCCGCGCGGGAAGCCCTGTGTGCTGGTGGCCAATCACGCCAGCTACCTCGACGGCCTAGCCCTGGTCGCAGCTCTGCCGCAACCGCTTCGCTTCGTCGCCAAGCGCGAATTGCGTGAGCAATTCATTCCGCGAGTCTATCTCCAGCGTGTGGGCACGGAGTTCGTGGAACGCTTCGCCGCCCACGAGAGTGTGCAGGATGCTCGGAGGCTGGAGGATGCGCTGCGCGCCGGACGGGGGTTGGTGTTCTTTCCCGAGGGCACATTTACCCGTGTGCCCGGGTTGCTGCCGTTTCGGATGGGGGCCTTTCTTGTGGCAGCTAACACGGGGGTCCCGGTTGTGCCGGTGGCAATCCGCGGGACCCGTTCCATTCTGCGTGATGGCCAATGGTGGCCGCGGCGCGGCGCGATCACCATCACGTTTGGTGCTCCCTTGTTGCCTGTTGCCGACGCACGCGATGCCTTTGACGCCGCAGTCAGACTGCGCGATGATGCCCGCGCTTATATCGCGCGCCACTGTGGCGAGCCGGAGATTCAATGAGAACCGTTTGAGGTATTCCTCTCGGCGCCATTTCGGTGAGGATTGGACCGGATAGGAACCCCTCCGTATCGTTGCATTTTCAGCCTTCTTCCCTCACAATCCACATAGGTCTAGCTATGAGAATGAGGAGGGGAAATGAAAACAGTACAAATGACGTTGGATGACGACCTGGTCAAAGCGGTTGACAAGGCGGCGAGAGAACTGGGAACGAGCAGGTCGTCATTTACCCGCAAGGCCCTCCGCTCCGCTCTGGAGAAATTGCGCATGACCGCACTCGAACGCAAGCACCGTACCGGCTATGAACGCAAACCCGTGAGGCGAGACGAATTCGACGCATGGGAGAATGAGCAGGCCTGGGGCGACGCATGAAACGCGGCGAGGTCCGGTGGTACAGTTTCAAAACACCCGACAAACGCAGGCCCGTGGTTGTTCTGACGAGGGACTCCGCCTTGAAGTTTCTCGGAGAAGTGACCATTGCCCCGATCACGACGACCGTCCGTGACATTCCCTCAGAAGTCTACTTGAACGAGTCGGACGGGATGCCGATGGCTTGCGCAGTCAATCTGGATCACATCCAGACTGTCTCGAAACCAAGGCTCGGCCCTCTCATTACGACACTGCCGCAAGAGAAGATGGCGGACATTGGTTCGGCACTCCGATTCGCCCTCGGCTTTTGATCCGAATCTCGGAGTTTCGACAACTCACCTTAGTCGTACATTGCCTGTAGTTCGGTTGCGCGCGGTCACCTCACCCCCATCTGTGATGTTCAGGAATGTAGGGTAATACGATTATGATTGCCCTGAGCCGATGTCGGATAAAGCCGCAGCTGCGGCTGCAGCCACAATTACTAGAAACAGCGCCGCCAGCCCCAAAGCGATGCCTCCTGTCAAGCCAGCCGTCTTCAATGCACCGAGTTCCTCCTTCTCCGATTTGGCAATATCACTGAAGCGGATGACCTGTTGATTGTATCCGGTCACGCTTTCCGAAGTGACGGAGACAACCTTGAACTCTACATCTCGACCATCTTTTGTCACGATTTTGACTCGATCGCCTGCATGGATGTCGCTTGTGATCGTGTCAGAAATCTGCACCACCTTAAGAGATGTACAAGACGACACGAGTAAGCACATGATAAGGACTGCAGACGTCAGCGTTTGCCAACGCATGGTACTCACCTTTTTCATGTCCTCGCCCGTGGCAATCGCTGCGCCACGATCTTCTATGGCGACGTGGACTTCAATACTCATGCCTGCCCCGTGGCTTCACAGCGTAGGCTTTTCTGAAAAGGAGACAGCTCAACAGAGAATCTTCTGGCAGTGGCCTTGATCGCACACAGTGCATATTGGGGTTCCGTGGGGCTAAGGTAGATCACGGATTATGGCGCGCTTGGCCTTGAGAATCTCAGCGTCCGCGAGTCCCTTCACATAGAGCGAGGATTCCCAAGATCCATAGTTTGGATTGGGGATGAGAAACCACGAGACTCCCCATCGGTTGTTGTACTGCTGAGCTAGGCGTATTCGATCCTCAGGTGCAGCCACTGCCCCGCTTACAAAATCTCCCAAATCGTCACCGATCAGAAGAAGGATTCGATATTGATTCGCCAAGAATGATCGCCTGCTCGCCTTATCGGCTGGCCAGTTATACGGCCGTTCGCCAACGGACAAAACAGTATCCATCTCAGGTGGCAATGCAATGCCCAGCCTCTGTAGGTTCTTTCGCGTGGATTCTTCGTGCTTACCAGACCGATTTGTGACAAAGAATATGGCCACACCTCTTGATCTAGCATATTCAAGAAACTCCAGCGAACCTGGGACAGCAGGAGCAACCGCCTGCTGCACCCACTCCTCCCATTGATCACGATTATACGAAGTGTTACTTCTTATCAGGCGTCCTTCGAAGCTGGTGTTATCAAGCACCGTTTCATCCAGATCCAAAATGACCGCAGGAGGAAGCTTGTCGAGGTCTTCGCCCTGTTCCAGAGTTGCTGTCCATGTTGGCTCGTGGAGGGCTTTATCGAGAGCCTCCCTCGCTTGTTTATATGCAGTCTTTGAGAATACATGGTACTCAGCAGATGTCTGCATCCAGAGCACACTGTTCAGGAGTTCATGCGTATTGCGAGCCCCCGAACACCCTAGCAAGCTAGCAGTGGTGACCACTGAGACTAGACAAGAACGGACAAACGTAACCATGTCGATCATCCTTGATGAGGACAACTGAAAACCTATCGGATATCACAAGACGCTTCCACTCAAGATTTTAGAAAGGAGCCTCATGAATATGAGTATTGGGGTCCAGCAGAGGTATCGACTTATTACAAATCACCGCCACGCTCTCACGCTCTTCCCCATGACCCGCAAGCCACGCCTCGACGTCCCTGGGAGGTGCTATCATCTCCTCACCCTCAGGAATCACCACGCCACGATCTTTCATGATGATGCACATTACCGCCCTGTTTGGACCGCCTTGAGCGCGATGACGTGACACGGCATGACGACGAATAGTTCGCACGCCTTCTCGCCCGACGAGGTTACCGCGATCGGCGGATCTCTTCGTAATGCGTAGACACCACTTGACCGAGCGCCTCACGGAGTTCCTCTCCTTGATAACGGCGGTTCGCTACTTTGCGGAGGCGTGAAGCGAGTCCTGCATCGCCGAGTGTCGACTCAGTCCATTTCACGAAATCCTCTCGATGATCGTGATACTCCAAACTCTCCAAGGGGAGTGTTGGTATGAGCCGGCAGAGTTCATACAAGCTGGCGGCTTCAATACCCAAGAGGGCTTTCTCGGTGCGAAAGACGAATCGTTTGCCTGGTGGGAGCGGGATATCCAGGTACTTATACAGGTGACGGACGTGGGGGACTCGACGAATAGCCGGGCGCATGCGGACGATGTCGCCGCCGCAGAGCAGCGCGCTGCCCATCGGGATCTGATCGAGACTCGCGCCTTGCAAGTTGCACGAGGCACAATGGGTGCGCAGGGAATCCCAGATTGCGTGGTCCGTGATCCGGGTCAACAGGAGATGGTTCAGTGATTCAAGGATTGAGCTACTGAGACGATCGGGACGGTACGACACAAAGGCCCATCCACCGCTGTTCAGAACGGGACGGAGCAACGTGGCGACCTCGCTGCCTTCAAACAGGAATTCCTGCGCTTCATCCAGGACGATCCAGTGGGGGCGAAACTTTTGCTCTCGGACTGGTCGTAGGGCGCGCAGCAGTTCGGCAACATAGTGACTGCGTGCAGTGATCGGATATCGGCTTAGATCGAGGACCAACGACACGCCTCCGTCCTCGATGAGCGACACAACGGCCGAGGGTGGGGGGAGCGAAGCCCGGTCGCCCGTGATCGACACGAAGCGTGGGAGCACTTTCAGGCCGCGGAAGTCTCCTTCGGGGTCGATGAGGAGAACTTGATAGTCTTCATGATGGAGTCCTTCTGCGATCAAACCGACCATCCATGACTTGCCGGTGGCTGAATTGCCGAACACTCCCAGATTCCGTCCCGCCAACCGCGCTGCCGGTACACTGATCGGGGCACCCATCTCTGTTTGTCCGAGCAGAAGCGGTCTCTCACGTTTGAGGGGAATGTCGAGGAATTTCCCGCTCAGCGGATATTCTCTGAGGATCTCAAGCACGCCTTGGGGGCCTGGCGCCGTGGCCAGCACATCCGCTGTCTCGACGACAGCGGGGACAGCATCGCCTACCGCGACCGACACCTCGGCGAGCGTCAGCATCGAGAGATCGTTTTCTG
>WBZP01007496.1_pt1 | contig 10505 bp, 12 predicted proteins | sample 5204301 | NCBI WGS metagenome assembly WBZP01 (sample SAMN12412401, study PRJNA552823) | activated sludge metagenome | isolation source: activated sludge from nitrification reactor of wastewater treatment plant... | place: USA: Pennsylvania | collected 2017 | reverse complement strand
TTCCTTGCCGGCGGCCTTGGCCTGCGACGAGAAGGCCCGAAGCGCCGCAACGGCTTCGGGCGTCCCATCGAGCTGCAGCTTGACCTTGACGCTGGGTGCCATGCGAACCTCGGAGGAGTAGGCTTACGTAGTCACTTCCACGGGAGGGCAGTTATGAAAACCACACTCACGGCGCTCGCACTCACGCTGACGTTCTTGACCACCGGCTGCGCTGCGGCCTTCGACGGAGCCGTTCGCTCGCACGCACTGCCACCTGCCACTTCTCCGCCACGCGCGAACAGCCGCACCTTCGCGAAGCCGTTCGACGCGACATGGCGCGCAACGATGACCATGCTGGTCGAGCATCGAGATCCGATCGACCTGTCCCAGAAGGACTCGGGCGTGATCACGCTGCGTCCGCGAATCCTGTACAGCGGCTTCGGAGCCGGTGAGTACCTGCGAGGCCTCGGCTACCCGCCCATGTGCTCCTCGTGCGACTACAGCGATGCGAAGGAGACCATGTCGATCTTCGTCGTGAGCTCCACGCCGGAAAGCACGTCCGTCCGCGTGATGTCGAAGCTCGAGGGCTTCACGTCCACGTGGGGATGGAAGGAGTTCGGTTCGGCCGGCATTCGCGAGTCGGCCTTCTTGGACTCGCTCGCAACCCGGCTCTGACCCCTCACTCCACGTCGCCCATCCAGACTGGCCGCTGCGGCTTCTTCCCTCCGCCGATCGCGTAGAGCAGCAGCTCGAAGCGGTACGCATCGCCCTCGCGCTCGCGCACGCGAACGTCGAACGCGCGCAGCGCCTCCGCGAGCGGCCAGTCGAGGACCGCATCGAAGCGCGCAGGGTCGTGGCCGGCGAGGTCACGGATCAGCTCCCCCCAGAACCCGAGGTCGCGGCCGCAGTCAGGCTGTCGGCCGCGAGACCGATCGGTTCGTTCACGTGGCCGGAAGATCGCGGGGAAGCCGTCCAGGAGGCGAGCCCGGCCTGCAAGAAAGGGAAGACGAGTTCCATCACGAGCGCGTAGACGCGCTCCTTGTCCGCCGGCTCGTCGAGCTCGCCGAGGAACGCAGCCGTCTCCGCCTGCACCTCGGGCGTCCAGCCGCTCGCACGCTTCTCGCGCTCGACGCCGACCAGCTGCTCGACGAAGCCGCGCCACCCGCGCGAGGGCTCGTGCACCAGGTGCTCGGGGACGATCAGGCAGGCGAGCATCGGCAACAACGTGTGCGTGTCGACGAGCGCGTGCATGACGCGCCACGCGAACGCCTCCGGCGTCTCTCCGGTCCGCATGCTCGGATCCTCGAGCCCCGCGACGCGCAGCAGCCGCAGGAACTCGAGGTCGTGGCGGAACGTGCTGACGCCGACCGGGACGAACGCCCGGCCGGCGAGCACGATCTTCTGGCGCTCCCCCGCGCCCATGCTACGACGCCTCGAGCTCGAGCAGACGGAAGAGCTCGGTGTGCGCCGCGTCCGAGAGCACCGTCACCTTGACCGGGAACTCCACGTGGTCGGTGGCGATGAACGGGAAGCCGCCGTCACTCTCGAGCGAACAGTTCCAGATCTCGAGCGAGTGCACCGGGCCCACGTTCGAGGCGCCGACGTACAGCAGCTTGCCCTCGATGCGCGCCGCGGTGCCGCCGAGGACCTGCTTGTACACGCCGGAGCCGATCGTCGGCGCCGTGTACGTCGCCGAGAGCGAATCACCCACCGCCGCGCCCGAGGGAATCGCGAGGATCTCGACGAGGCCGGTGATGCTGTCACGCAGGACGTAATGCGTCCCCGCAACGAACGTCGCACCGCCGCCGACGCGCGCGATCGAAGCCAGCTGGATCGGAGTACCAGTCGTGCCGCGCTGAGCGAGCTGGAAGATCGCTCCGATCTTCAGGCCACCGCTGAGAACCTCGGCAGAGATCACGCCGCCGGTTTGCGAGTAGTCCGTCGGCGTGTTGCCCATGAACACCAGGGCAAGGTTGTCCGGGCTCGCCTCCATGAGCGTCAGCGAGAACTCCGGCGCACGCTTCTTCGAGATGCGCGTCAGGGGCACCGCGGTGAACGAAGTGAAGTCCATCACCTCGTCGATGTCGTCGCCGATGGTGTTGAACTCGAGCTTCGGACAGTTGCCCAGGTGCACCGGGGCGTCCAGCACGCCCGTTGTCAGGTTCTTGCGCGCGAAGAACACACGCCCACGGGGCAGTGCGATCCTGCTGGGATCGGCGTTGTAGCCCATCGGTCGTCCTTCCTTTCCCGATTCGGCCCCGTCGCCTCAGCCGCCGGAGCCACCCACCGTCAGGCGGCGCACGTTCACTTCACGCGCGTCGCGTCGTTCACGAGGTTCTGGTAGTGCACGGTCAGCACGACGAGCCCGCGCACCACATTCTCTTTCGCGACCACGAGCAGCCGCTTCTCCGACAGCACGCGACTCACGCCGTAGTTCCACAGCGGGTGCGTCGACGTCACGACCCCGCACTGCTTCACCAGCCACTGCCACAGCACATCAGCCGCCTGCGAGGGTGGAATCGCTGGCAGCGTGCTCTCCCCGAGACCACCGGAAACACCATCCGAAGGCCGCTCCGGCAGGCCGGATGCGTAGATCTCGAAGTGCAGCGAAAGCACGCGACGATCGACCACGCGGTCCGAGCTCTGGTTCGACTCGGCGTCGTCTTCCCAGCCGGACAGCGTGATCACCGGCAGCTGATCGAGCTCGATGTCCACCCAGCGATCACGCTCGACCAGCGGAACGAGCGACGGCCGACCGACCGCGTTCAGCGTGTCGACCAGCGTCGCGACGATCGACTCGACGACCGACGTGCTCATGCGAGCCTCGCGTACGCACGGAAGTGCGTGAGCATCGGATCACGCATGCGCAACACGCGATCGACCGTATAGTTGGTGCTCCCGATCGTGACGACGGCGCCGGTCTTCAGCTCGGCCAGCGCCCCCGTGCGCACCGTGACGACGAGCGGCTTCGACAGCACCGCCGACGGCGTGCCGAGACTCCGGCCGCCAGCGGGGTCCTCGAGCTCGAGCTCGTCCCCGGCGCCGAGCATGCACGGGACACTCACGGCCCCCAGGGTGACGGTCTCGCCGTCCCCCGCGGCCGCGAGCATCGCGTCGTACTCGGCGTCGGAGATCAGAGCCATGGCGTAGGCCTAGACGCGCTTCTTCTGCGCGATCAGGACGGCGCACAGGTCGACGAGCGGCGTCGACGAGCCCTGCACGACGATCCAGCAGCCGAGGTAGCGCCCCCAGTCGCCGATGTCGCCGAGGTTGACCAGGTTCATCGTCGCGCCAGTGAGCGCACCCGTCGACACGAGGCCCGTCGTCACGGCACCCGTGCCGTTCGACGCGGCGCCGGTGAAGAACTCGACCGTGTTCGACGTGATCGTGCCGCCGGCCACCGAGTGCGAGCAGGCGATGACCGCGGGACCCTCGTAGTCGCGCGTATCGATGTACGTGCCGCCCGACACACCCGAGGTGAGCCCCTGCTGCGCGTGGAAGATCTTCGCCGGCGTGATGTCGACGAGAGGAGACAGGTTCATCTGCAGCTCCTTCGGGCTTCGCGCCCGTGTTTGAAGTCAGGTGAGGCGGGCCGGGTTCCGCGGCCGGGGGAGGAACCGCCTCCCCCGGCCCACCTCGCTCACGATCGCGACAGCGCAGCGCCAGCGACTACGTCAGGCGCGCGCCGGTGTGGTTCAGGAAGCCCTCGGGACGCAGGCACACGCAGTCGCCGTTCTGGTAGCTGATCACCTGCAGCTGGCCGGCATCCGCGTACGTGATGTTGTCCGTCACGAACTCGAGCGCGCCCCACATCGGCAGCACGAGGTTCGACCACGCGCCGAGGAGCAGGCCGTGATCGGAACCCGTGATCGGCACCTGGTTGGTGGCGACACCGCGGTAGCCACCGAGCATGCCGTCCTCGACCCTGCCCTCCCAGATGAAGCCAGCCGCAGCACCGCTGATCTTCGGCGTCGCCGAGAGCTCGGCCGCGAGCTCGGGCGTCGTCATGTAGGCGAGCGCGTCACCGGGCACGTTCTTCTTGAGCACGGCACCAACGCCCTGACGCAACAGCTTCCAGCTCGGGATCGTGTTGCCCATCGCCTTCGTGGCGACGTCGCTGTTGTTCATCAGGCCCAGCGGCTCGGCATCAGTGCCCTTGCCCGTGAGCGCGCCCGCGTCGAAGGCGAGGCCGTGACCGATCGCCAGCGTGTTCCGCACGTAGCCCTCGACATCCATGTTCGAGAGGTTCACGAGCTGCCGCGGGAACAGCACCTTGCCGATCAGCGTCTTCGGCGTGCTCATGACGAAGCCGAACTTTGGCGCCGAGCCGACCGCGCCGCTCGCCGGGTTCGTGCCCATCCAGCGTACCGTCGGGTCCGCCGACGAGCGCGCCCAGCTGAGCGTGCCGACCATGCCGGGGATGAGCCGCGCGCCGAGCGCAGTGCACATCGCGCGGTTACGCAGCAGGTCGATGAACTCCATCTGCACGTTCTGCACGATCTCGGCGCCGCCGGTCGGCACCGCGGGACCCATCGAGGCCGCGGCACGGACCTGCATCGCGCGCTCCTCGGGCAGGGCGTCCTCGAGGCGCATCGGCAGGAAGATGCCGCCGCGGTGCATGATCGAGTTCTCACCCGCGATCTTGCGGATCTCCTCGTGCACCTCGCCCTCGAGGCCGTCGTACGCGGAGCGCCGGCCCTCGCGGATCTCCGCGTGCATGCGGAGCGCGCGCGTGAAGCTGAAGCGCTTCACGTCCTTCGGCTTCAGCGGCACGAGCGTCTCCGCGCCCGGCATCGCACCGCCCGTGCGGGCGAAGGACTGCATGCGCGCGTCCAGCACGCGAGCCTTCACCTGGTCGAGCGTGAGGTCGGCCGCGATGAACTCGCCGGCACGGGCCTCGAGACCGTTGAGCTTGCAGAGCTCGACGATCTGGTTGAAGCGCGTGGTGCGCGCAGCGGCGTCCTCGCCGTTGCCGCCGCCGTTCAGCGAACGCGTCTGCACCGTGATCGCCGGACGCGGATCGTCGTCGGCGACCTCGATGACCGTCGAGCCATCGAGCACCTGCTTCGGCATCGTGTTCTCCTTCGGTGTGGGCTGCTCGCCCGGGGACTCACCGGACGGGGGCAACACCTCCCCCGCCGATCTGCCGAGGCGGGCTTCCGCATCGGCGGGGACAGAAACGGAACTCGCTTCGCAGATGACCCACTTCGGAATCACGTAGGTGTCCGGCTCGCCATTACGGCCGGCGCGCAGCAGCTGCTTCGTGGCGAGCGGCAGCCAGCCGCCCGAGATCCACAGCCGCACCTGCGCGACGAACTCGTCGCGCGTCAGACGCGCACGCTCTGACGGGCCGAAGCGGACACGGCCCTTGAGCATGCGGTTCTCGATGCGCACGTCCTTGACGATGCCGACGTGCATGTCGGGGTCGATCTTCCAGGGCGCGTTCTCGCCGCCGTGCTCGAGCAGGAAGGACAGCCCGCGCTTCGCCAGGCGCATGTCGATCGCGCCCTGCGCGTGCGAGAGGACGAGGTAGTAGCCGCCGGGCGTGAGCACCGGCGTCTCCGTCGTGATGATGATGTCGAAGACCTCATCCGCCTGGTCCGCGCCATCCGCACCGTCGGCGAGGATCGTGCCGTCAGCCGCGCGCAGCTGGCGCACGCACTCGGCCTCGACCGCACTCGAGTACTGCACGAGCTCCTGCTCGTCGCTGCGCTTCGCCGCGCCCTTCGCGCTGGTGGCCGTGGGCATGGCGTCAGTCCAGCGCGACGATGGCCGTGGCCGTCGTCGAGGTGGCGCGTACGCGCGTAACGCGGATGGGCAGGATCGTCCCGGCCTGAACGCCGGTGAACGTCACCTGCTCACCGGAGAGCATGACGACGACCAGGTTGCCCGCACCGCCGACGTAGATCGCGCGCGAGAAGTTGGCGAGGTCGACGCTGTCGCTCGGCGTGACGGCCGCGGCGTGCGTCGCGGGCCCGAGGAACGGACCGAGCGTCCCGCCTGCGTAGCTGCCGTCGTTTCCCCAGCGGTCCGGCATGTGAGGCTCCTTGTGTGAATCGCGTCGCCGCGAACGCGATTCACACAAGCAGCCCCACGCAGGCCGTCCATTAGAGACTTCCTCTAATGGACACCGGAGGTGTGCGACCTAGCGTCCCGCGCATGGAAACGCTCACCGCCATGCCCGCCCGATTCACCGCCGGCGAGACCCTCAGCTACACGCGCACCGTCTCCGGTCTGCCGGACTCGACGCATGGCTGGGTGCTGTTCGTCTACCTCGCCGGCGCCGCGCAGCCTCTGGCCGCGGGTCCGTTCACGATCGCCGCCGACGGCTCGTGCACGGTGACCGTGGACGCCAACACCACGCATAACCTCGCCGCCGGGAACTACCGCTGGCAGGAGACGGCGAAGGAGAACGTCGCCAGCTACGCCGGCAAGATCGTCACGTGGGACCGCGGCAGCGTGATCGTCGACCTCGACCTCGCGCAGGCCACCGGCGGCAGCGCGCAGTCGTTCGAAGCGCGCGTCCTCGCGGCGCTGCAGGCGAAGATCCTCGGCCGCATCACCACCGACGCCGAGACGATCCAGATCGACGGCACCACCATCGCCCGCATCCCGTTCGAGCTCGCGGAGCGGCTCGTCTCCAAGTACCAGGCACTCGTCGAGGCGCAGAACAACCCGCGCGCGCTCATGGGCTCGGTCGAGGTGAACTTCGGTCCGCCGGCGCTGCCGATCGTGCCCGGCTTCCCGCTCCCCAACCAGTTCGGAGGCCGCTCGTGAAGCTGTCCGAATCCATCGCGCGCTTCGAGAGCGCGTGGGCGGCGCTCCGCGGCCGCGCGACCTCGCGCGAACTTGAGGCGCAGACCCAGATGCGCGCGGCCTACGCCGGCGCCCTGTTCAACCGGCTCAACAGCGACTGGATCGTCGCGCCGCTGCCCACCGACCAGGAGCTGATCGCCGATCTCAAGGTCCTGCGCACGCGCTCGCGCGAGCTGGCCCGGAACAACGCGTACGTCGTGCGCTTCCTCGCCTCGCTCGAGGAGAACGTCGTCGGCCCCTACGGCATCGGCTGGCGTCCCAACGACGACGACGAGGACCAGACCGACCTCATGCGCACGCTGAACGCGTCCGTGAGCGACGCGTGGGAGGAGTTCTCCGAGTGCGTCACCGTCGACGGCCGCATGACGTGGCCCGACTTCTCGCAGCTCGCCATGCAAATGCTCGCGCAGGACGGCGAGCTCTTCGTCCGGAAGTACGTCGGCCCCGAGTTCCCGATGGGCTTCGCGCTGCAGTTCGTCGACCCCGACCTGGTGGACGAGTCGTTCAACACGCCCGCCGACGCGTGGCGCGACATGCGCGAGATCCGCATGAGCGTCGAGGTCGATCGCGACCTCCGCCGCGTCGGTTACTACGTGTACGACGAACCGTACATCTACGGCTCCACGTCGCGTCACCGCACGTTCGTCCCCGCCGACCAGATGCTGCACATCGGCCGCGCGCGCCGCGCGAACCAGACGCGCTACGTGCCGTGGGTGCACCCGGTCATGACCGACCTGAAGATGCTCGACGGTCTCGACGAGGCAGAGCTCGTCGCGAGCCGCACCGCGGCCGCGAAGATGGGCTGGCTCGTGCAGGCGAAGGACGCCGGCCCGATGCCGGGCGAGATCACGTCCACCGGCGCGCGCCGTCCGGTGCCGATGGAAGCATCGCCGGGCTCGATCGCCATCGCGCCCGCGGGCATGACGTTCGAGGCGTGGGACCCGCAGCACCCGACGACCGCCTTCGCCGGCTTCCACGCCGCGATCATCCGCAAGATCGCCGCCGGTCTCGGCCTCGCGTACACGACGCTCGCGAACGATCCCGGCGACGCGAACTTCAGCGAGGGCCGCCAGCAGACGCAACGCGAGCGGATCTTCTTCCGCAAGATCCAGCAGTTCCTCGTGCGCACGCTCGCGCAGCCGACGATCGACGAGCTGCTGCGCACCGCTCCGCTCGTCGGCAAGCTCGACATGCGTGCCGTCACCGAGTACCGCGCGCTGCGCCGCGGCGTCTGGGAGGTCCCGGGCTGGGACTACGTCAGCCCGCTCGAGGACGTGCAGGCGGCCGTGCTCGCGATCAACAACAACCTCGACTCGCCACAGCGCGTCGTCGGCCTGCGCGGGCTCGACTTCGAGCGCGACGTGATCCGCGCCCGCAAGCGCGCGAACCGCATGATCGACGAGGCTGGCCTCAAGCCTGTCGCGCCGACTCAGCCGAAAGCTCCTGCCATTGACACTCCCCCGAACACGGACACACCACCTCAGGGCGCGGGCCCGGGGTCCGACAGTGTCGGGAGCGACGTCGTGGACGGGGCCGGAGGAGCGCAGTCCCGCAACGGCACCGCGAAGTACCAGTCGCGACTGCCCGCCGGCGTCTGACCTCTCTCCAACAGCGAAGCCCCGCGGTGAGTCGACCGCGGGGCTTCGTGCTTTCGTGGACCCTCACCGCCAGACGTTGTTGCTCTGGCACGACTCCAGCCCGTTCCGGTCGACCACGGTGACGAAGTACCACCAGCCGAGCGAGAGCGTATCCGGCAGCACGATCGGCACCGTCGCCGCGTTCATCACCCACTGCGGATCCGCATCACGACGCACCTGCGGCCAGTACACCGCGAAACTGTCACGATCGGTGTAGAGCTTCGCCCCCAGCCGCACCGCGATCGGACTCTGCCGCTGACGCCACACCCTCAGGCGCGAGAACGTCGTCAGCGTCTCCGCCCCCGCCGAGCAGTCCGAACTCGAGACCGCACGATGCCGCGGGATCGTGCAGGTCAGAGTCCACGACGCACAGACGCTCGACAGGCACACCAGCAGGAACATCACCGTCACCGACACCACGACGCGCCGCATGCTGCGTCCCCTTCCCGAAGATCCTGGTCCGCACCCTGATACCGTCTCTTCGCAGCATCCGGTACAGGGTGCTCGGGTCGACGCCGAGCTCCGACGCCGCCCAGTTGAGGTTGACCACGCCCGTCTTGGGGTCGGTGCAGTACTCGAGCGCGAACAGGACGAGGCGCTTGCGCGCGCGCTCGAGGTTGAAGTCAGCGATGCCGTTGACGAGAACGATCACGCGCCCGCCGGCGCCTCGCTCGCGCGTCCCACGGGCTCCGTCGCGCCCCGCGCCGCCTCGCGCGTCGCTTCACCCGACGCGAGCGCGCGCGGCACGAGCCCCAGCGCCTCGCCGAGACCCGTCCACCAGTGCGCGCGCAACCGCGTGAGCGAGCTGTGCGTCTGCACGAGCGACACCTGCGTGCCCAGCAGCTCGCCGTTCACGCGCTCCAGCTCGGCCTGCGTCTGCTCGAGCACCGCCTGCTGCGTCACCAGCTGCGCCCACACGGTCGCCTGCCGCACTTCCACCTTCACGCCATCGGGGCGCGCCACGTGCCCGAGCACCTGCCGCACCTGCCTGCGCTTGCTCATCGAGTCCTCCACCCGTTGACCCAGCCTCCGCCGGGCATGACCGAGTAGCCGCTCGGCCGCGGTTGTTCGGGTTCCGGCTCCGTCGCCTGCGGCTGGTCCGCCTGCTCGCCATCGGCGAGCGGCTCCGCCCAGCGCGCGGCCTCCTTGCCCAGGCCGTCGACGAACTCGCGGCCGAGGATGTAGAGCGCGGCGAGGTTGTACACGCAGAGGTCGAGCACCTCGTTGCGGTTCCGGATCTTCTTCCACTCCGGCAACCAGCCCTTGCCGCGCACGTGCTTCATGACCTTCTTCTCGGCCGTCAGCTGCGCCACGAACTCCTCGTCGAACCACAGCGCCTTCGGGAAGTGGTAGCGACCGGGCCCGCGCGTGATCTGTAGCCGCGAGAAGACGCGGTCCTTACCCGACGCCGTGCACAGCGTGAAGAGCGGCACGTGGTAGCGGTTGTTCCGCGTCGGGTTGCCCAGCAGCGGCTTGTCGACCTCCGTACCGCCGCGCACCGCGTACACGCGCTGGCCCGCGCGCGTCGCGCAGTAGGCGTAGACCGAGTCGGTCTTGTTGCCGCCCGAATCGATCACCGTGCACACGATCGGCATCAGCCGGCCGCTCTGGTGCTGCCGCAGGCGCGCGCGGTACTCGTCGAGCTCGAACCACACCTGGTCCTCGTCGGGGTCGCCGTCGAGCCGGCGATGGTCGAGCACCCACGACTCCTCGCCGGCGCCCCAGCCCTGCAGCAGCAGCTCGAGGCGATCGCCCTGCGTGTCGACCGAGCACGTGAGCACACCGACGCCGTTCGGGATCATCGCGCCCACGCCATCGGGCGGCGCGTCCATCCACCCCTCGGCGCGGTCGAGGATCTCGACCTTCTCGATCTTCTTCGCGGCCTCCTCCCAGGACTCGCCGAGCCGCGTGTTCACGAACGCCTGGAGATCCTCCGTCGCACCCCGCGCCGCCTCGCGCGTCGCGTGCACGAACTCCCGCGCCATCTTCGCCCACGTCAGCCAGCCGTACGGCGAGTACATGCCAGGCAGGTGGTAGCTGCGCACGTGGCCGTCGCCCTGCGCGGTCGGCCGC
>WBZP01007493.1_pt1 | contig 10508 bp, 7 predicted proteins | sample 5204301 | NCBI WGS metagenome assembly WBZP01 (sample SAMN12412401, study PRJNA552823) | activated sludge metagenome | isolation source: activated sludge from nitrification reactor of wastewater treatment plant... | place: USA: Pennsylvania | collected 2017 | reverse complement strand
CCGCCTGGATGAGGTTGGCCTTGCTGCGGTTGTTTTCTATAAAGCCATCGCGCAGGTGGCGGACCGGGCTGATGGTGAATATCACCTGTACAGCGGAGTTAAAAGCAAAGAGACGGTCCAGCATACCCCGCAGGTCTGCCTCAATATCACCGGCGCTGAGCAATCGCTTATAGAACCTGTCGGTGGGTATTTTATGACAGTTGGCCACCACACCGCCCTCCCTTTTCTCATAGGCAAAAGCCGAACCCAGGGTTATGAAAACACGACCGGCCGTTTTTAAAAACCGGTGAGCCGACTCTATAGAAGTATTGATCTGCAGCAGGCATGCCGACTGATCGGGATGCGAAAACCGGCTGTGATGATCCCAGCTGTTCCAGCATTCGTTGGCATAAAACAGGTCTTCCGGACCGTACTGGCGGAAATGCATATACGCATCCATCGCTTTGACAATGCTCGCCGGATTGAACAGGATGCCATGCGGATTTTCCAGTACCCTGAAACGGTACTGCCTGAATTTAGCGCCGATATTTTCGGTGAAACAGGAACCGGTAAGGAAAAGCGGTTCAGTATACTGAACCGGATGGGTCAGCGCGGGCGGCGTATATTCCAGGCGGAAATTCATACGGAACAGTTTATAAGTATATTAGGGATAGCTGGATAGACTCATGCGGTATTAGATTTGAACAATACTACAAACTCCTGTTGCAGGCAAAGGGACTAAACCTCTTAAACGAATATTTCTTCCGCCATCCGGTTGCACATCGCCAGTTGTTCCAGGTTCACCCCGCAGGTATAGCCCCTGGCCAGAAAATGCGGCACCATTTTGCTGGTATCCATATTGCCCACCAGTTCATCGTCTGCCATCGGGCATCCGCCGATACCCCTCAGGGCACCATCAAAACGGGTGCAGCCCGCATCCAGGGCCGCATCAGCCTTGGCCTGCCAGGTGCCGGGGGCGGCGTGCAGATGAACACCGATCTGCAACTGAGGGTATTGCGGGGTGAGGTCTGCCACCAGCGCATGCACAGCATCCGGGGTAGCCAGTCCTACGGTATCGGCCAGGGAAAGATGGCTGATGCCCAGTGCCGACAGCCGGTTCACCCAAGTTTCAACGATCGCCGGACTGTACGGATCGCCATAGGGATTGCCAAAACCCATGGAAATGTACACCACCAGTTCTTTGCCATTTTCGCGGCAGAGATGCTGAATTTCCTCCACCCTGCCCAGCGATTCTTCCGGGCTGCTGTTGGTATTCCGCAACTGAAAGGTGGGCGACACAGAAAAGGGAAAGCCCAGGTAATGAATTTTATTGAACCGTACCGCCTCCATGGCACCCCGCACATTGGCCACAATAGCCAACAGGCGGGTATGCGTATCCGTTACATTCAGTGCCTGCAGCACTTCAGTGGTATCGGCCATCTGCGGGATGGCTTTGGGTGAAACAAAACTGCCGAAATCCAGGGTATCAAAACCAACCCTCAGGAGGGCATTGAGGTATTTTATTTTGGTTTCTGTGGATATCATCCGGGGCCAGCCCTGCATGGCATCGCGGGGGCATTCGGTAAGGTGGAGCGTTGGCATGTGGTAAAGATACGGTGGTGAGGAGTTTTCACAAATGCTCCAGCTGCCAACGCAATACAATTATGCAATCTGAGTCGGATTATTGCTTACGCATATTACTTCCGGCACCATGCTGCTGGTTCTTTCCTCCCTGATACGCTACCCTGTTAAAGAGCAATCTTCGGCGGGTTCCAACGCCCGCTTACCTGCCAGCATCGCAAACCGGATCAGTTCCGACTCCGAACCGTATCTACCCACTACCTGCACCCCTACCGGCAATCCCTCCGCGCTGAAACCCAGGGGTACTGAAATGGCGGGATGACCGGAGGCATTGAAACAGGCGCTGTAGGGCCATACATAATCGCAGTAAGGCATCGTATGTCCTTCATAACTGAGGGGACTACCTGTTTTTCCCCTCCGGTAAGGCGGTCCGTAAGCGAGCGGACATACCAGCACATCATACTCCTGTAAAAATGATTCCCATCGCCGGGTGAGTTCCTGCCGTTGCAATAATACCTCCTGCAACATGTGTTTATTCAGACTGAACCCTTCCCGAAGCCGGTTACTGAGGGATAGGTAACGGGCGCGCATACCCCTTAATAAACCCCGCTCCAGCTGCCAACGTAATGCAAGACGAACCCACCAGGGTGCACCCTGTGCCACCACAAATGGAAAAAGACCCACAAACACTTCCAGCGATGCCCGGTGAAGACCCTCCGGCACCTCCGGTTTGTACACCTGGCAACCGGCTGCTGCCAGTTCTTTCATCCAGTCCTGCAGCGCACTGCTTACGACAGAACATACCGGGTATCCGGGCCAGCCATCCACCCAGGCTACCCGGCAGCCAGCAAGCGACCGTAGCGCTGTATGCCCGGGAGTTTGCTCAGCACTGTTTGCGTCCGCTCCCTTCAGTATCCGCCAGCACAACTCAATATCTTCCGGACAACGTGCTAACGGTCCCGCCTGTACCATATAGAGTTTGCCCTGCTTGATACCCGCCGGAACTGGCACGATGCCGTGGGTTGACAGACTTCCTTCTGTAGGTTTTAATCCGTACAAACCGCAGAAAGCAGCCGGCACCAGGATGGAACCGCCAAAATCAGAACCCAGTTCCAGGGAGGTCATGCCCAGGGCCAGGGCCGCAGCGCCGCCACCGGTGCTGCCTCCCGGGCTGTATGCGGGGTTAAATGGATTTTTCGTGGCAGGAAACAATTCACCATTCACCTGGTAATCGAGCAATAAGGCGGGCACATTGGTTTGACCCAGTATCACAGCGCCGGCTTCCCGGAAACGCCTGACCAGTTCCGCATCTTCCCGCGCCTTAAAATTTTTGAAATAACGGGCATTCATCGTACTGCGGGCATCCTTCATCCAGAAAGATTCCTTGATGGTAACGGGCACCCCATGCAGGGAGCCGCGCCAATGACCGGCTGCGGCTTCTTCATCCCGCAGGCGGGCAGTTGCCAGCGCTTCTTTTTCGAAAACCGAAACCAGTGCATGGTACTGATCATTACAGGCACGGATCCGCTGCAGGTAAGCCTGCGTGATTGCCACACTGGTGGCTTTTCCTTCCCTGATCATAGCCGCCAGGGCAGTCGCGGAGCAACGGGTGAATGATTCCATGATGGTGCGATTATCAACCGTCAAAATCACCGCAATCGTGCACGGCAAAACGGGTGATGCGGGATTTATCCGTGTAAAACGAACGTAACTGCAGTTTTTCGGATACCCGCAGAGGTACGGGCTGTGTTAGCCGGTACACGGGCGCTTCATTCATCTTTTCCAGTACCAGCACCGCTTCCCGGCAACGCAGGATCACCTGGGCACCGTTGTGCTGCAACGAAAGCAAACGAAGCGGTTGTTTCAGGTTGCTGTCGCAAACATTGCGCAGCCAGAGCACGGAATCCATCACCTGCAGCTCCGCCACATTACAGCTGTAACAATGCCCATCCCAGTCGATGCCATAGCGCTCAAAAGGCTTTGCACTGCGCGCGTTCACCACCTCCAGGGGTGTGAGCAGCGCAGGCAGGGGCGGCGCAGCAGAAATCCCGCCGTTCGCAAAAGGAGGCAGGATCGAACTGATGAGAAAAATCAAACTCAGGAACATACGTAAAAAAATAAGCGGCCCGTTCGTAAAACCGGCGTATTCAAATGTAGGAAATCCCTCCATGCAAAAGGCCGCTCCAAGAGGAACGGCCTTTTGAAAATAGGGATGGTATACTGATTGTTATTCCATTTCTTTCAGCATCTTATCATACTCCGCCATTTTCGCGGTATCCTTTTTCACTTCGGCCACATTTTTCAGGATGGTTACCACCTGCTTGTGGTGAATTTTATCGGTTGTCTTCGGCTTTTTAATGGAAGGATAAAGGCCGTGAGCGGTTTCTGCAAAACCGGCCGCATCATTCATCATTTTCAAAGCATCCGCTTCCAGGGCTTTTTTCTTTTTCAGGTCTTCAGGCTTGGGACCACGGATTTTGCGGGCTTCATCGCTGATATCAAAAGAGGCATAGTACAGGTGATTGGCCATGATGAAGTTGGCATCAAAAGTGGAGTTGATTTCAATCGCCTTCCGCAGTACGGTTTCCAGCTTCGATTTCAGGGCAACCCGGTCAGCAGTTTTGGAATCATCACTGTTGAGATAGTTGTACAATTCCACGGCATAGTTATAGGAGATGGTATAGTTAGCCGGGTATTTCGCCATCAGTTCCTCATACTTGGGGAACGTGCCCTGCTTTTCCAGTCCGGCAAGCGCGTTTTCTATTTCAACGGCCGTCCAGTATTCTTCCTGTGCCGGGTAAAGTTTACGTCCCTTGGCGAGGATGGCATCAAAAGCTGCCTGGTTCTTCTGGTTACGGTAAATGTCAGCAAGATTCTGGTACACTTCCAGGTAATCCTTTCCATCGATGTCGGCATCGGCCAGTTTCTGGTAATAGGTGGCAGCTACTTCCGGCTTTTTCAGCTCGTTGGCGGTAATGGCTGTGTACAGGGTGAGGACTGTATCAATGGCGGCAAATTTGAAACCACCCGCGCCGGTAATATTGTTGGCAAAAATATAATCGTGAACGTCCAGCCCCTTTTTGAAGTTATCATGCGCGCCGCTGATGTTTTTGGCATTGTAGGCGCGGATCGCCAGTTCGGAAGAAAATCCTACATACACATCGAAGAAGGGTGAATTACTTTGCTCTTCCAGCAGTTCAGCCTTGGGCGCCATGGATTTATATTTCTTCAGCATTTCAAAAGCCTCCAGCTTCATGGCACTGCTCTCGTCAATCGACTTACTGGTGTCTTTTGAAAGCTGGTTGATAATATAACCTTTGTAAAACCAGCCATCCGGCTTTTTGGCATTTTTTTCTACAGAAAGGTATTTATCCACCATTTCCTTGGCCTTGGCATGCTGCCCCAGGATGGCCATATTACGTATTTCATCCAGATCCTGGGCATTCAGGGCGCCGGTCATGCAGACCAGGAGCGCACCGGCAAACAATTTTTTCATTGAATCTTTATTTTGAGTGGTAAAGGTATTGTTTTGGAACCGATTTATACGGAAAAACGCCCCCTTTTTGGGCTCCCATCCTGCCAAAAATGATGCCGGAAATTGTACCTTTACCCACTTTGATTTCACAGAACACCATACAGCAGATCCTGAGCCGCATTGACATTGTGGAAATCGTGGGCAATTATGTAAAGCTCAAAAAAAGGGGGGCGAATTACCTCGGACTTTGTCCTTTTCATAATGAAAAAACACCCTCCTTCACCGTTTCTCCTTCCAAGGAAATCTATAAGTGTTTCGGGTGTGGCAAGAGCGGCAACAGCATCGGCTTCCTGATGGATGTGGAGAAGTACAGCTATGTGGAAGCCCTCCGCTGGCTGGCCAACAAGTACAATGTGGAGATCGAGGAAACGGAGGTGAGTCCTGAGCAAAAGTTACAGCAGCAGACCGCCGACAGCCTTTACATCATCAACCAGTTCGCCCAGCAATTTTTCACAGACATCCTTTTCAATACGGAAGAAGGCCGGGATATCGGGCTGAGTTATCTCAAAGAGCGGGGATTTACCGAAGCGACCGCCCGGAAATTCCAGCTGGGCTATAACCCGGAGGCCCGGGATCATTTTGCTTCCGCGGCCATTAAGGCACAGTACAGTACCGAACTGCTGCAGAAAACGGGCCTCATTACCCTGCGCGACGGGCAGCCGGCCGACAATTACCGGGGCCGTATTATATTCCCCATCCACAACCAGAGCGGAAAAATCCTGGGATTCGGGGCCCGTATCCTGAAGTCGAATGACCGGGCACCCAAATACATCAATACCCCCGAAAACGAAATCTATGTTAAGAGCAGGATCCTGTATGGCAGTTATTTCGCCCGGCATGCCATCGACAAAAACGATGAGTGCCTGCTCGTGGAAGGATATACGGATGTGATATCCCTGCACCAGGCCGGTATTGAAAACGTGGTAGCCAGTGGTGGCACTTCGCTCACCCCGGATCAGCTGCGGCTCATCAAAAAATATACGGATCACCTCACCATCATCTATGATGGCGATGCGGCCGGTGTAAAGGCAGCCCTCCGGGGAATGGACCTTGCTTTCGAAGCGGGGCTGCAGGTAAAGCTGGTGCTGATACCCGACAACGAAGACCCGGACAGTTATGTGCGGAAAGTAGGTGCAGAAGCCTTCCGGGAATTCATCGCAGAAAATAAAAAAGACTTTATCCTCTTCCAGCTCAGCGTTTCACTGAAAGACGCGGGCAATGATTCGGCTAAAAAAGCAGCGCTGGTAAACCAGGTGGCGGAAACAATTTCCAAAATCAGCAAAGCGGAAGACTTCACCCGCCGGCAGGATTATATACAGCAATGCGCGGAACTGCTGAAGGTGGAAGAGCAGGGACTGCACGCGCTGGTAAACAAACTCCTCCGCGAACGCATCAGCAAAGAGGAACAAAAACAGGAACGTGAAAGCCCTGCAGTTTCACCGGCCGATGAATTCCCCGGCGGCAGTGATGCATCACTGGAACTGCTGAGCAGGGATGAAATGCAGGAACGGGCTATGATCCGCTGCCTGCTGGAGTTCGGACTGAAAGAATGGGATGAAAAATATCCACGGGTGGCAGATTATCTGCTGGCAGAAACAAAAGAGTACGTACCGGAAGAATACTTTGACAATAAAGACCTGTTAAGAATACTGCACCTGTACGAAACCCTGTACCGGCAGGGTGAAGAACCCGGGCCCCGTACTTTTTTATATTCCGAAGACAGCTCCATCAGCAGCCTGGCTGTTTCCCTGATGGATGAACAGGAAGAGCTGAGTCCCAACTGGAAAGAATACTACCAGGGCAAGATGCCGAATCGTGAAGATATGTACCGCGAGGAAACCCTGTCAAGCATGAATTACCTGAAGCTGCGCAAGATCAAACGGATGATGGCCGAAAACCAGCGCGACCTGGAAAAGCCGCACTCAACGGAAGACCTGATGCAACTGCTGCTGGTACATAACCAGCTGAAAAAAGAAGAAATGGAAATCACCCAGCACCTGGGTACTGTTATTTTCCGGTAAAATGGCAGAGCAAAAATGCTGTAAGCATGGATAAAAGGGAGCCTGAGATCACAGGCTCCCTTTTACATACGCGTCCGTTCTTACTGAACGTAGGTGAACTGCGCGGTGCTGTTCACCGGGGCCTGGCCGGGCAGGTTGGTGCGAACTGCCGCTGAAACAGGCTGACGACGGTTATTATAGGTATAGGTATATACCGTTTCATCTTCCTGTGCGCCCTGTGGGTCATACTGAATAATCCTGGTAACATTGTTGGGAGTGGCTACCTGCCAGAATACTTTCAGCACCTCTTTCAATCCGGCAAAAGGATTGGGGTTGGAATCGTATTCCATATCCGCATGTCCGCTGAATTCCAGCTGGCCGTTCAGAAAATTGTAGGTCCAGGTATTGAGACGGCCTACATTGCCCGCAGTATTATAAGTAAAACTGAATTTCATAAACGGAACCAGGTTGTTCCCGTATACCATTTTGATGAAAACTGACCTGAGTGTACCGTTCAGGTATTCATAGTCAGTAACCGATACCTTTTGATTACCCAGCCAGGTTTCGGCGCCGGTAAGGTCGTTGTTTGTCCACAACAGCTTGATACGGTTGCCTCCCGCTGCAGTAAAGGCATCGATTTTTTTATCGGGCCTGTAACTGAGGGTGTACACATTTTCCTCTCCCCCGGTGACCAGCTCACTTTTCACCGTGACGGTGCGCAGGGACTGATCCGCGCTGTACGTGAAACTCATTTTCTCCTCACCGTTCCTGAAAGATACCAGGCGGGGCATGTTGTTGCCGGGGTCCTGGTTACCCGGTGTTTCCTTCTGGCAGGAAGAAAGCGACAGCATGGACAGGGTGACTGCAGCCAGCAAGGCTGCCCTGAAAGTTGGTTTGTTGTTCATGGCGTTCATTTTTTGATGATGATTAAACAGGATGCAAAAATGCAGCTGCCTTATGGAGTCACCAATCACATCAATGGGTGATTTTTTGAACGCCATCGTCTTCCTGCCAGTCAGCAAGCACCGCTATAAAAAGCGGTTATGCCTGCCCGTTATCTGAATGAAAGTAAATGGAATATCCTTACATGCCGGATCAATAACCCGGATTCTGCGGCACATTGGGATTGGTCGCCAGTATGCCGGCGGGAAAAGGAAAGAGGCTGGTATGGGCGGGCGTGGCTGTTCCGTTCTGGCTGTCTCCTTTCCATTGCCAGAGGTAGCTGCCCCCGCTGAAGCGCCCGAAACGAATAAGGTCGGTTCGCCGTTGACATTCCCAATACAATTCACGGGTTCTTTCGTTGAAGATGTAATTCAGTGTAAGATCACTGCTGCTGATCAGTCCTCCCCCGCTGCGACCACGTATATAGTTCATAAAATTCACAGCCTGGTTGATGTTGCCGCCCGTACCGCCACGCAGCACGCATTCGGCGTACATCAGCCACACATCCGCCAGCCTGAAAACCGGGAAGTCGGTATTCACAAAAAACAGCGAGGCGGAATTGGATCCGTTGGCAAGCTTGTTTCTGAATTTCGTTACCCCATAGCCCTGGGTGAAAACCGCAGGATCGGCAATATCCAGCGACTGACCACTTTTGTACAGGTAGTTACGTGTATCTGACGGTCCGGTGGCATCAATAATATTGGCGCATTCCCGCCGCGTCCGGATGCCAAACCATCCGCCGTCAATCCCCAGGTCGGCAGGTTGCATGGAACCGCCGGTAGCGCCATGTACGATAAAAGTAGTGTTTCCATAGGTAGGAAGAACCACTCCATCAGCCACCACCGGAAATATGATTTCCTCCTCGGCACCGTTCTGGTGATTATCTGCCAGGAACAGGCGCTGGTATAGGGTGCTCAAAGAATACTGCGCCGTATTGATGATATTATTCACATAGGTGAGGCATTCGGTGTACCGGGGTGTGCCGGTATACACTTCGGCATTGAGGTACAGCTTTGCCAGCAGCATCCAGGCACAGGCTTTATCTGCCCTTCCGTAACCGGGGGAACGCGGCGCTGCCAGGTCAGTTTCGATGGCCTGCAGTTCAGACTGCACATAACTGAACAGCGTTGCCCGGTTGTAAAAGGGAGGCTTTACAGCCGGATCATCCGGGGCGTTTTCGTCAAAATATTCAAACCCGCCAAACAGGTCGAGTGCATAATAATAAGCCAGTGCCCGCAGGAATCTTGCTTCTGCGCGATATCCCTTTATCCGCTGTAAATCGGTGGCCGGAAGCTGGAGATCGTTCATTTGCGCAGGCGCGGTGGTGCGGATAAAACCACCCGCATTGCGGATGATATCCTGAAGGCGGAGATACATGGCCCGGAAGAAAACATTATCAGGTGTAAACTGGGTGCGTACCAAAGGTTGCACACCCGGATCCTGCCAGGCAATCACCGCCTCGTCGGTAGTGGCTTCCTGCAGCATGAACAAACAGCGGAAGAAATCATAATCCGGATCATTGTTCGGGATAAAGCGCTGACCACCGGGTGTTTCGATGGTGGCATAGCGGGCGTAGATTAATCCCAGGTAATCCTTGTACACATCATTACTGCCGGCAGCATAAAAATATGCGTTGGCGGTGCTGAGGGTATCCGTGGTTCCTGCCGCCCAGCGCGGGATACCGCTCCGGCCCACTACAAGCGTCTGACCGGGAATACCTACGGGTATCAGCTGCCATTGGGTACCATTCCAGTAAAGTATATCGCCTGCCCTGCTTCCTTTGGGCAAGCCAGTACTCCCGGCATCACCCGGTACCAGTTTTTGCCATTGGGTACCGGTGTGGTACCAGAAACTGTTATAGGAACTATCAAACACCAGCAGCCCCCTGGTGGCTGGAATATTTTTCCGGGCGGCCGAATCCATCCGCGGAATCAGAATACCCTTGCCCGGGTCGCGGATGTCCAGTATCGCCTGCGGGTCAGGGTTATTGGTACCGATACCGATTCGCTGCGCATGGGCAGACTGTGCCAGCATAGTGGCGAGGATGAGCATACAGCAATATTTCATAAGCAGTGCAGTTGGTATTTAAAAATACTGCTAAATGATTATATAAAAAGTGATACTAAATGTAAATGGCGGGAAAAAAGTTGACGGTTGGTGGTTGATGGTTGACGGGAAGAACATGCTAAGAAGTCCCCCAAAGTGTCCTGCCGGGGGTTTTCGTAACGGATGTAAAGGGGAGAAGGTGGAATATCCCGCAACCCCGGCGCATCGGAAATTCGTCGGGGTCTCGCACATGTTTTCGGGTTTACAGATGACTACGGAGCGAAGACCCCGCCGGGACATTTTAGTTGACGGTTGGTGGTTGATGGTTGACAGGAAGAACATGCTAAGAAGTTCCCCATAGTGTCCAGCCGGGGGTTTTCGTAACGGATGTAACGGGGAGAAGGTGGAATATCCCGCAACCCCGG
>WBZP01007492.1_pt1 | contig 10510 bp, 12 predicted proteins | sample 5204301 | NCBI WGS metagenome assembly WBZP01 (sample SAMN12412401, study PRJNA552823) | activated sludge metagenome | isolation source: activated sludge from nitrification reactor of wastewater treatment plant... | place: USA: Pennsylvania | collected 2017 | reverse complement strand
GAGCTGGACGAAGGCGGGAGGCAGCGCCGCCGTGCTCCCGGCAGGCGGCCTGATGGTAGCCCTCGGCGCGGCCGTCGTCGCCGTGGCACTCATCGCCCTTTCGCGGCTGCTCGCAACGAACTAAGGAGGCACTCATGAAGATCGCGGAACGCGCTCCCGCCAGCGCCGCTTCGTTCAAGCCGAAGGCCCGGCTCTGGCAACCCGAAGTCGCGATCCTTCGCGACGGCGCCGAAACCGCGACCGTGATGGAGACCGCCGAGAGCGACCTCTACGCCGCGGTCGACGACCTTGCCGTGGACGTGGCTGCGTTGAGGGTTTCCCGCTGGCCCAAAGTCGACGCCTGGGGGCGGTTGGCCTTCCCAAAGGGCCGCGGATTCCCGCTGACCGTGCACCTCTCTCGCGCGGCCCTGCAGGCGCGCGCTGACGAGCAGCGCGCGGCACACGCGCAGACGGCGCCTGACCGGCTCCTGCGCGTCGGCGATGTCTTCCTGGTGCGCGGGGCCGGCGCCGCGAACCTGCAGGAAGGCGAACTGTGGGACATCAGCGCGGCCGGCCGCGACGTCGCGAAAGCGGCCTACTACGGCGCCGGTGCGGCCACGGTGGACGAGGAGTACGTCCAGCAGATGGTCGCAGCCCCGCCGGCCGTGGAAGTCGCCGCGGAGCCGGGCGCATTCGACATCCGCCAGCAGGCAGTGCCAAACGCGGCCGGCGGCCAGGGGCAGGCCCGCGCATGAGCGCCCCCGCCCCAATCGCCGCCGGTAAGCACGCCGTCGAGGACTTCGTTGCCTCGCTCAACCCCAACCAACTGGTCTACTTCCTCTGCAACGTGGGTGACGGAGACAGCCAACTGCTGCTCCTGCCCGTCGACCCCCAGGGCCGGCGGCGCATCCTCATCGTCGATGTCTGCACGACGAAGAAGGTCCCGGCGCTTGTCGACAGCCTGCAGCAGGCGGGGTTGATCGGCGCGGCTTCCCCCGGGGCCGGCGGCGAGCCCGACGGCTCGGTCGCGCTCGTCGTGGCGACACACCCCCACAGCGACCACATCGGCGGGATGAACGAGCTGCTGACGAAGCTGAAACCGCGCATCGGCGAGTTCTGGGACCCCGGCTATTACCACACCACCCAGGACTACCTGGACATGATGGCGGCGATCGAGGCCAACCCGCACATCATCTACGCCCAGCCCACGGCGGGGTATAAACGCTGGTTCGGCTCGGCGCTGGTCACGGTGCTCTCGCCGTCCGTCGGCCTCCGCAACAAGTTCGATACCTACGGCACGGAGGTCAACGACTCGTCGCTCTCGCTGCGCATCGAATTCCCCGCGGCGCGGGCCGTGAAGCGCGACGCCGGCCGGAACCTGGTCGATAAGAAAGCGACCATGTCGCTGATCCTCGGGGCGGACGCGCAGACACTGTCCTGGGCGCACGTACTGACCGACTTCCCGCAGCTCGGGCCGAACAGCTCCGACGCAAACAGGGCCATCCGCGCCGCGACAGGCACGGATCTGCTCAGCGCGAAGGTGCTCAAGGTCTCGCACCACGCCTCCAAGCACGGCGTGAACCTGGAACTCGTGGAGCGCATTTCGCCCGCGCTCACGCTGGTCTCGAACGCCAGCCCAAGCGGGTTCGGCTTCCCCCACAACGTCGCCCAGGAACTGATCCGCGAAGCGCTGCAAGCGACCGCCTCCACGCCCGGGATGGTGCACAAGCCCGATTCGGAGCTCGGCATCTTCTACACCTGCGACACCGAAGACGGCGGCGGGCCGCTCGGTTCCATGGCCGTCGTCATGGGAGCTGGCAAGGCCACGGTCTGGCGCTTCGGAGACACCGTGAGCCAGAAGATCACCCTGGCCAACGGGAGGCGCTGGACGGGCTGACGCACAAAACGCCCCCGGCGCGAGCCGAGGGCGTTTCTTGTTTCGCACAGAATCCGCTCTTACGAAACCAGCGTCCCGAGGATGCGTTCCACCTGGTCCAGCGGGCCCTGGGGCATGCTGATGCTGGGCAGGTCCACGCCGAGCTGGCGGCGCTCCTCGATGCCCGCGGCCACGGTCTCAAGGTCGCCCCAGATGGCCGTCTCTTCGAGCATCCGGTCGCCCATGGCGGCCATCAGCTCCGGGTTGGTGCCGAATGGCGGCGGCTTGTGCGTCTCGCCCACCTTCCGCATGGCGGCCACTTCTTCGCCGAAGCCGTTGCGCGTCAGCATCTCGTGGTAGAAGTCACCCATGTTGGTGACGTACCAGGAGATGGGGCCGGCGGCCTGCATCTTCGCCTTCTGCTCGTCCGGGTTGATGACCACGGTGAGCGAAGCGACGCACTCGACGGCGTCCTCGGGCCGGCCGGCAGCCTTCGAGGCTTCGGCGATGGTCTTCTTGCCGTCGATGAACTTGGACTTCGGCCAGTAGATCGGCATCCAGCCGTCGGCTACGGCGCCGAGGGACTGCATGCTCTTCGGCGAAATCGAGGCGACGAAGATCGGGATGTGCTTGCGAGGCGGCTCGAAGAGGAGCTTGAAGCCGCGCTGCAGCTTGAAGATCTGGCCGTCGTAGAACACTTTTTCGCCGGAGACCATCATGTTGATGATCTCGATGTACTCCTTGGTGCGCTGGATCGGCTTCGAGAATTTCTCGCCGTGCCAGTGCTCGATGACGCGGTCCCCGGAGGTGCCGAGGCCGAGCACGACCCGGCCGCCGGAGAGCTCATCGAGCGTGGCCGCCGTCATCGCCAGCACGCCGGGCGAGCGGCCGAAGACCGGGGCGATGCCGGTGCCGAGCTTGATCTTGCTCGTCTGCATCGCGATCTGGGTGAGCAACGAGAACTGGTCCCGCCCCCACGTTTCAGCGGTGAAGCAGGCCTCGACGCCAACTTCCTCGGCGACTTTGATCCGGTTAATGATTTCCTTGTTCTGTTCTGGGCTTCCACCGAAGCCGACTGAAACCGCCAGACGCCTGGGCATGCGTCACCCCGCAGTCAAATGAGATGTGTCCGTTGCATGGAAGGACGGTCGCCAATCTAACAAACAGCGGCGCAGGCGACTACCGCCGCGGCACGGCGGTGGTGGTCCGAAACGCGCGGCCGCTATCCTTCGCGCATGAAGCTCCCGCAATCAGCCGAACGCCAAAGCCCGAGGGTGGTTTACGAGGCGCCACGGATGGACGCCGCCCGGCCGGACTGGAATCTGCCGGAACGGCGCGACATCGATGTCGATGGGCAACGTATCCGGTACTGGGAGAAGGGCGGCGGGCGGCCCCTGGTGCTGGTCCATGGGTTCTCCGGCAACGCGCCGTTCGAATGGGGCAGAGTGTTCGACGCGCTCGCCGGGGACTTTCGCGTCGTCGCCCCGCAGGTGCTCGGTTTCGCGCCTTCAGCGCAACCCGACGTGCCGTACACGACAGACGCCCTGGTGACAGCGCTCGGGAACTTCATTTCGGCACTGGACCTCGAAGACGTTGTCCTGGTGGGCGAATCGTTCGGCGGTTGGCTTGTGGGCAGTTACGCCGTGCGGGCCGCGAGTCTCGGCCTGCCCGTGCCGGCGAAGCTGGTGATCGTCGGCGGGCCGATCGGCGAGATGTCCGGCGTGCGCGCGAACGCTGAAGGCTTCGTCCACCAGGCCGTGAAAGACGAAGTCGCGGCATGGTTCGAGACCCAGGAAGTCTTCGACAACGAGCCACTGAAGGCGCGCATCTCCAAGGAGAGCGGATTGCGGAAAGGCGAACTGAGCCTTGAGGCAGCCACGACGATAGCCGTGCCGACGCTCCTGGTGTGGGGCGAACAGGACGAGCTCATCCCGCTGCAAGTGGGGCTCGCGGGAGTCGAGGCAATTCCTGGCGCGCGCCTGCACGTCTTTCAGACCGTAGGGCACATCCCGTCCGTGGAGTGCCCGAATGAGTTCGCGCGGGTGCTGGCGGCGTTCAGCCGGGAATAAGCCTGGCCGGCCCCAGCGGTGGCGAACGACGCGGATTTCGCCGTTCGAAGGCAATCCCCGCCGGTTACTCCAGCCGGGCGCGCGCGCCTGCTTCGCCGTGCCCGTGGTAGTCGCAGGGATGGGCGAGCACCGAGTTCATCAGCATGTGCGGCAGTTCGGCCAGGATGTAGTCCGTCTTGAGCGGCCCGTCCGGGCGGCGCCAGATGAAGTTGCCGTTGACCGCGAACATGAGCGTGTAGCGCAGGAAGCGCGGGTCGCGGTCCGTGAACACACCCGATTCGATGCCGCTCCGGATGACCTCGGTGAGCAGCCGCTCGTACTGGCGGTCCACCTGCTTGATCCGGGCACGCGCGTCAGGCGCGAGGTTGCGCGGACGCCCGGTCACCAGGGTGCTGCGGTTGAGCGGCTCCATGCCGACGCTGATGAGGTCCCTGAGCGCGGCGTAGAGCGTGCGCTCCGGTGGCTCGCCTCGCCCCATGATCGCTTCGAGCCGCTCCGCGGCGCGGGCCACAGCTTCGACCACGATTTCCGCGTAGAGGTCTTCCTTCGAGCGGAACTGGTAGTAGATCACGGCGCGGCTGGTGCCCATCCGTGCGGCGACGTCTTCGAGGGTCGCGGAGGCATAGCCCTTTTCGATGATCACGTCAGCCATCGCGAGCATGATCTCGCGCCGCCGGGCGAGGGTTCGCGCCGGGTCCTGGACCCGGTAACCGCGCAGGCCAACCTCATCGGTCATCGCAGCCAGCCGGCCTCCTGTCGAAATTCTTGACAAGCGTAGCATGTCACAGCTAGATTCAGCGCCGCTGGCTAAACACGTCTGTATAAGCAGGAGTGTACGGCCGCAAACCGTCGTCGCCGATCCACGTTCGCAGCTTCTGCCAGGGGGCGAGCCGCCGTGGAATGCGAACCTGGGCGATGGGGCAAAGCGCCCGGCCGTGGTGTGGCTCCACGCGCCGGGGCTTCGCCCAGGGACGTTTTCTTCACGAAATTTCAGGACAGTATCAAACCCGGCGCCCGCCGTGTATGCGTACTGAACCTAGAAAGCCATTAGCGAGCTCGATACGTGCTATTGACCGCACGAGACAGCGAAGCGTAAAACCCGGCACCAACGGGCCGGAGCCGGCAACGGAGGGGAAGCAAGAGTCATGGATCGAGACAATTACTGGAATCGGCGCCTGCGCCGCCGCCGTCTGCTTGGGGGAGCCGGCACGGCAGCACTTGGAGCCACGACCTGGGCTCTCGCCGGCTGCGGCGACGACGACGATGACTCGGGCGGGGGCAAGGCAACCCCCACCACTGCGGGCGTCCTGCCCGGTACCGCCACCGCGCCGACGCCGACGACGGCCGGCGAAGTGGTCAAGAAAGATGGCACCCTCAAGTCCCGCCAGAACGCCATTTTCGCCTCGATCAACCCCTATTCGGGCCTCGATAGCGGCCTGCTCTGGGGCTTCACGCTCTTCGACCACCTCTGGTACACGCCGCTCGACACCGGCGTCCGCGAGAACTTCCTCGCCGCCAGCATCGAGCAACAGGACGCGATGCACTTCACAGTGAAGCTGCAGAACTCCGTCTTCCATGACAAGGCGCCCGCCAACGGCCGCGCCGTGAAAGCCTCGGACGTGAAGGCGAGCCTGGAGAGCGCCGCCAAGCAGACCAAGATCTCCAACAGCTCCTGGTGGACGCAGGTCTTCGACCACATCGAGACGCCGGACGACAAGACCGTGAACTTCGTCCTCAAGGCGGTCGACGCCTGGTCGTTCAGTTCCACCAATGGCGGCAGCCCTATCGCGAGCTCGATCCTGCCTGAGGAGATCGCCAAGGACCCTTCCTTCATGGACAAGGAGATCGTGGGCAGCGGGCGCTACCAGTTCGTCAGCCATGAGAACGGCGCGAACTTCAAGCTGAAGCGCTTCGACAAGTGGCGCATCAGCGGCGAGCCCTACCTCGCCGGCATCGACTACAAGCTGATCCAGGAACAGGCCGCCGCCCTCGCCGCCTTCAGCGCGCAGGAAATCGACGCCGTGGCGCTGAACAACAAGCTCGAGCGCGAAGACCTCCTGAAGAAGCACGGGGACAAGATCGTCGTCGACACCGTTGACTCGCGGGCGGTCTGGCTCGTGCAAACGCGCGCCGACGGCCCCTTCGCCGACGCGCGCGTCCGCCAGGCGATCTACCTGGCGCTCGACCGCAAGGAGATGATCACCCTGATGAACTTCGGCGAGGGCAAGGTGAGCGGGCCGGTCCCGCCGGCCTTCGGCGAAGCCATTACCTCGGCCGAAGTCGACAGCACTTACGCGAAGCAGGACGTCGCCCAGGCCAAGCAGTTGCTCGGGGCCACCACGTTCGACCTGAACAAGGAGTACGAGCTCAAGTACATCGTGCCCGGCGACCGCTACCAGCAGTTCGCCCAGATCGTGCAGTCCCAGCTCAACAAGAACCTGGGCATCAAGATCAAGCTCGTCGGCGAAGACTTCGGCAAGTGGCTGGCGCAATCGCTCTACGGCTCCCAGTACGACGGCTTCATTACCTACCCAACCCTGGAGTACGACGACCCGAGCTCGTACATCGGCGCGTATGCCAAGCAGATCGGTGGCCGGCCAAACTGGGCCGCCTTCGCCGACGACGAGCTCGACGCGCTCGTCACCAAGCAGAAGACGATCCTGGACGACAAGGAACGCCGAGCCGCGGTGCAGGACCTCCAGAAGAAGGCGTACACCAAGGCAGCCCCTTACATCCCCACGTTCATCGCCATTTCGAACACGGCGAACTGGGCGTACGTGAAAGGCCGGGTGGTTGGACGCGGGAGCTACGGGCTCTTCAGCGGCAAGACCTACATCGATAAGGGCTGAGCGGCGGGATGCGCCAATACGCGTTGCGGCGGCTTGCCTACATGCCGGTCATCGTGGTGGTCGTCTCGGTCATCACTTTCTTCACGCTCCGTCTGCCGTTCGCGAACGACCCCACGACCCTGTACGTGAACCAGAACACGACGGTGGAGCAGGAGCAGGCCATCCGTCATGACCTTGGCATCGACAAGCCGGTGCTGGAGCAGTTCGCTATCTGGCTGGGCAACCTCGCCCAGGGAGACCTCGGCCACACCTTCCGCAGCAACCAGCCGGTCTGGCCGGAGATCCAGCGCCGCTGGCCCGTCAACCTGGAAATCCTCCTGCTCTCGGTGACGTTCAGCACCGTCTTCGGCGTCACTTTCGGCGTCATCACGGCGGTAAAGCAGAACTCGATCGTCGACTACGTCTTCCGCATCTTCGCCGTCTTCGGGCAGTCGATCCCCGAGTTCTTCCTGCTCATCCTGCTGATCGTGTTGCCGTCGTTGTGGTGGAACTATTCGCCACCCGTCGGTGGCCACGTCTCGATATTCAAGGACCCCTGGACGAACCTGCGCCTCTACGTCCCACCGACGCTCCTGCTGGGCGTGGGCGGCGCCGCGCTGATGATGCGGCTCACGCGTTCGACCCTGCTCGAAGTCTTCCGCCAGGACTACATGCGCACCGCGCGGGCGAAGGGGCTGGCCGGCCGGAGCGTGGTGCTGAGCCACGGCCTGCGCAACGCGCTCATCCCGATCATCACGCTGATTGGCGGCCACATCACGGCGCTGTTCTTCGGCTCCCTGATCCTGGAGCAGATCTTCAGCATCAACGGCCTCGGGCAATTCTTCCTGGTCTCGGCGATAACGTCGGACTTCCCGGTGGTGCAGTTCCTCGTGTTCTACACCGCCATCGTGGTGGTCTCGATGAACCTCCTGATCGACCTCTCGTACGCGCTAATCGACCCGCGGGTGAAGTACAGCTGATGGCCACGCAAACCGCCACGAGCAGCAACCCCATCGATTGGGCCTACGTGCCCTACCGCCCGAGCTGGCCGCGCCGGATGGGCCGCCTGGCCGTGCAGCACCCGGCGGGCGTGTTCGGGCTGGTCATCCTCATCCTCTTCGTGGTGCTGGGCCTGTTCGGCAGCGCGCTGGCCCCCTACCCCGCGGACGAACTGAGCGTAGGCACGCCCCTGGACGGTCCGTCCGCGGCACACCCCTTCGGGTTGAACCAGAACGGCCAGGACGTCTTCAGCCGGGTGATGGCGGGCGCCCATGTCTCGTTCGTCATCTCGTTCTGGGCGGTATTCCTCGGCGCGGGCATGGGATCGTTCCTGGGGATTCTCGGCGGCTACTTCGGCCGCTGGATGGACTACCTTGTGCAACGCTCCGGCGAGGCGTTCGCCGCGTTCCCGAGTCTCGTCCTCTTCCTCATGCTCCGCACGGCCTTCGGCCCGACGCTGAAGACAATCGTGATCTCGATAGCCATCGGTGCGCTGTTCGGCGGCAACCGCGTGCTCCGCGGCCAGACCATCATCGAACGCAACAAGACCTACGTTGAGGCGGCCCGCGCCGTCGGCTGCTCCGAGTGGCGCATCTTCATGCGCCACATCATCCCGAACGTCCTCCCGCTGGTCGTCGTAATCATGAGCGGCGCGCTTGGCGGCGCGATCCTCGCGGAATCAGCGCTGGCGTTCCTCGGCCTTGGCCCTGCTCAGGCATCCTGGGGCCGTGATATGAGCGGCGGGAACCTGTCGCTCGCTCAACACGGCTACTGGCACGTCGTGATCTTCCCGGGAATCGCGATCAGCCTGGTGGTGCTTGGAGCCAATCTCCTCGGCGATTCGCTCCGCGACATCTGGGACCCACGCCTCAGGAAGTAGCGCCGGCCGCCTGCGACTGCTCCACCCGGGAGCGGATCAACAGCACCACAGCGCTCACGATCGCCACCAGGACGATCGATGCCGGGAAGTGCCACGCCGCGAACGAACGATCGTTGGTGGCCCAGAGCGCGCCGAGCGTCAGGCCGGTGCCGATGATCACGCCGGCGGTGTAGGTGAACTTCGCGGGCTCGGACCCCCGGTACGTGAGCCCCGAAACCCAGAGCGCGATGGCGGGGAAGCCCATGGCAATCGCGTAAATCAGGACCACGGCAATGGCGAACAGCCAGCCCTGGTCGGTCGCCCCGCCCACAATGTGGAGCGCGAACGCAACGGCGAACGCCGCGAAGGTAAGGACGAGACCTTTCACTGCCTGGAACACGGCAGCAGGATATCACCCGTCCGCGGCGGGCATGGTAAGCGCTCGCAACGCAGCCGTTCCGGCGATCGCGGCGGTCTCCGTGCGCAGGATGTACGGCCCGAGGGTGACGGACAGCGCGCCATGCCGTTTCAGCAGCGCCGCTTCCTCCGGGCTGAAGCCACCCTCCGGCCCGACGGCCAGCGCCAGCCGGCCGGTCTGCGGGAGAAGCGGCGCGATATCGAGGGCTGACCGTCCGCCGCCATCCGCCACCACCAGCGCGCCCCGGTACGAGTCGAGCAAGCGCGGTAGCCTCTCAGGAGGTTCGATCACCGGGAGAAAGAGCCGGCCACTCTGTTCGGCGGCCTCGACGACGATGCGCTGCCAGCGTTCGACGCGGTTGGCGGAGGCTTCGTCGCCGCGCTGCGAGTACTCGCCCACGATCAGCCGGATGATGTCCGCACCGGCTTCGACGCACTTTTCCAGTGCGGTCTCGAAGCGGTTCGCACGGATCACGCTAATCCAGGTTTCGAGGACGACCGGCGGCGGCGAAGCCTGGCGCGCGATGTCCTCGACGGTGGCGGTCATGCCGGGCCGCCCGACGCTGGTCACCCGCGCGCGCCACTCGCGGCCGTCACCGGAAAACAGCAGGAACTCCTCGCCCAGCCCCACGCGCATGACGCCAACGAGCCGTTTCGCGACCTCCGCGTCGAGCGCGAGCGGGCCTGAAGTCAGCGTCCCGGGGAAATACAGCCTGGGAATGTGGGCCACGAGCCAAGGATAGCCGGTGAGCCGAGTGGCCTGCCGCGCAGCCGGTTCAGCCCGAGAGCATCGCCTCTTCGGCGGTCCGGCATTCGGCGATGACCGAGTCAAAGAGATGGCCGACCGAATCGGCGTCCAGCGGCCCATGGTTCTCGGCGATCATGCGCCTGATGATGGCTGCTTCGCGCTCGGGCACTTCGATCGGAAGGCCCAGGCGCCGCTTCTCCAGGCCGATTTCGATCGCGTAGTGCGCACGCTCGTTGAAGAGCCGAAGGAGATCATCGTCCACCCGGTCGATTTCGTTCCGCCAGTGCTGAATCTTGCCGCCGTCCATGGATCGAGGATAGCAAACCGCCGGTAACGGCGTATGCTGTCTAGACAGTCTGGACAGTCTAGACAGGAGGCACGGCCCGGTGATCGCGCGTAAATCGACCTGGCAGCTCCAGGAAGCCAAGAACAAGCTGAGCGAAGTCATCCGCCGGGCACGTGAAGAGGGCCCGCAGACCATCACCGTGAGGGGGGAGGACGCGGTGGTGCTGGCACGCGCGCCTCGCGGTCCCGTGCGACGCGAATTCAGTGAGAATCTCTGGGAGTTTTTTCAGCGATCGCCGGCGGCGGGAATCGATTTTGTAGTGCCGCACTTGTGGGACGTGCCGAACCGCGATCCGTCGTTCCTTTTCGAATTGGACGAACTTGAAGAGGACGATGATTGAAGTACCTCGCCGACACGAATCTTCTTAGCGAACTCCTCAAAACTCGCCC
>WBZP01003691.1_pt1 | contig 10512 bp, 6 predicted proteins | sample 5204301 | NCBI WGS metagenome assembly WBZP01 (sample SAMN12412401, study PRJNA552823) | activated sludge metagenome | isolation source: activated sludge from nitrification reactor of wastewater treatment plant... | place: USA: Pennsylvania | collected 2017 | reverse complement strand
CGGCCGCCGGTGGGTCTGGAGCGGATGCTGCGGATGTACTGCGTCGCCAACTGGTTCAACTTGGCCGACGAGGCCTGCGAACATGCGCTCTACGATGTGCCTGTGTTCCGGGAGTTCTGCCGGATTGATCTCGGACGAGAGCGGGTACCTGTTGCGCGGCCTGATCATCGACCGGCCCAACCACGTGTGGGCGACCGACATCACTTACATTCCAATGCAACGCGGGTTTCTGTATCTCGTCGCGATCCTCGACTTGGCCACGCGCCGCGTCCTAGCCTGGCAGTTGTCCAACACGCTGACGACGGACTTCTGTACTGCCGCGCTCAAGGAAGCGATCGCCCGTTACGGCACCCCGGAGATCTTCAACACCGACCAGGGCAGCCAATTCACCAGCGACGAATTCACCGGCTACTGAAAGCTCACAAGATCGCCATCAGCATGGACGGGCGCGGACGCTGCCACGACAACATCTTCGTCGAGCGGCTCTGGTGGACGGTAAAGCACGAGTGGGTCTATCTGCGTCCAGCCGAGAACGGCAACGTGCAACGGCGCAGCTTGGCGGCGTTCTTCGATTGGTACCACCGCGAAACCCTTGTTACGGCGGATACACCTTGGGGCTCTGCCCCAAACCCCGCACTCGCCGTGTGGCAGGCGCCGGGGATGACAAACCCCATCCCCGGCGCTGCCGGAAGCGTCATCCCCTTCCAGCCTGTCAAGGGGCTTTCGCGGCATAAACGCGAGCGGAACATGCCTCATCTCCATCCCGGACCTTCTCACGCCGCTCGCATTTATTCCACGGTCCCCTTGACAGTCTTCCAGGGGAACCTCAGCATCACGCGATTGAACACAATACAAAGCTCGGGGCATCAACCTCTCCACCTGGCTTTAGCTTAGCAAGCCCCGGCGGCTGTCCAAACAACCGGGACCACCGGAGTCCAACTTATCACATTATTGCAACAACGCAGTCGTAGACTAGGATCATTGAGTTGCCGCCGTCATGGGGTATGTTCCCTTTTCTGGCGCGCCATGTCGCACACATTCCTGCAAGGCTTCGCCAAGGAGACAAGATGAGAAACAGGTACAACAGCATGACCGTGACCGGCCACGTCGAGTCCGTGGCTCCGGACGCCAGCACGATGGAACTCAAGCTTCTGAACAAGGACAGTCTGGTGGTCTCGGTTTCACGGACAACCTGGTACGAGGTTCTCCGCAACGTCGGCGATGAAAGTCGCGATCGTGTCCCTGAGCCCGCCGACGCTGACGTAGAGAATCTCATCGGCAAGAGGGATGCCGTGGAAGACAAGGCCATGTGGGACGCGAAGCGCGCCATGATCAAGTATGTGCGGCCAGGAGTCATGGTTTCCATCCGCGGCGTCTCCAGCGAGGATCAGGCTGCTCCCTCATTCAGCGCCCGTCGCGTCGTTCTCATGGACTCCGAACCAGGTTTCTACGGCTGGGAACGGACCCACTGGTGGCTTCAGCAGATTAACACCCTGTTCGAGCAGTGGCTGGATGTCCTGTTCGAGGACAAGCGGGAAATCACCGAAAACGACTTCGCGAACTTCTATCGCACCAACCTCGATCTCATGGGGGGCAGGACGGCGGACGACACCCAAGAAAGCGCAACCATGTCGCGCTTCCTCTACGGGCTGTCATCCTCCTACCTCCTGACCGGGAACGACCGGGCGTTCTCTGCGGCGAAGTCCTGCGCGAACTACTTGATCAACGCCTTCTCAATACTTTCGCATGACCACATGTACTGTTTCTGGAAGTTCGGGCGCAAGCACGACCGCAAGAGTTCCAAAGACATCATGAGTTCCCAGAACGACGATGACAAAGGCAGTTATGCTCTTTACGAACAAATCTATGCGCTGGCCGGGCTTGCGCAGTACTACCGTATCACACAGGACACGAGCATTCTCTTCTATATCACTCGTACCATTAATGCCTTCGAGAAGTTCTTCCGGGATACTGAGCGGGAAGGCGATCCGTGTTTCACCGGGAAGGGCGGCTATTTCTCTCACATTGATCCGGTGACCATGCGCCCCGACGCCGCCGCGCTCGGCCAGAACAGGATGCGCAAGAACTGGAATTCCATCGGCGACCATATTCCCGCCTACATGGTTAATCTGCTGCTTGCGATAGACCCAATGCCCAAGTCGCAGAACAACGACGGTTCCTGGAAAGAGCTGCTGAAGCTGTGCCGCTCCATTCTTGACGACTGTGTCGAAAATATCCTCACACATTTTCCTTCCAACGATGGCAGCCTGTTCGTCAACGAGCGCTTCCTCGCGGACTGGACTCCGGACCAGAACTGGGCCTGGCAACAGAACCGAGGCATCGTCGGGCACAACCTGAAGATTTCCTGGAACCTTACCCGTTGCGCCCACTATTACCGTTACCTCCAGGAGCGCGCCAGGCTGGACCACAGTCCCGACGAGCATGTATTCGGCGACAGGGCCGATCGTTGCTACCAAATGGCCAGAGTCTTGGGTAACAACATGGAAGCTGCAGGCGTGGATCTAGTGCGGGGCGGCATTTTCGATGCCCTGGAACGCCATCCTTCCAACGGTATGCCGACCGAGTTCGCTTGGGAAACGACGAAGGACTTCTGGCAGCAAGAGCAGGCCATCCTCGCTTATTACATCATGGCCGGCATTGACAGCAAAATTCCCGAAAGCAAACGCTATCTGGAGCTAGCGCGTTACTGCGCCGCTTTCTGGAACCTCTATTTCGTGGACCAGGACAACAGGAAGATCTTCTTCCGCACCACAGAGAGCGGCGCGCCCGTGGTTCAGGACGGTTACGGCATCCAGAGCGGTCACGCCATCGCCGGCTACCACTCTTTCGAGCTGAACTTCCTCGCCCACATCTACATCCGCACCTTCATTACCCAAGCCAGCGGCGGCGACGATTCCTTCTGCATCACGTTCCGTCCCTGCAAGAACGACATGAAAACCTTGAATGTCCTGCCGGATTTCTTCCGCCCGGGGGACCTCAAGATCATGGGCGTGAAATTCGACGGCCTACCCCAGCCCATACAGGACGAACACCGCTTCCAGATTGACATCACGGGCTTGGGCGGCGACGCCGAGGTCGAGATCGAATTCCTCCCCATCCGCCCCGGAGCGCGTAGCGCTGACAACATCCGGCTGGAGCGTTCCGGCATCAATGATCTCAACTTCAGCAAGTGACGGAGGCCATCATGCTGCAAAAGCCGCTCGAAGGTCGGAAAGTCGCCGTTATCGTCGAGAACAAGTTCATTCCCGAGGAAATCGAGGCTTACCGCTCCGGTTTCGCGCTGCTCGGGGCGTCCGTGGATTTCATTTCACGCATCTGGTACGGGGACTACAAGCCCGGAAGCCCTGACTGGAAGAGCCCGCTGTTCTACAGTGACGTAGACCCCTCGGATCAGCAGCCCTGGCAGGGGCCGCAAAGCCTCGGCATTCCCGACAACAACGACGTGAGCCGGATTGATGTTGACGACTATGCGGCGCTCATCATGACCGCAAACTACGTCAGTGTACGGCTGCGTTATCCGGATGACCCCAATATCACTAACGCCCGTGAGCTGGTGCAGTCGGCTCCCATGGTGAAGTTCTTTGCGGAGGCCATGTCCCGCCCGAGACTTGTCAAGGGCGCCCTCTGCCACGGCCTGTGGATACTCACTCCGAATCCCCAGTTGCTTTCGGGACGCAAGGTGACTTGCCACACGGTGGTGATGGCCGACATCCTGAACTGCGGTGCCGAACCGGTTTTCGAGACCGTGAACGGCGGCACGGTGGCCCCGGCCAGGGTAGTCAAGGATGGCGATCTCGTCACCGGCTTCAGCAAGCATGAGGTCATTCCCTTTATCGAGGCCATTGCCGAGCGCATCGTGGAAATGGGCGGGGAAGTATCGGAAGCATAAGGGCGGGCTAAGCCAGCAACCGCACTCACATAGGAGGGATCCACTCCATGGCACAAGTTCCCGTCACGCTCAACTACTTCCCCGGGGTTTTCGGAGACCCCTTTCCCGGGTTCGAGGCCACCGTTACTGGCAGTTGGGACGGACAGGGAAGGCATAGTCGCGCCTGGTCCCAGGCGTCCATGGAAAGGCTGGACAACGGTGACGGCGGCGTCCGGTTCACTGCCACTGTGCTGCTCGACGACACCGAGGCTGGCAAGGCTTTCGACTGGGGGGTACGCTTCGTCGACGCGGCAGGGAATACGTTCTGGGGCATGGCCACGGAAATTCCAGACCCGGTTTCGAAGGATTGCCATGCCAGCTTCGAGTTCGACGGCGAGCCGCTCGATGAGGCCTATTACGTGACCCACTGTCGCCGGCTGGGCGCGAACAAGTTTCTGCGCAATGGTGATTGGAGCGTTCGGTTCGCCGTCTGGGCACCCAATGCCCGGCAGGTCGATTTGGTCTTCGGCTCCATCTGGGACATGGACGATCCGTCTAAGACTCCCGTGATGCCGGCCGAGTCGTTGCCGAAGACCAGGATCGGCGGTGGCTATGTCGCGAATGATGGTACGGGTGCCCGGATGGACATTGCGGCAGTCCCCATGGTCCGTGGCCGGGACGGGGTATGGGAAACCCCAGATACGCATCCCAGCCTTGCCGGGGGCCTTTCGGTACTGAACCATATACCCTACATGTACTGCATCACACGGGACGACGCTTCCGTCGCCTATCGGACCGACCTCTACTCCCGCTGCCAGATCGGTTTCGGGGCTCATGATCCGGGTGGATTTCCCTACACGGGATGGATTGGCGCACTCGAGGGAACCGTTAGTTGTTCCGTGACGGTGGATCCGGAGACCGTGACCGGCAGATTCGATGAACCGGTATGGGTCGAGACAGACTTCATACCCCAAGAGCAGTTCTGGGCAGATGAATTCACGGACAAGGTTCTGCCACTGAACATCAACGACCTGACCATCTACGAGCTGCACATGGGCGCTCTTGGGTTTGGCAGCGACGCTCCTGGGACCCTGGCGGATGCCATTGCGCTCCTGGACCACGTCCAGGCCGCCAACTTCAATGCCGTGGAACTGCTGCCCCTCTCGGAGTTTGGCGGCGGCGCCCAAAACTGGGGCTACTCCACGTCCCATTACATGGCAATCGAATACGGTGGCGGCGGGCGCGACAAGTTCAAGTACTTCATCAAGGAATGCCACCGGCGCGGCATGGCAGTCATTATGGACGTGGTTTACAACCATTTCACCCACCAGGGCGAGAGGGCCGAGTTCTACTACGATTCAACCAGCCCGGAACGCAATATCTATTACTGGTACGAAGGCAAGCCGGCCGACTACAGTTTCCCCGAGGGCGGTTATGTGGACAACATGTCCACCGCCTGGGCACCCAATTACAGGGAGGAAATGGTCCGCAAGATGTTCATCAGCAGCGCGGTGAGCCTGTTGCGGGAGTTCCACGTCGACGGTTTCCGCGTTGATCAGACCACCTCCATACATGGCTACAATGTCCTGCACGCCAATGGCGCGTCGGTGCCCAAGGCCAACATCTATGGCGCCAAGTTCCTTCGGGAGTTCGGGCGTACTCTGCGCTTGTTCAAGCCCGACGTATTTCTGATGGCGGAAGACCATTCCGACTGGGACGAGGTTACGAAGCCCGTCTCCGAGGGCGGCATGGGCTTTGATGCCCGTTGGTATTCCATGTTCTATCACCACCTGAGCGGAGACACCAACAATGGCGGCGCGGCCAAGCTGCTCCGCTCGGCCGCGATCAGCTTGGGCCAGGGGCCACTGCATATGGACTGGTTCGCCGGGGCGCTGGCCGCTTCCGCTGGCCAGAAAGTGGTGTACAACGAATCCCATGACGAGGCGGGCAACAGCGAGGGTCCCTTCCACGACGCCGGCTGGGATGAGAAGGACCAATCCAAACACTACACCTCGCACCGCAACATCGTGGTGTCTGTCAACGCCGCGCCTCTGGTCGGCGACACGCGCCGCTACGCGGAAGCGCGCAGTCGCTTCGCCTGGGGCGTGACTGCGCTGTCCGCGGGGGTACCCATGACGCTCTTCGGCGAGGAAGTCGGATCGATCAAGCGTTTCAAGTACAACGCCGTGCTCGGGAACAAGGAAGATATCATCGGCATGGCCGGTGGTGACGGGGCAAAGCTGTACAGGTTCTACTCCGAGCTTAACGGGTTGCGTGCCGCCCAACCAGCCCTGCGCAGCCGCAATCTTGACGTGGTGCATGTGCATAACGACAACCGGGTACTTGCGTTCAAGCGCTGGGACGACAAGCAATCCTTCCTGATCGTTGCCAGCCTGTCCGATCGGCCTTATGCGAACGGCTACACCATCCGTTGTGAACGGATTGAAAGCGGCGGCTGGATCGAGGTCTTCAACAGCGATTCCTTGCTTTACGGTGGCGATAACATCGGCAACTACGGCGCCATCCTTAGCGCGGACGGAGGAACGATCACTCCAACCATTCCGGCAAACGGCTTCGTGGTGCTGAGCCGAAACCAGTAGTCCATTTGTTCGATCAATGACAGTCCTTTGCAGAGGAGACCAGGACCATGACACAGGAACACGCCACATACAAAGAATACCTTGCCGGTGCTCCGGAGGAGGAAATTATCTTGGCGGACACCGCGCAAGATCTCGTAGCCATGTATCAGAAGCGCTTCGACGAGGCACGGCGGAATCTTGTCCCCGGGCGTCCTGTGGCCGCTGCCGCAGGCGCACTGCTCGACGGCAGTCTGAACGTCGCGGCGGAGGTTCATCGCATCACGGGCGTAGCCATGGACATGAGCCAGCCGGCGAGCCGCAAGCCAATTCTGCTGGTAGCCTCCAAGTTCGGCACATGGGCTTCGGAGCTTACCTTGGTTGCGGGGGTTCTGCTGAAGGCGGGCCACAAAGTGCGTGTGGCCACGGAGGACGGGTCTCCGCCCCATCTTCTCGGTCCGAGCATGGTCCCGGGAACTGCGGACGGCGCCTGGCGATTCCCGGTCGTGTCTAACGAAGAGAGAGACCTGGCGCTGCGTTTCCTGAAGCCTGGCAGCCGGGAAAACCAGCTGTTACAAAGGGACAAGATCGTGAATCTTGGCCTCCTAGCCAAGCCGCCGCAGGTGGGAGATTACTTAAGGGAGCCCAAGCTGCTGGCGAACTATCGCGAAGCCTTGACGCAGTCCATGGGCCTGTCCACGCAGTATTCTGCGCTGTGCATTGCGGGCGGTTCGGGCGCAATTCCCGGCTTGATGTTCGACAGGGGCCTGCATAGCCTCATCCTGGCATTCCACAGGATGAATAAGCCAATCATGGGGGAATGCAACGGCGGGCTCGCCATACTCCAGACGCTGGACCCGGTGACCGGTCGGTCCATTCTCGCCAGGCGCGCGGTCACCACGCATTCGATGCTGGATGAGTATCAGGCGGGCTGGGGCTGGACCCAGCCGTTCGAACACGACACGGCTTCCTTCTGGCGGGAGGACGGCCAGTACGATCTCACCGCCTATTGCGCGGCCGAAAACTGGTATCAGCCTGGCCTCACCGGCAATCCCCTGATTGACTCGGAATCCTCTTTCCGCAACGCGGCGGGAGAAGATGGCGTATTTTTTTCGCCAGCCGGAAGCCCCTACTCGGTCGTGGTGGACGGCCATCTTGTAACCTGTCGCACCACCCCCGATGGCTATCCGGGCGCCCTTTGTCTCATGGCCATCCTCGACGGGGCACCGCCCCTACAGGGGCGGCTGTTCATCAAGCGCGACGAAAGGGGTTGCGTGTATTCCGGAGACGGAGCCTGAGATGGGCAGGCTCAAGGCTAGGGACGCGCTGCTGCGCCAGTTTCTGGCGGACGGCATTGACTGCATCTTCGGCAACCCCGGAAGCACGGAAGAGAATTTCCTGAAGGCGGTCGGCGAATGCCGGGACATGACCTATTACCTGGGTTTGCAGGAAGCGAGCGTGGCAGCCATGGCTGACGGTTGGGCCAGGGTAGCGCGCAAGCCGGCGGTGTGCCAAATCCACTCCGCCGTGGGCCTGGGGAATGCGATGGGCGTACTCTACGAGGCGTCGCGCGCGCATACGCCCATCTTGGTATTGGCCGGAGAACCACCGGAAGAACTCCAGTCCTTCGACGGCTTTCTCGCGGGGGATCTGGCGAAACTCGCAGCGCCACTTTGCAAGTGGTCGACGCGGCTGACCCATGCCCGCCAGCTCGGGCGCATCGTTCGGCGGGCGATGAAAGTCGCGGCTACGCCGCCCTGTGGCCCGGTTTTTCTCGCTTTGCCGATGAACGTGCTGGACGACGACGTGGACGAAGCCGACATCTTCCCCACGAGCCAGGTGATCCCTTCCGGCGCCTGCAGCAAGCAGGCGGCCCGGGAGATTGCCGGCATGTTGGTTGCCGCCCAAGCCCCCGTGCTTGTCGCCGGGGACGGCGTATCCGATGCTGGCGGCGGCCAGGAACTCCATGACCTCGCCCATTTCCTCGGCCTTCCCATCTGGGGTGCCGAATACAACGAGCCGGCGGTGCCGTTCCGTGACGAAATGTTTATGGGGCTGATCGGCCATTCCTTCGGGCGAAACACCCGCAAGCTGACCCTGACGTCGGACGTGATACTGGCAGTCGGCACTCCGGTCTTTCCCGAGCTGTTCCCATCCACGGAACCCTATTTTGCCGCGGATGCATTTCTCATCCAGATTGACCGGGACACGTGGGAGATCGCCAAGAATTTTTCCGTGAAACTGGGTGTGCAGGCCGATCCGAAAAGCAGCTTGGCCATGATTCTGGAGGAGGCGAAGGCGCTCGGATGCGACGAAAGCCTGCTGGAAGCGCGTCGGCGTAGGGTGCGGCAAACCAAGGAAAGGCTTTACGCTGAAGAGGAGCGCAGCGTCGAGGCGGTGCCGGACCTGCCAGACCACATGTCGCCCGCCACTTTGATGCGCGTGCTGGTGGAGGAAATGCCGCCCGAAGCCCTGGTATATGACGAAGCCCTCACGTCCACCCCTGCGCTGCTGCACTACTTGCGCCCGGATGCCTCGGGTTCCTATTACCTGGCCCGGGGTGGCTGCATCGGCGTCGGCTGGCCCGGCGCGGTCGGCGCCGCGGTAGCCGCCAAGGGGAGGCTGGTCGTTGCTCCCTCCGGTGACGGCTCTGCTTTGTTTGCAGTGCAGACCCTATGGACGGCCGTCAATCACCGGCTTAACATCGTCTTCATCGTCTGCAACAATGGTGCCTACCGGATACTGAAGATCAACCTGCTGAACTACTGCCTAGATACGGGCCAGCAGCCCGGGGCCTTCCCCTTCATGGACTTGGAGAACCCGAGGACGGACTTCACCAGTCTGGCCGCCGGTTTCGGCATGAAGGCCTTTCGGGCCGCGAACGCGGAGGAGTTGCGCGCCGCCCTGCGGCAGGCCTTCGCCTGCGAAGGGCCGGCTCTGGTGGATGCGATGATCAACGGTTCCATTGATCACGAACTGCATCGCCTGTTCCCGGCCGACGCTGGTTGACAAGGCAAAATCGACCCGAATTCTGGGGTTCCATTTACCCTTACCGAGTTCGAGAAAACCGAATATAGAGCTATCCGCGAGGTAGAATGCTAATTGCATTCAGGTGTTTTGGCGTTTTTGCACATTCTGGGCCATCAGCCGACAGTGGCGTCCACAAGTCCATGAACTTTCCTCATAACGAACTGATTTGTAAGCCCCTGCTCTTTATATAGCGCTTGGCCTGCGCACGGCGCGGTTGGGAGGCTAATTGAGACTGAACCTTAGCCAACCGGATCGACCGCTGCGCTGGCGGCCGGCAGCTAACGGGGGCGACGAGCCCACACTTGTGCAAGGCGCTGGAGATCTCACCCTACCGGGGCAGTCTGCGACGGCGCCGTCTCACGCAGCCATCCGTTCGCATTGCAACGTAGAGAGACGGGAAGCCCGTGTAATCCTCGTGGTGAACCGCCCGGTGCGGACCCGCATGCCGTCCAATTACCGTCTTATGCCAAACTTGTCGCCGATCGATCGGGCGAGACCGTCCAAGTCGGGGAACATCACACGGTGATCGATACCTGCCAGCGAGAGAAACTCCTTCGCACCTGGCACCGCCGATTTCGGAATCTCAATCTTTTGCAGAATGTCAGGCCGATCGCAAAACGTATCCTCAATGGCTCGCAAGTCCAAGCCGTGAATAGTGAACCACCCACCTTGTGCGAACATGCGTTCACTTCTCTGATGCGAATATATCGCAAGTGGAGTGTCCCAGAGGAGTCTGTCACCCCAGTGGGCCGGGTGCGTTCCGAGGAGCAGTTCGCCGTATTCGAATGATCGGTTACGTTCTTCGTCGCGGGCCAAGTACTTTGGGTTGAAGAGCCGATATAGACGCCAAGTTGCGTTGTTAAGGGCGTAAGGGTTTAGCATCCAGATACAAGGATTTCTGGGCGATGCTTCATGATGGTTCAGGATCGCAAAATAAATGGCTACTCCAAAAACGGAAGTCCAATCAAGCAACCGCGTTGGGAGGCCGTGATGCTGCATATGAAATAAGACGTCCCA
>WBZP01007489.1_pt1 | contig 10515 bp, 10 predicted proteins | sample 5204301 | NCBI WGS metagenome assembly WBZP01 (sample SAMN12412401, study PRJNA552823) | activated sludge metagenome | isolation source: activated sludge from nitrification reactor of wastewater treatment plant... | place: USA: Pennsylvania | collected 2017 | reverse complement strand
AGTCGGTGAGTCATCAACGATTAGGACTTTCTTCACGAGCGTCTCTCCAAGTTGGCCAGACCAGCCGAAGCCAGTCGGCGCGCCATCGCGACCTGCAGCGGCTCTGGACCGTGCAAGATCTCATCGTCTGCGCGCTGTTTGAGCAGCGTGATTACCGTCTGCAAGTGCTGAGCCCCACGCCATCTTTGATGCTGCGGTCGATCGAGCAGCCCGAGGCTCAAGTGACCCAGCACATAGCTGGGACTCGACTTCAGCGCTTCGAGCAGCAGCTGCTCGGCTTCCGTGTGCTTGCCTTGCTCACTCAGGATCATTGCCAAAAGATGCAGCGCTTCCGGCGTTCGATCCGACTGTAGCAGCCGTCGCGCCAGCTGGGTGGCTCGCGCCAGATCGCCTTGATCGGCAGCGGCTTTGACCTCGGCGGCGCGCTCGGCCAGATCGATGGACAGTACCGACAGGCGCAGCTGCGACGACGAAGCAGAAGCCGAAGTGGCGGTAGGCGGCTCACGGCGGCTTGGAAGCGGCGGCACACGCGGTGGCTCACTCCGTCGCAGCACCGGCACACCGTCTAGGACCAGCGGCTCCAGACCGGGGATCTTTTCGCGCTGATCGAGCGCCGTGAGCACCAGCACTCCACCGTCGGCCAGGTGATCGCGCAGCATCATCAAGACCTGCCGACTGTGCTCCGGGGTGAAGTAAATGAGGACATTGCGGCAAAAGATGATGTCGAAGCCGCTCGGCACCGTCGCCAAGTGCTCAGGATCGATGAGGTTGACGCGGCGAAACTCGACCAGCTCGCGAATGCTCAGGCTGACCTCGACAGAACCGTCGGTGGTGGGCAAGAGATAGGCTTGCTGAAGCAGCGGCGGAATCGGCTCGCGCAGGGAGTTGGGGCCATACTTTCCCCGCTGGGCGACGGCAAGTGCCGGCTCACTGATATCCGTACCCAGGACCGAGATCTCGCAGCCCGGCGCCGCATAGCGCATCACCATCGCCAGCGAGTAGGCCTCTTCACCCGTCGCACAGCCAGCACTCCAGGCGCGCAGGCTGCGCTGACCGGTCCCGAGCCGCTCCGGAACCAGCCGCTGAAGCACCAGCTGTAGCTGTTCCGGATGTCGGTAGAGGTAGGTTTCATTGACGGTGACAGTACCAATCAGCCGCTGCCACAGCTCGGCCTTGGGGTCATCCGTCGCGAGCCGACTGCACAGCACTTCCAGCGAGAGCCCCAGCGAGTCGGCCAGCCGCACAAGGCCGCGCTCCAGCAGATCGACGTTGTGTCCCGCAAACAGCAGTCCATAGCGGGCGGCAAGCAGCTCGGCGACGGTCTTCATAGCTGCCCTCCCGCCAGCTCGGCCAGCTCGTCACGAATCCGCGCCCGCGTCACCACCGAGATCAGCTGCACCGGATTCAGGACCAGCGCGCGCTCCGTCGCCGACACTCTCAGCGCGCCCAGCAGCAGCCCGACCAGATGACGCGGCTCGACCGGCAGCGGCTCGACCGGCAGCTCACTCAGATCGTAGACGCCATCGACAGCCAGGCCCCACAGACCACTCGGCAGCTCGGTAAACACGATGTGCCCAAGAATCAGCGCTTCCGGCGTACGCGGCGCCGTCAGTCCCAAGCGGGCCGGCAGGTCGATAAGCGGCACCAAGTCACCATGAAAATCGACCACCCCCAGCACATATCCTGGCACCCGCAGCAGCCGCGCACAGGGCGCAACCATCCGTGACACCTCGACGATGCACTCGACTGGCAGTGCCAGCTGCACTGACCCGCAGCTCAGGATGAGGCAGCCGTGCTTCATCGCTCTCCCAGCCACCTCGTGACCGCGCCTCGGATCTGGGTGCGATCGAGTGGCTTGCGCAGAAACTCGGCACAGCCCAGCGCCAGGCAGCGAGTGCGCTTCGACTCCTCCGTTTCCGAGGTCAAGATGATGACCGGAATGCCCTGGGTGTCGGGCTCGCTCTTGAGGTCGGCCAGTCCCTCGGCATGTTGAGGTCCATGACGATCAGATCCGGCCGCTCAGCGCGTGCGACGGTGCTGGCATCTGCGCCGTTCTCAGCCTCGACGAAGTCGTAGTCCGCGCCGAGAATCGCTCGGGCCAGCTTGCGGATGGTCATCGAGTCGTCAACGAGCAGGATCTTCTTGCGGTCTGCGCTCATGGTTCCTCGTTAGAAGCTCTGCTTGAGGGCCAGATGAAAGCTCGGCCCAATCACCGGTAGATCAAATCCCGCGTTGCCAGGCTCGGCCCAGCGCACAGGTCCCAGGTTGCGCGCCGTCAGCACCAGCCGAGTGTCCGCCGTCGGTCCCAGGGGATGCAGCGCCTGCGTTGACAGCGTCACGTCGAGCACGCCATAGCCAGGCAGCGTGTACGGCTCTTCATTGTTGAGCAGGACATTGCTCGATGAGGCCCCACGCGGGCCCACCAGCCGCACCTGGGCATTGGCATGCAGCCGCACCTCGGGCACATCCAAGTCGAGCCCCAGCAGGCCCTGCCAGTTCGGATACAGCGGCGGCGGGTTGCGCACCGCGACGCTCTTGTTCAGCTCGACATCGAAGTGGCCGCACAGCCAGCCGTACGCCGAAAAGCGCCCAAAGAGCAGCCGGGACAGCGCCTCAAAGCCAAACGACGCCTGTGGAGATTGGTTCTTGGCGACGAAGTCACCACCAACCGACACAAACTCAACTTTGTCAAGGATTCTTTGACTGTACGCCGAAGCTTCCAGCGCCCAGTGCTTCAAGACCACTGCCGACACCGACAGCTCGACAATGTTGCTCTTCTGCGGCTGCAGCGGCTTGTTGGCATTGAACTCGTACGCGCCAATGATGTTGTTGCGATTGCCAAAGCCAGCCTCGGAAAACAGCAGCGTTCCCGACGGCATCTGAAAGGCCTGGCCCGCAACGACTTTGGCGACGATCAGCGGCGTAAACCGATAGGCAACTGCGGCGCGAAAGCTGACCTGCGGATCGAACGTAATCGGCCCAAAGGTGATCTTGTCGATGCGCAGATCGCCGCTCAGGCGCAGCCCCTTGAGCCGCTTGGTGAACGGCGCGCTCGTCACCGACAGATAGCCGGCCCCGCCAAGGTACTGCCGGTCGCGTGGATGGTCTTCAATCAGGTCGAGGGTATCGCCTGGCTGGTGGACTCCCTCGGAGCGACGGAAAATTTGGGTGTAGTAGGCGATCCGTTCCTGGGCAAATTCCAGCTCACCACCGACGCGAAACGACAGCTTTTGACCAAACGGACTGTAGCTTACCGCGACGCTGCTCGTGCTCGACAGGTAGTCGTAGTTGGGCCGAAAGCTGTAGTTGCTGTTGCCGGCCAGCTGCAGCTCATACTCGCGCAGAGGCTGCCCCGCATTGAGCGCCGTCGACGCGGACAGGCCCACTTTCGACCAGTTTTTCTCGTACCGCAGCGTGCTCCACAGGTTGATAAGAGCAATCCGGTTCGACTCCGCGAGCAGGCTGTTGACCCGAAACTGCCCCACCGAGTCGAGGCGCTGCAGACCGGCCTGCAGCGACAGCTCTCCGAGTGACTGACTGCGCACCCCAGCGAGCAGCACCGCCGACACCGGCTGCGAGATGTCATTCTGCGTCGCTCGGTCATGCACAACTCCCGTCGACGCCGAGTCGCTAAGCGTCTTCGGCACCGTCAGCCCCGAGCGATCAAGCCGACCTCCGCCAATGGCCGCCATCACATAACCGCGCGCACTCCCGTAGCTTAGAAACGCCGACCCGCTGACGCCCGGCTGCCGCAGATAAGTCAGGTTCGCCGTCAGAGCCCCGAGTGTGCCGTCCTGACTGCGCCGCGTAATGACGTTGATCGTCGCGACAAAGGCATTGGCACCGTAGACCGCCGACAGCGGACCTTTGGCGACCTCGATCCGCTCAATCGCGTCGATGGGAATGAACTCCAGACCCAGAAACGCCGACTGCTCGGGACGAAACGCGACGGTATTGCCGTCGATCATCAGCTTGACGAGCCGCGTCCCGGCATTGAGTCCGCCGTTGATGCCCCGCACGCTCAGCGACGGCAGCACCAGATCGTCGATCACATACAGGCCCGGCACCGTCGCCAGCGCCTCGGCCACCGTGGTGTAGCCGTGCTGCAAGATCTCCTCGCGAGGGATGGTGTAGATCGTGGCAGCAGCGACGGCCCGATCTTCCTCTTCCCCACCCGAGGCTGTCACCACCGCCGCATTCACCAGCGAGTCGAGCTTGAACAGATCCAGCTCGCTGCCGGTAGACGAGCCAGCCTCAGCGAGCGGCTGCGCAGCTGCACTGGTCGCGCAGAGCCAGCTTCCGGCCAGGTAACCCAGCCAGTGCATCGCTGATTTTGTGACTTTCATTGCATATTAAAGGCTATTTTAAAAGAGCCCCTATTTTCAATGGCAAACTTCGTCGAGAAGAGGCTTGTGACGTGACGCACAGGGCGAAGGAAAAGCTTGGTAAAATTGGTACTTTGCGTAATAAAAATTACGTAAATCTCAGGCGTCTACCGCAGCTGGCGATCTGGGGCGCACTGTCGGTGCTTCTCACCGCCTTTCCGACTGACGCCCAGGAGCCTCTACCCAGCCAGCGGCTCTCGGTGTCGTACTTTGGCGAGTCATTTTCCAACCCGGGCGCCCGCATCGGCTATGAAGGCTCGCTGTGGCAGACCGGCCCGTTCGAGTTTGTCGTCGCTGGCAGCCTGGGAATGTTCGTCGAGCCGAGCGCCCGTCGCGGCTTCTTCGGACTCGTCGAAACCGGCGGACGCCTGCTCACCGGCTCGGGCCTGCTGTTCGATCTGCGACTCGGCGCCGGTTACTTGAACATCGCCTGGGACGAGTCGGTGTCGCGGCCCCAGCCGGCCCTATCGACCAGTCACTTTATGCCGTCGGTGATGCTCGGACTCGGCTACGACCTTCGTCCCAAGGCCGGTCTTCCCGTCGGCATTCTCGTCCGCTCCGGCATGATCGGCCGCTACTCCAGCGACGACTTCTTCGACGGTGCCTACGTCCTCGACGCCGGCCTGTTTTTCAGCCTCAAGTAGTCGCGCCCCCTACCTGCACCCACCTCCAGCAAGCGCCCGTTACGACGCCGACTCAGCACCCGTCGACAGGTCTTTGCGCAGCGTCTTGCCCGCCGGATTGCGCGGTACCTTGTCTGCAAACACGATGCTGCGCGGTACTTTGTAGTCGGGCAGGTTGGCGCGACACAGCTCAATCAGCGTCTCGGAAGTAGCAGCCAGCCCCGGACGCAGCACCACGTGCGCAATCACCACCTGACCGCGCAGCCGATCTTCCCGTCCCACCACCGCGACATCTTGCACCGCCGGATGCTGCACCAGCACCGCTTCCACTTCGCTCGGGTAGACGTTGTAGCCACTGGTGATGATCAGGTCATCCTTGCGATCGACGATGAAGTACTGACCGTCCGCATCGCACCGCGCGAGGTCGCCCGTACAGAGCCAGCCATCCCGCAGCACCTTGCGCGTCAGTTCGTCATTGCCCAGGTAGCCGCGCATCACGACCTCGCCCGACACCAGCAGCTCACCGACTTCACCGACGGCAACTTCTCGGGCTCCGTCCTCGGGATCGACCAGCTTGGCCTTCACCGCCGCGAGCGGACTCCCAATCGATCCGAGCGCGCCTCCTTGCGGAAACGGCGATGCGTGGGTGGCTCCGCCCGCTTCCGAGAGTCCGTACGCTTCATAAATCGGCCTCCCGGTCAGCGCGCGATAGCTTTGCTGGACCCACTCTGGAAGGGAGGCGCCACCACTCGACGCCACATGGATGCTGGAGAGCAGCTCTTTGGTGACCGCAGGATGCGACATCAGCGCCGCCCACAGCGTCGGGACCGCCGGAAAGGACAGCGGCCGCTCCTGCTCGATCAGCCGGACGATCGGCATCAGATCGAGCGCATCAAAGCGCGGCACCAAGATCATCCGATACGCTTTCGCGATCGTCAGGTGCAGTCCTATAGACATTCCGAAGACATGGAAGAACGGAATCACACACAGCACGCCAGCATTGGGAAGCTCTGCCGCGTTCATCCACAGCGCACTCTGTCGCACGCTCGCCAGCACGTTGCGATGACTGAGCATCACCCCTTTGGGAGTCCCGGTCGAGCCGCTGGTAAACTGGATCACCGCCAGATCATCAGCGACGGCATGCGGCACAGCTACGGACTCTTGCGGAGTCCGAAACAGAGACTCTAGTGGACGCGGGGAAGGAACGCCTGGCGGAACCGGCAGCTTCTTTTCCAGACCCTGCACAGAGGAGATATAGAGGTATTTTATAGGACTCTTATCCAGCGCTTTGTAGAGTCCGGGCAGAAACACATCCAGCGCAAACAGCGCCACCGCTTCACTCTGACGAAGGATGTAGACAAGCTCACTGCCTTGGCTTTGGGGACTGACGTTGACGATCACCGCTCCGAGGCGCAGCAGCGCGTAGCTGGTCATCACGTACGCGGGGGTGTTCGGGAGCATCAGCGCGACCCGATCGCCGGGACGGACTCCCAGCTCGACCAGACCCTGTGCCAGGGAACGGACCCGCTGCAGCAGCTCGGCGTAGGAAATGCGCGTCTCGCCAATCGAGATCGCCGTGTGAGACGGACACCGCGCCGCACTCCGATCGAGCAGCAGCGGCACACTGTCACTTGCTGAAACCGGCTGATAGACCGCTCTTCCTACAGTCATTGGGAGTGATTCCTAACGTGAGTGCTTGGCGAAGAAATCGAGCAGGGCTGCGGTGGCAGAGAGGTCCTTGTTTCCGTCGCCAGCACCGGGCCAGGTGTGCTTCCCTTGATCGATTGTACACAGCGAGACTTCGGACGACTCTGCACAGGTACGATAGGTGTCACATGTCACAGCGCCACTCTTGTAGGTCTGCTGCGCCATGCCCATGCAGCTGTCGCGGCGCGCCCAGTCGGCGATGACCTCCGACACTTTGGGAAAGCTGCCGCTGCCTCCGCCACCATAGCCGACCACTGGATCGGCGTTGCCGTGCAGGTGCAGGATCGACACCGGACGATCCGGCTTGCACGCAGGAAACATGAGCGTCCCCGCGACCGGACCGACGGCTGAAAACACCGACGACAGCTCGCACGCCAAGCGGTGAGTAAACATGCCGCCGTTGGAAAATCCCATCGCGTAGATTCGCTTGTCATCGATGCAGAGATCGCGCTTGGCAGAGTCGATGAGATCGCTCACAAAGCCGACATCATCCACCTTGAACAGCTGCGGCTCGCCACAGCAGTTGCCCGCGTTCCAGCCGGCGATGATTCCCAAGCCCTGCGGAATGATCCCGATGAGGTTGCGCTTGTCCGCTTCCTTGCCGAGATCGATCATCTTGAAGAAGTCGGGCGCTTTGTCCGACATGCCGTGAAACGCCAACACCAGCGACGAGGGCTTGGTTGGATCATACCCAGTCGGAATGTGGAGCAGATAGGTCCGCTCCTTGCCGCGCGACATCATCTTGAGCGTGGTCGTCCCCGCCGTCATCGCCCCTTTTCCGGTACAGCGCGGCGCGGGTGGCAGAAGATCGGGCTGCGCCAAGTCGGGCGGCGCCAGATCCTCGCTGGTCGGTGTTGCGGCATCGACTTCATCTGTCAGCACCGGCAGGTCGGAGCTCGTCGCCACACAGCCCGCCAGCAGCGCACCGCCAAAGAGCCCCAGGATTCCCAGCTGCACATCACGGAGAAACTGATCGTCACGCTTCATGGGCGGATTATAGGAATCGGCCCGCGCGACCTACGAAAACTCTTTTGCGCTCGCAGGAAAAAAACGCTACTCGCGCCGCCGCTTCAGGATCTGCTGACCACCACTCCACTCGATCAGCAGCCGCTGCATCGGCAGGATCGTGCCGCGATAGGTATCGATGCGCCGCCCGCCGTTGTCACAGGGACTGGGCTCCGCTTTGTAGTCCTGCTCGTTCAAAAAGAAGTGATCGCCGGTGCGTCGGCCACGCAAGGTGTAGCGCGTCACCGAGCGACTGCGCGAGCTGCCGCTGCAAGCAAAGATTCCTTTCGATCGGCTGCGCTCGACGATGCGATCGTAGTAGCCGGCCAGCTTGCCGCCCAGGTCGACCAGGTGCCACTCCTCTGTCTCGCTGACCTCTTCGCTTTCGCTCTCACCGTAGGTCACGCCGCTCGCCCGCGCCTGCCACTCCCAGACTCCGGTCAGGTGCAGCTCGGCAGCGGACAGCCGCTCCGCCGATTCCCCTTGCGGAGGCGTCAGCGAGGGCAGCTTGCTATCAGCAGGTCGCCGCAAGAGCTGCTGTTCGCCCCCCGGCCAGCGCAGCGAGAGCTTCCCATCGGCCAGCGTCCCTTCATAGGTCTTGGGACGCAGCGGGTCATCGCTGCACGGGTTTTTCTGCTGCTCTACCGCTGTCTCTTGCAAGTGAACTTTGTCACCCTGTAGCTCGCCGTGCAGCCGCACCCGCGTCGTCACCAAAAACCCCAGCAGCCCGTTGCAGCGAAACGGCCTCTGATCGAGCGACAGCGTCGTCACCTGGCGCAGATAGTCGCCGGACAGCTTGGTGCCCTGCTGGGACAGGTGCCACTCTTCCTCCTCGATGCGCAGATCGCCCTGCTGGGTGGTGCCGCGATACAGCCAGTCCCACGTTCCCGCAAGACCTTGGGGCGAGGCAGGAAGCGCTGGCTCTTGGGCAGGCGTCTGCGTCTGCGTCTGTGGCAATCGATGGACAGAGACAACCGGCTGATCTGACGGCATCACCGACGGATGACAGCCGAGCGGCCCCAAGACCCCAAGCACCAGCACCAAGCGCCGCATGAGCCACCGAAGCTAGGAAATCACCGTTGCGAGGGTCCGCCGAATCAGCGCGCGCGTCTCGGGAAGCAGCGGCCTGGCCAGTGCCCGTCGCCCGAGCAGGATCGCGACCACTCCCACCAAGGCATCGATGCCGCCCATCGTCAGCAGCGCCCATCCGAGTGCCAGACCACGCTGCTGCAGCAGCCACACGCCAAAGCCTTGCAGCAGCAGGATCAGCATCGCCAAGCAGGTCAGCCCGACAAACAGCAGGATCACGCCGCCAAAGAGCCGACTCTGCTCACGACCTAGCTCTTGCCGCGCGACCTCGGCGTGGACGGAAAATAGCCCACTGAGGAGGCGCATCACCCGCGAGCTGCCACTGGGACTGCCACCCTCGCCACTGCCGGGAAGCTCGCCCGACGCGTCCTCTGCCGAGACTTCTCTGGCATTTGCGTTAGCGATCACGGCGAAAGTTCCATCCGGTGAAGATCACCCCGACGATAAAGCCCAGCCCCAGGGTCACCAGCAGCGAAAACAGCAGGTTGTCTTTGACCCGGGTCCGCGTGTCTTTCAGCAGGCCGCCGCGCAGCTCGCGAATCAGCTCGGCGGTGCGCTGCTCCAGCTCTTGCAGGACCTCATCGGCGGCGTCGGGCAGGACCGCGTGCAGGTTGTCGCGCAGTCGCGAGGCCCCGGTGGCCCCCTTGCGACGACGCGGCGGCTCCGCTGTAACCTGCCACAGCTCCTCTAGCTGGCGACGAACCAGCACCTTGGTGTGCGCCGTCCGCTCGGCGATCAGCGCCACCACCTTGTCCAGCTCACCCCCCGTCGCGGTCAGCGCCCCGGCATCGAGCTGCTGCCACTCGGCAAGGATCACCGGCGAAAGCTTGCCAAACGACTCTTGAAACGCAGACTGGCTCAGCTCACGCGAGGCAGTGTCATCGGACATGTTGGGCACCTTCTTTCAGCGCTCACTTCATCACAGACCAAAAGAACCTGCTTGGAAACCTCTTTTTCGACCGCTGTCCGCAGCCCTCTTTCGACCCGCTGTTACGTCGCCTTGGGACCGAGAGGCCGAATCGGGATGCAGCCGACGCCGATCGAGTCAACCTGGCGACCCTCGCTCTCGGCCACGACCCCGCCGACGGCAACGGCACGCGGGCGATCCTTGCTCTTTTCGACCCGGGAAAAGGAGTGCTCTGGGCCCGGGAAGGCGCCGCTGCGGACCTCGCCGATGTAGCTGTCGATGGCGGTGCGGACGCGGACCGCAAAGTTTTCATAGCGCTTGACGAAGCGAGGCCGAAACTCCTCATTCATGCCGAGCAAATCGTAGATGACCAGGACCTGACCGTCGCACTCGGGGCCAGCGCCAATGCCGATGGTGGGAATCGCCAGCGACTCGGTGATCTCGGCGCCCAGCTCTTGCGGAATGCCTTCCAGCACCAGCGAAAAACAGCCGGCCTCGGCGAGCGCCAGCGCGTCACTCTTCAGCCGCTGCCCGGCCAGATCGTCACGACCTTGCACTTTGAACCCGCCGAGCGCGTGCAGCGACTGCGGAGTCAGCCCAATGTGCCCCATCACCGGAATGCCGACGCGCGTCAGCCTGCGCACCAGCTCGCAGTACTCGGCCCCACCCTCTAGCTTGACCGCTTCGGCCTGGCCTTCCTTGATCAGCCGCCCGGCGTTCTTCATCGCCTCGTCGAGCCCCGACTGATACGACATAAACGGCAGATCGCCGACCACCATCGCCCGACCGCTCGCCGCTT
>WBZP01005854.1_pt1 | contig 10515 bp, 9 predicted proteins | sample 5204301 | NCBI WGS metagenome assembly WBZP01 (sample SAMN12412401, study PRJNA552823) | activated sludge metagenome | isolation source: activated sludge from nitrification reactor of wastewater treatment plant... | place: USA: Pennsylvania | collected 2017 | reverse complement strand
CGTACCGCGCCGAGAGCGCGCCGGCGATCCTCGCGCGGGTGCCGCCCGACCTCGAGCCGCTCCACGAGGACGTGATCACGACCGCGTGCGAGGGACTCCGCTTCCACGTCGAGGAGCACGCGGCGGCGCGGACGTACTCGATCGAGCTCGGCGGCGACTCGCTCGTCGACAGCATGCCCGGCGTGCCCGGCGGCTCGAGCTTCCTCGGCACCTTCGACCGCGCCCTCGCGGTCGAGGACGAGCGGCTGGACTTCTTCGCGTCGGGCCACCCGCTCGTCGAGGGCGTCCTCGCCCACCTTGAGGACGCGCCGACGGGCCGCGTGGCCCTGCTGCGCGTCGCGCTCGGCGAAGAGCGCGGCCTCGGCCTGCTGGCCCTCTACAAGGACGGGCCCGCGTTCGAGGCGGTGGCGGTCGACGGCGAAGGCCGGCCGCGGCCCGACTGGGCGAAGTCTCTCCGCGAGCGGCCGCTGCGGACGCGCCGAGTACCGCCGGAGACCGCGCGGCAGCCCGGCTGGGACGCGGCCGTGCGCCGGATGGCCGAGGCGCTCGACCCGGCGCGAAGGCCGGTAGCCCTCGCGGCGCTGATCGTGGAACCGGCAGGGACGGCTGGGGTCAGATCTTGAATCTTGAATTCAAGATTCAAGATCTGACCCCAGCCGTTCGCTACTTCCCCGCGATCGCCAGGAGCTCGACCTCGAACTTGAGGGTCGAGTTGGCCGGGATCGGACCGTTGGCCACGGAACCGTAGCCGAGCGACGGCGGGATGATGAGCCGGCGCTTGCCGCCGACCTTCATGCCGACGAGCCCCTGGTCCCAGCCCTTGATGACCTGGCCCACGCCGAGGCGGAAGGTGAACGGCGTCCCGCGGTCGTAGGAGCTGTCGAACTTCGTCCCGTCCGCGAGCCAGCCGGTGTAGTGCACCGTGAGGGTGTCGCCGGCCACGGCCTCGGCGCCGGTGCCGACGACGAGGTCGGTCTTCTCGACGACACCGGAGTCGGGCACGGCCGTCGGGGAGTCGTTGCCGCCGCCGCAGGCCGCGAGGCCGAGGGCGAGTAGGACGGGGAAAGCCAGACGCTTCACGCGGATCGCCTCCAAAGCTTCCCATTCTACGGGAGAATCGCCCGTGCGCCGCGGCCGCTGGCTCGTCCCCCTCGCCTTCCTCGCCTTCGTGAGCCTCGGCCTCCCGGACGGCATCCTCGGCGTGGCCTGGCCGTCGCTGCGCCGCAGCTTCGACCGGCCCGTCGCCGCCCTCGGCGCGATCCTCCTCGCGACGATGGCCGGCTATCTCGTCTCGAGCTTCAGCGCCGGTGCTCTCCTCGCGCGTGCCGGCGTCGGCCGGCTGCTCGTCGCGAGCGGCCTGGTCGTCGCGGCGAGCGCCACGATCTGGGCCGCGACGCCGCTCTGGCCGCCCGTCCTGGCCGGGGCCGTCCTCGCCGGCCTCGGCGCGGGCGCCATCGACGCGGCGGTCAACGCCTTCGCCGCGTCCCACTTCACCGCGCGGGTCGTGACCTGGCTCCACGCCTGCTGGGGTCTCGGCGCAATGACGGGCCCGCTGCTGATGACGGCGGCTCTCGCCTCCGGCCTCGGCTGGCGCTGGGGCTACGCCGCGCTCGCCGCGGCCCTCGTCGCGCTGTCCCTCTGCTTCCGCCTGACCCTCGGTCTGTGGGACACGCCGGGGCCGGCGGGCGCCGCCGACGCGGGCGCGCCCGAGCCGGCCGCCGACCTGGAGGCCCCGGCCTCGTTGCGCGAGGCGCTGGCGAGTCCGGCGGTCCGGCGGAACGTGGCCGTCTTCTTCCTCTACACCGGCATCGAGGCGAGCGCCGGCCAGTGGGCCTACACGCTGCTGACCGAGGCCCGCGGCCTCGCGCCGGCCGCCGCCGGCGTCGCGGCGTCCTGCTACTGGGGCAGCATCTTCGTCGGCCGCCTCGCGTTCGGCGCGCTCGCGCACCACGTCGCGCCGCGGACGCTCCTGCGCGCGGCGGTCGCGGCGGCGCCCTTCGCCGCCGCGGGCGTCGCGTTCTCCCGCTCGGCGACGATCGGCTTCGCCTTCCTCTTCGCCCTCGGCCTCGTGCTCGCGCCGATCTTCCCTCTGCTCATCTCCGAGACGCCGGGCCGCGTCGGCCGGCGCCACGCGGCCCACGCGATCGGCTTCCAGATCTCGGCGGCGACCCTCGGCTCCGGCGTCCTGCCGGCCGCCGCCGGCCTCGTCATGAGCCGCCTCGGCCTCGAGGCGCTCGGCCCGTCGCTCCTCGGCCTCTCGCTCCTGCTGGTCCTACTGCACGGGCCGGCCCGGGCGGCCGCGGGTCGGCCCGATGGCCCAGACAAAAAGTACTATTGACCTGTTCAGAATCTGTTGCTAGGGTGCGCTCACTCCGGGCCCTCGTCGCGCGGCCGCAGTTGCCCGCGTCCCCGTGTTCCCCTCCCGAGGGCCAGGGGTCTGGACGGTCAGCGGTCGAGGAGCGCTTCCATCTGGGCCAGGTGGCTCAGCGTGTGGCCGGCCAGCGCCCGCAGCGTCGTGTCGACGGTCTCCTCGCCGCGGCTCGGGTGGAAGCCGACGCGGCCGAGCTGCTCGGGCGTGAGCCGCCGCCAGAGCGCGAGGTTCCAACTCCGCACGGCGAGGAACGCCTCGAGGGCTCCGGCCGCGTCCGGCGGGCCGTAGAGGCCCATCCAGGCCACCTCGTCGAACTCCTGCATCCGGTGGTCCTTCTCGGCCAGCACCTGCCGGGAGCGGAACCCGATCGCGATCTCGGAGTCGACCATGTGCACGAGGACCTGCGCGCCCGTCCACTTGCCCGTCCCCCACGGCCGGGCCAGGCCCGCCGGCCCGAGCTTCCGGGCGACGGCCTCGACGCGCGAGGCGCTCTCGGCGAGCGCGTCCATCGTGCCCTGGTCGCCCACGCGGGCGAGGAGCCGCGCGCGGTAGGACCCGTCGGCCAGCGTCGTCATCGTTCGCCTCCTAGAAATCGACCACCCGGAGCCGCACGGCCTTCCCGGCCTTCCACGGCGCGCGGCGGCTCTCGAGGCGCAGCACCCCGCGGGGGCAGACGTGGGCGCACAGCCCGCAGCCGACGCACGAGGCCCGCGTGAACGACTGGTTCGCCATCGCGTAGCGCCGCACGTCGATGCCCATCTCGCAGTAGGTCGAGCAGTTGCCGCAGGCGATGCACATGTCCTTCTTCACCGCGATGCGGAATCGGCCGAGCTTCTGCGCGAGGCCGAGGAGGGCGGCCATCGGGCAGCCGTAGCGGCACCACACCCGCGTGCCCATGAGGGGGTAGAGCCCGACGCCGAGGACGCCGGCGAACATCGCGCCGACGGCGAAGCCGTACCACTCCTGCACGCGGAACGCGAAGGCCGCGAAGGCCGGGTGCTCGCGGCCCGTCGCCCAGTTCACCCAGACGACCGCCGTCGTGGCCACGGCGAGGAAGAGCACCGTGTGGATCGAGACCTTCTCGACCGACCACGCGCGGGCCGACTTCTGCGACAGGTGGCGGAACGGCTCCCCCGCCGTGTTCGCGAGGCCGCCGCAGCCGCAGACCCAGGAGCAGTAGAAGCGCTTGCCGAAGAAGAAGGCGAGGAGCGGGAACGCGACGAGGGAGCCCGCGAAGCTCCACAGCACGATCAGGAAGGGCTGCTGCAGGATCACCGACGGGTAGAGGTACTCGATCTTGAGCGGCCAGAAGTAGGAGAAGTAGTAGTCCTTCCGGCCGAACACCTGCAGCACCAGGGGCAGCAGGTACGCGAGGACGACCTGCACGAGGACGACGCTCGCGGTGCGGACCCGCTGGTATGGGCTCGAGCCGTGGCGGCGCAGGAAGAAGACGCCGCCGGCGGCGACGGCCAGGCTGTAGACCGTGCCGTAGAGCGTCCACTTGCTGCGCAGAGCCGCGGGAAGGCCGAGGGCACCACCGATCGCCTCGGCCGCGGCCTGCAGCACGTCGACGCGAAGGCCGAGCGCGGGGATCGGGCCGAAGTAGAGGAGGACGTAGGCCGCGAAGAGGAGCGCGGCGAGGGCCCAGGCGAGCCAGCCGCGCCGGCTGACGCCGCGCTGGTAGGTGTGGAGGAGGCCGGCCTGCATCAGCGGCCCTCCCCTGCGCCGGCGGTCGCGGCGGCCGCCGGGACGAGCACCCGGAAGCGGCGCGACAGCTCCTCGTCGAACTGCGCCTCGCCGAGCCGCGCGAGCACCCAGTCGAGCGGTCGCCGCTCCTCGATCCACGCGAGGAAGAGCTCGTGGTCGAAGCGGCTGCCGAGCATGTTGAACCCGACCACGCGGCCGTCCTTCACCACGATGCGCTGGCTCTCCGGCCTCCCGGGCACCCGCTGGAACCACGTCGAGAGCCCCGGCTCCGGCCCGGCCGGCCGGCCGTCCTTCCCCGCCCCGACCGGGACGTGCCCCGCCGTCGTGTACTCGAGGTCGAAGAACTTCGCGGAGTTGTAGAGCGCGCCGCGGCGGTAGGCGACGTCGTCGCCGAGCATCGACCGCGCGGCCACGCGGCCCTGCTCCCGCGCCGTGTACCACAGCGTCTCCGGCCGGCGCGTCCCGTCCGGCCACGTCACGTTCGCGCAGTCGCCCGCGGCCCAGACGTCGGGCGCGCTCGTCCGCAGCGCCCCGTCGGCCTCGATCCCGCCGTTCGCCGCGAGGGCGAGCGGCCCGCCGGCGAGGAAGGCGGTGTTCGGAGAGACGCCGATCGTGGCGGCGACGAGGTCCGCGTCGACGGCCTCCCCGCCCGCCAGCCGCACGGCGCTCACGCGGCCGTCCCCGCCCCGCTCCACGCGGTCGACGACGCCCCCGAGCCGGACGTCGACGCCGTGCCCGCGCAGGTGCTCGGCCACGATCGCCGCCTCGTTCCGGTCGAGGGCGAGCGGGAAGTACCACGGCTCGCGGACGACGAAGGTCACGCGGAGCCCGCGGTCGTGCAGGATCTCGGCCACCTCGACGCCGATCAGGCCGCCCCCGACGACCGCCGCCCGGAGGCCCTTCCGCGCGTCGCGGTCGAGCGCCTCGAGGTCGCGCAGCGTGACGAAGTAGTGGAGGCCCGGGCCCTCGGCCCCCGGCCACGGCGCGGGCCGGCCTCTCGAGCCGACGGCCAGGAGCAGGCGGTCGTAGCCGAGCCTGTGGCCGTCGGCGAACACGAGCGCGTGCCCGGCCGCGTCGACCGAGGCCACGCGGCCGCGCACCCGGTCGAAGCGCATCCGGCCGTAGAGCCGGCGGTCGTACGGCTCCGTGTCCTCGAGCCGCATCTGGCCGGCGAAGACGTACATGAGGGCCGGGCGGGAGAAGAAGTGGTCGTGCTCGTCGGAGACGATCGAGATCCGGGAGTCTGCGTCGCGCGCGCGCAGCGCGAGCGCCGCCTCCATGCCCGCGACGCCGTTGCCGACGATGACGTAGTGCAACGTTCCTCCCGCCCGGACGCCCCGCCCCTCGATGGCTGACCTGGGGCCGATGATAGCCCGCCGCGCCGACGAGACTAGAATGCGCGCGACCGGAGGACCCTTCATGACCGCACGCGCTGCTCTCCTTCCCCTTCTCGGGCTCGCCCTCGCGAGCGCCCCCGCCGCGGCTTCGGCCGCCGCCGAGCCCGCCACGGTCGCGATCGACGCCGCGAAGACCGGCGCGCCGATCTCGCCTTTCGTCTACGGCCAGTTCGTCGAGCACCTCGGGCGCTCGATCTACGGCGGCCTGTGGGCCGAGATGCTCGAGGACCGCAAGTTCTACTACCCGGTCACGGGCGAGGCGCCGGCGTGGGAGATGTTCACGCCCGGGAAGAGCTCGTACGAGGGAGCCGGCCACCCGTACGAGCTGCTCCTGCGCTCGCCGTGGATGATCCTCGGCGACAAGGGCGCGGTGACGATGGCGAAGGAGGGAGCCCTCGCCGGCGAGCACAGCCCGGCCGTGCGGCTCGACCCGAAGCAGCCCCGCGGCCTGATGCAGGAGCGCCTCGCGCTGCGCGAGGGCCACGAGTACGTCGGCCGCGTCGTGCTGGCCGGGGCGGCGGCCCCCGTGCAGGTCTCGCTCGTCTGGGGCGGCGGCGCGACGATGCGCCAGACGCTCGTCGTCACGGCGTCCGGCGCCGGGTGGTCGACCCACCCGCTGCGCTTCCGCGCCGGCGGTTCGACGGACGACGGCCGCCTGGAGATCGCGGCGACAGGCGACGGCACGCTGCGCGTCGGCGCCGTCTCGCTGATGCCGGCCGACAACGTGCTCGGCTGGCGCCGCGACACGATGGCCCGCCTGAAGGAGCTCGACTCCCCCGTCTACCGCTGGCCGGGCGGCAACTTCGTCTCCGGCTACGACTGGAAGGACGGGATCGGCGATCCCGACCGGCGCCCGCCGCGCAAGAACCCGGCCTGGAAGGGCGTCGAGGCGAACGACGTGGGCCTCCACGAGTTCATGGACCTCATGGGGATGATCGGCTCGGAGCCGTACGTGGCCGTCAACACCGGCCTCGGCGAGGCGCGCTCCGCGGCCGACCTCGTCGAGTACGCGAACGGCGGGCCGGGAACGGCGATGGGCCTGCTCCGCGCGAAGAACGGCCGCACGAAGCCGTTCGCGATCCGCCTGTGGGCGGTGGGCAACGAGATGTACGGCGACTGGCAGCTCGGCCACATGCCCCTCGCGAAGTACGTCGAGAAGCACAAGGCCGTCGTCGACGCGATGCGGGCGAAGGACGCGAGGATCCAGCCCGTCGCGGTCGGCTCGCTCGGCGAGTGGAGCAAGACGATGCTGTCGCTCGCGTCGACTCACATGAGCCACATCAGCGAGCACCTCTACTGGCAGGACAAGGCCGACGTCCCGGCGCACGTCGCACAGGCAGTCGACGGCATCCGCAAGGTCGCGGAGGAGCACCGCGCCTACCGCAAGGCGATCCCCGGCCTCGAGGCGAAGGGCATCGGGGTGGCGCTCGACGAGTGGAACTACTGGTACGGGCCGAACGAGTACGGCGAGCTCGGCACGCGCTACTTCCTGAAGGACGGCCTCGGGATCGCGGCCGGGCTGCACGAGCTGTTCCGCGGCAGCGACGTCTTCTACATGGCCAACTACGCCCAGACGGTGAACGTGATCGGCGCGATCAAGACGACCGCCACGGACGCGGAGCTCGAGCCGACCGGGCTCGCGCTGGCGCTCTACCGGAAGCACTACGGCACGCTGCCGGTCGCCGTCTCCGGCGCCCCGGCGCCGCTCGACGTCGTGGCGGCCTGGACGCCCGGCCGGACGGCCCTCACCGTCGCGATCGTGAACCCGGAGGCTGTGGCCCGGACGCTCCGCCTCCAGGTCGCCGGGGCCCGGCTGACCGGCCGCGGCCGGTCCTACGTGATGACCGGCGACTCGCCGCTCGCCCACAACGCCCCGGGCGCGCCGCGGGGCGTAAACGTGACCGACGCCGCCGCCGGCAGACCGGACGAGCCGGTGACCGTCGCTCCCCTGAGCGCGACCCTCCTCGTCTACGAAAACGACGAGGCGCCGTTCGAGCCCCCCCGGGCCGTCAAGGGGGCCAAGACGCCAAAGGCCTACTGATCAGCACTTTGAAGCCGTCCGCGGGCGGGGCCGCGCAAAAGCATGTGCGCGGCCTCACCCGCCGTGAACCTTTCCGGCCCGAACGCCGTCCAACTGGGCGAGACGGGGCCACCCGGTCTCGGAAAGGAGACGACATGGGCACCAGCTTCGCAGGCGTGAACGCGTGCTGTCCGCTGTGCGGGTCGCCCGTGCTGTCCATCGGTCGCACGGGACGGGTCCTCGACGAGGACCTCCACCCGATCCAGCTCGGCCGGGAGCTCGGCCGCGGCTACACTCTGTGCGACGAGTGCGGCGTCCTCGCCGACCTTCCCGCGGACCTCACGCTGAACTAGCGCGCCGACACGGCGCTTCTCTCTTGACGCCCGCGACGGTCCGTCGCAAGATGCGCGCGAACGTCGGGCCGTCACACGAAACCCACGGAGCCGCGTTCGACACGAAGGTCGAGCCGGCGCCGCATCGCGAGACCGCTGGAGGAAGCGCATGCAGGACGAGACCCAGGGCACGCCGGCGCCCGAGCCCGCCGCCACGCCCACCGTGGCCGATGCCGTCGCCGAGACGAAGGAAGCCTTCGCCACCGTGTCGGCCGTGGTGTCGAAGGCCGTGAAGACGGGCGTCAAGAAGGCCAAGGCCGCCGTCAAGAAGGTCGCCAAGAAGGCCAAGAAGGCGGCCAAGAAGGCGACGAAGAAGGTCGCGAAGAAGGTCGCGAAGAAGCCGGCCAGGAAGGTCGTCAAGAAGGCGGCGAAGAAGGCCGCGAAGAAGCCGGCCAGGAAGGTCGCCAAGAAGAAGGCCGCGAAGAAGGCCAAGCGCCGCTAGGCCGCCGAACGGCCGTGTGACGGTCCCGAGGGGGCGCCGCGAGGCGCCCCTTTCGACTTTCTACTCGCTCCCCCACGTGAGGACCGCCGTCTTGAGCCCGTCGCCTCCTGCGGCGAGGCGCCGCAGCTCCTCCGGCAGCCCGTCGAGCGGGACCTCCCCGGTGATGAACGCGAGCGGGTCCACCGCGCCGTCCCGGATCAGGGAGAACGCCTTGCGGATGCTCTGCGGGGTGTGGTGGAAGGTCGACTTGATCGTCAGCTCCTGGTAGTGGAGCCGCTGCGCGTCGAGCGACAGGTTCGTGTCCGCCGGGCAGCCGGCGAAGAGGTTCACGAGCCCCCCCTTCCTCACGCCGCGTAGCGCGGCGTCCGAGGTTTCGCCGATGCCCACGGCCTCGATGACGACGTCCGGGCCGAGGCCGTCCGGCCCCAGGCGCTGAAGGCGGGCGCCGAGGTCCTCGTCGGGCCGGGCCGAGATCGTCTCCGAAGCGCCAAGCTCCCGCGCCCGCGCGAGGCGGCCCTCGTTGCGGCCCACCGCGACGACGTGGGCCCCTCGCAGCGCGGCCAGGCGCACGAGCATGAGGCCGATCGGCCCCGCGCCGAGCACGGCGACCGTCTGCCCCTGGCGGACGCCGCTCTCGTCGATGCCGCGCACGACGCAGGCGAGGGGCTCCACCATCGCGGCCCGGCGGAAGCCGACGCCGTCCTCGAGCGGCAGCACGTTGTCGCGGACGATGCGGGCCGGGATGCGCGCGAACTCGGCGTAGGCGCCGTTCCAGAACAGCAGGTCGTCGCAGAGGCTCTCGCTGCCGGCGCGGCAGTAGCGGCACGCGCCGCAGGGCGCGGAGTTCGCGACGACGACCGGCGTCCCCGGCGCGAGGCCGGCGACGCCGGCGCCGACCTTCTCCACGACGCCGGCGACCTCGTGCCCGAACACGGCCGGGGGCCGGATCATCCGCGCGTGGTACCCGCGGCGGAAGACCTTCACGTCGGTCCCGCAGGTGAGGGCGACGCGGGTGCGGAGGAGGATCTCGCCGTCCTCGATCGCCGGGACCGGGACGTCCTCGACGCGGACGTCCTCGCGGCCGTACAGGACGGCGGCCCGCATCCGGGCGGTCACCGCCCCGCGCCTTCCCCCGTCATCTGGAGCACGATCTTGAGCGTGTCCGGGCCCGGCCGCATCGCCAGGGCGAACGCCTCGGCCGCCCGCTCGATCGGCAGCCGGTGCGACACGATCTCGCGCACGCGGAGCTGGCGGGTGAACACGAGCTGGGCCGCCTGCTCCTGCAGGTCGATCGACGAGCTGTAGGCGGTGAGGAGGTCCTTCTCCGAGGTCGTGAGGACGCCGAGGTCGACCTCCGCCGTCTCCCCGGGCGACGTCGCGGCGAACGAGACGAGCCGGCCGGCCGGCCGGGTGGCCGCGATCGCCTGGGTGAAGGCCGCCTCGCCGCCCGCCGCGATGAGCGCGCAGTCGGCGCCCCGCCCCTCGGTGAGGGCCCGGACCTCCCCCGCGACGTCGGCCGCGGAGTCGAGGACGAAGGACGCGCCGAGCTCGACCGACCGCGCGCGGCGCTCGACGAGCGGGTCGGTCGCGACGACCGTGGCGCCGATCCACCGCGCGAGCTGCATGAGCAGGAGCCCGATCGGCCCCTGGCCGACGACGAGCACCATCTCGCCGGGGATGATGGCCGCCTTCTCCACGGCCTTCAGGCACGTGTTCACCGGCTCGACGAACGAGGCCTCGTCCGACCGCACGTGGTCCGGGACGGCGACGACCCCGCGCTCCACGATCCAGTCGAAGACGCGCACGTACTCGGCGTAGCCGCCGCCGGACGGCTCGAAGCCGGCGGTCGTCCCGTTCTTCTTGTAGTGGGCGCACTGCGCGTAGGCCGAGCGGTTGCAGTAGAAGCACGCCCCGCACGGCACGTGGTGGTGCACGACGACCCGCTGGCCTTCGCGCCACCGCGTCGTCCCCCGCCCGAGGGACGCGACCGTGCCCGCGATCTCGTGTCCGAAGATGCGCGGCCCGGGCAGGAGCCCCTTCTGGATCTTCTTGAGGTCGGTGGGACAGATCCCGCACGCGTCGACGCGCACGAGCATCTCGCCGGGTCCCGGCTCCGGCGCGGGGACGTCCTCGACGCGGACGTCGTCGCGCCCGCGGTAGACGACTGCCTTCATCTTCACAGGAGG
>WBZP01002996.1_pt1 | contig 10516 bp, 9 predicted proteins | sample 5204301 | NCBI WGS metagenome assembly WBZP01 (sample SAMN12412401, study PRJNA552823) | activated sludge metagenome | isolation source: activated sludge from nitrification reactor of wastewater treatment plant... | place: USA: Pennsylvania | collected 2017 | reverse complement strand
CATCACGTCGCGCGTACATTCGCTGAACAGGCCAAACATGGTCAGTGTCGGCACCATCGTGTGGCTGTCGAGCGAGCTGATGTTCTTCGCCGGCCTCTTCGCGATGTACTTCACCGCGCGCGCCCAAGCTGCCGGGGACTGGCCACCACATCCGACCGAGCTGAACCTGGCGCTCGCGGTACCGGTGACCCTGGTTCTGATCGCGTCGTCGTTCACGTGCCAGATGGGCGTCTTCGCCGCCGAACGCGGCGACGTGTTCGGGTTGCGCCGGTGGTATCTGCTCACCTTCCTGATGGGCCTGTTCTTCGTCTGTGGCCAGGGCTACGAATACATGCACCTCGTGCAACACGGCACCACCATCCCCGGCAGCGCCTACGGAACGGTGTTCTATCTGGCTACCGGGTTCCACGGGCTGCACGTCGTCGGCGGTCTGATCGCCTTCATCCTGCTGCTGGCGCGGACCAAGATGAGCAAGTTCACCCCCGCGCAGGCCACCGCCGCGATCGTGGTCTCGTACTACTGGCACTTCGTCGACATCGTGTGGATCGCGCTGTTCGCCGTCATCTATTTCGTGCGATGAAATCCCGGTAGCCCCCAGACAAGCCCATGGACAGGAGAGCTCGGTTGAAGATCTCGCGGTTGCTCGGATCGGCCAGCGATCGGTCGCGCAGACGTCTGCGCCGCCGGTTGTCGGCCGGGTTGCTCCTGCTGATAGCCCTGGCGTTCGCGGGTGGACTTGCCGCGGTGCTCACGCCGCGACCCCAGGTCGCGGTGGCCGACGAATCGCAGTCAGCCATCCTGCGAACCGGCAAGCAGCTCTACGAGACCTCATGCGTCAGCTGCCACGGCGCCAACCTGCAGGGTGTGGGCGATCGTGGGCCCGCCCTGATCGGGGTCGGCGACGCGGCGGTGTACTTCCAGGTCTCCACCGGCCGGATGCCGGCGATGAGCCTCAATGCGCAGGTGCCCAAGAAGCAGGTCATCTTCGACGAGGCGCAGATCGAGGCACTGGGGGCCTATGTCCAGGCCAACGGCGGCGGACCGACGGTGGTGCGGGACGCCAACGGCCACATCGCACAGGAGTCCCTGACCCGCGGTGACGTGGCCCGTGGCGGCGACCTGTTCCGGCTGAACTGCGCGTCCTGCCACAACTTCACCGGCAAGGGTGGCGCACTGTCGTCCGGCAAGTACGCGCCGGATCTCGGCGAGGCCACCCCGCAGCAGATCTACACGGCCATGCTGACGGGCCCGCAGAACATGCCGAAGTTCTCCGACCGGCAGCTCTCGCCCGAGGAGAAGAAGGACATCGTCACCTACGTGCGCGAGTCGGCCGAGGCACGCAGCCCCGGCGGCTACGGCCTGGGCGGCTTCGGTCCGACCTCCGAGGGAATGTTCATGTGGATCGGCGGCATGGTCCTCATGATCGGCATCGCGATGTGGATCGGAGCGCGCGCATGAGCAACCAGCAGGGTCCTCAGCCGACGGACGCCGAACTGGCCGAGATGTCCAACGAGGAACTCCTCGAGCTGGGCGGCAAGCTCGACGGTGTCGACATCGTCTTCAAGGAGAGCCGCTGGCCGGTCGACGGCACCCGCGCCGAGAAGCGCGCCGAGCGCACGGTGGCCCTGTGGCTGCTGCTCGGCGGCGTGATGGGGCTGGCGCTGCTGGTGGTCTTCCTGTTCTGGCCCTGGGAGTACGACCCGGACAGCTGGTGGTACACGCTGGCCACCCCGATGTACGGGCTGACCTTCGGCCTGTCGATCCTGGCGATCGGCATCGGCGCGGTGCTCTACCAGAAGAAGTTCATCCCGGAGGAGATCACCATCCAGGACCGCCACGACGGCGCGTCCCCGGAGATCCACCGCAAGACCATCGTCGCCAACCTGACCGACGCGCTGGACGGCTCGACCATCAAGCGGCGCAAGATGATCATCGCCTCCATGGGGCTGGGCATGGGCGCGTTCGGCGTGGGCACCCTGGTGGCCTTCGCCGGCGGCCTGATCAAGAACCCGTGGAAGCCGGTGGTCCCCACCGCCGAGGGCAAGAAGGCCGTGCTGTGGACGTCGGGCTGGACCCCGCGCTTCCACGGCGAGACCATCTACCTGGCCCGCGCGACCGGTGACAGCCACTCCCCGTTCATCAAGATGCGGCCGGAAGATCTCGACGCCGGCGGCATGGAGACCGTCTTCCCGTGGCGCGAGTCGGACGGCGACGGCACCACCGTCGAATCCCACCACCTGCTGAGCCGCATCATGATGGGCGTCCGCAACCCCGTGATGCTCATCCGGATCAAACCGCAGGACCTGCACAAGGTGGTCAAGCGACAGGGCCAGGAGAGCTTCAACTTCGGTGAGTTCTTCGCGTACACCAAGGTGTGCTCGCACCTGGGCTGTCCGTCATCGCTCTATGAGCAGCAGACCTACCGGATCCTCTGCCCGTGCCACCAATCGCAGTTCGACGCGCTGCACTTCGCCAAGCCGATCTTCGGCCCGGCCGCGCGCGCGTTGGCACAGCTTCCGATAACGATCGACAAGGATGGGTATCTGGTAGCCAACGGTGACTTCATCGAAGCCGTCGGCCCGGCATTCTGGGAGCGCACATCATGAGTCCGAAACTCGGCGAGGTAATGGCCAAGCAGGGCGACGCGATCGATTCGCGGTATCACCCCTCGGAGGCCGTCCGGCGCGGCATCCTCAACAAGGTCTTCCCGACGCACTGGTCCTTCCTGCTCGGCGAGATCGCGCTGTACAGCTTCATCATCCTGCTGATCACCGGTGTCTACCTGTCGCTGTTCTTCGACCCGTCGATGGCCGAGGTCACCTACCAGGGTGTCTACCAACCCCTTCGCGGCATCGAGATGTCGCGGGCCTATGCCTCCGCGCTCGATATCAGCTTCGAGATCCGCGGCGGGCTGTTCGTCCGCCAGGTGCACCACTGGGCGGCACTGATGTTCGCGGCGTCGATCATGGTCCACCTGGCGCGCATCTTCTTCACCGGCGCGTTCCGCCGGCCGCGTGAGGCGAACTGGATCATCGGTTCACTGCTGCTGATCCTGGCCATGTTCGAGGGCTACTTCGGCTACTCGCTGCCCGACGACCTGCTGTCCGGCATCGGCCTGCGCGCCGCGATGAGCTCCATCACGCTGGGCATGCCGATCATCGGCACCTGGTTGCACTGGGCGCTGTTCGGCGGCGACTTCCCTTGCGGCGGCGTCGGTTACACCTGTGATATCTCCGGAGTCTTCCTGCCCCGGATGTACGCGCTGCACATCCTGCTGATCCCCGGCATCATCCTGGCGCTGATCGGCGCGCACATGGCGCTGGTGTGGTTCCAGAAGCACACCCAGTTCCCCGGCCCGGGCCGCACCGAGGGCAACGTCGTCGGCGTCCGCGTCATGCCGGTGTTCGCGGTCAAGTCGGGTGCGTTCTTCGCCATGACGGTCGGCGTGCTGGGTCTGATGGGCGGCCTGTTCCAGATCAACCCGATCTGGGATCTGGGTCCCTACAAGCCGTCCCAGGTGTCGGCGGGCAGCCAGCCGGACTTCTACATGATGTGGACGGAAGGCCTGGCCCGTATCTTCCCGCCGTGGGAGCTCTATCCGTTCGGGCACACCATTCCCGCCGTGGTGTGGGTGGCCCTGCTGATGGGCCTGATCTTCACCCTGCTGATCGCGTATCCGTTCCTGGAGAAGCGGTTCACCGGTGACACCGCCCACCACAATCTGCTGCAGCGTCCGCGGGACGCTCCGGTCCGCACGGCCATCGGCGCCATGGCGATCGCGTTCTACATGGTGCTGACGCTGTCGGCCATGAACGACGTCCTCGCGCTGAAGTTCCACATCTCGCTGAACGCGACGACGTGGATCGGCCGTATCGGCATGGTGATCGTGCCGCCGCTGGTGTATTTCGTCGCCTACCGCTGGGCCGTGGCCCTGCAGCGCAGCGACCGCGCGGTGCTCGAGCACGGCATCGAGACGGGCATCATCAAGCGGCTGCCGCACGGCGCGTACATCGAGCTGCACCAGCCGCTGGGACCGGTCGACGACCACGGCCACCCGCTCCCCCTCGAGTACGAGGGTTCGGCGTTGCCCAAGAAGATGAACAAGCTGGGGTCGGCCGGCCGACCCGGCTCGGGCAGCTTCCTGTTCGCCGATCCGGTGGACCAGGACCGCGCGCTCACCGAGGCCGACCATGCCCGCGAGCACCAGGCCCTGGCCGCACTGCGGAACTACCAGGACGAGGAGATCGTCGGCGGCAACGGCAACGGGAGTGGCCACCGCGAGGTCGAGTCGGCGTCCGCGACGCACGATTAGCCAACAACGCTGAGCGACACAGCAATGGGGCCCGGGTGAAAACCCGGGCCCAATTGCTTTCTCGTGAGGGGCGCGCCGGAGAGAGCCGGACCGCTGCTCGGTGGCGCGGAGAGTGCGTGATGCGCGGGGTGGCTCAGCTGGAGCCGAGTTCGGCCTGCAGCTGGCGCAGCGACAGTACCGGGATGGCGCACATCGCGGCCGTGACCAGCGCCGCGATGCCCAGCACCGCCCACGCGGCGGTGTCGGAATCCACCGCGAGCAGGTAGGCGGCCAGTGTGACCGCCAGCATCGCCGCACCCGTAGCCGCGATGACGCCGGCGCCGCAGCGCAACCAGATGCGGTCCAGGACGTCTCCGGGCACCTTCGGTGTCGCCTTCGCCCGGTTGGGCTCGACATATCCGGGCGACTCATGGTCGGCGGGCAGGGCCGCCGCGCGCCGTGGTGGCGTCGCTGCCGGATCCGGCGTGACCGATGTGGCGGCGTTGCGGGCGCGCAGCAGCAGTGGCACCGCCAACACGATCACCAGCGCCGAGACCGCGATCACCACGTACAGCAACCATGAAGTGCCAGAACCACTTTCGCCGGCCGAGTGGCCGCGGCCAAGGTCGGCCAGTGCCACGGCCGCCGCGACGCCCATGCCCACGACCAGCAACCAGATCGCCGCGCACGCGATGACCAACGCGCGGTCCAGTGATTGCGGTGTTCCCGGCCACCGACTGGTGAGTCTTCCCATCAGCAGCTGGTCTGCGCGGAGTTGCTGGAATTCGACGACAACACGGTCCCGTCGCTGGTGGTGATGGAGCAGTTCAGTCGACTCACCAGGAACAGACTGGACGCCTGCACCGAGCCGACCTCCGATTGTGAGATCGGGGTGACGGTCAGCGACCACGGGATGTAGACGTTACGTTGCGTGCGCTGCCGGCCGGAGGCGTCGATGTAGGTGATCGAGATGATGTCGCCCGGCGCCTTGGTGCCGGTGACCGAGTAGGTCACCTGGCGCGGCCCGGCCGGCGTGGTCGGCGGCGGCGGCGGTGGTGGCGCGGTGGTGGCGGGCGGCGGTGGGGGCGGCGCCTCGGTGGTCGCCGGCGGGGGCGGCGGCGGTTCGGGCGTCTCGGTCGCCGTCTCGGTGGGTGGTGGCGGGGGTGGCGGCGGGGGCGGTTCCTCGGTGGTGGTCGGTGGTGGTGGCGGCGGGGGCGGGACGGTGGTGGTGATCTCGTCCTGCACCGGCGGCGCGGACGGCGTGGTGGACGTGGACGGCGTGGCCAGGTTCGTGGTGTCCCGCTTGGTCACCAGCAGCGCGACGGAAACCACCAGCGCGATCGCCGCGATGATGGCGGTGACCCCGACGACCCAGGGCCAGCGCGGTGGCCGCGGCCCGGCGACGCCTACCCCGTCATCCGCGCCCTCGTGCCGGTAGCTGTCGTAGTCGTAGAGATCGGTGTCGGCCGGTACGTACGGGGCGATGGTGATGTGCTCGGATTCCGGCGCGGAGTACGCCTGCGACGGGAAGTCCGCGCCGGCGAGCTCGTCGGGAGTTCCCGCGCTGGCCTCGGCGTCGTCATCCGGGGATGTCGGCCCGCTCATTGCCGCCTCATACCGCCTGTCTGTCCACGGATATCGCTTTCCTGCTCGCCGGGAACACTACCCAAGGCCGTGGGCCCGGCGAACGCGACAGAACGGCAGGAGGAGAAACCGCGCCTTGATTGTGACCTTCGGCGCAGGTCAGTGCTTTTCGGGCCCGAGGTAGTACTCGAACACGAGACCGGCCACCGAGCTCAGCACGAAGACCACGCCGGCGACGATCAGCCACGGCAGCCAGAGCGCCATACCGACGGCGGTCACCGAGGCCGACAGCGCGATCATGATCGGCCACCAGCTGTGCGGGCTGTAGAAGCCCAGTTCGCCCGCGCCGTCGCTGATCTCGGCGTCCTCGTAATCCTCGGGCCGGGTGTCCAGGCGCCGCGCGACGAACCGGAAGAAGGTTCCGGTGATCAGCGACAGCCCGCCGCTCAGCGCCAGCGCCACGGTGCCGGCCCACTCGATCCCGCCGTACTGGAACAACCCGGTCAGGACGCCGTAGACGACGGCCGAGATCAGGAAGAACGCGGTGAGGATCTCGAAGAGCCTCGCTTCGATGTGCATCGCTGTCTCCCTAGTTCCCTAGCGGGGGTGCCTGCTCGCCCCGCCGCGTGTCGAAGGGTTCGGTGGTGGTCGCCAGCGGCGACTGGTTGATCGACTTCAGCGCTTCGGCGTTGGTCTTGCCGGCGATGCGCTGCTGCAGGTAGGCCTTGAAATCGTCGGGCGAGACGACCCGGACCTCGAAGTTCATCATCGAGTGGTAGGTGCCGCACATCTCGGCGCACCGGCCGACGAACGCACTGCTGGACTTGCCGTCCGGCAGCTGGATCTCGCTGATCTGGAAGACGTTCTCGGTGTGGTTGGCCTTCGGGTCGGGCATCACGTCCCGCTTGAACAGGAACTCGGGGACCCAGAACGAGTGCACGACGTCGGCCGAGGCGATCTGGAACTCGATCCGCTTGCCGGCGGGCACGACCAGGACGGGGATCTCGCTGCTGGTGCCGAGGGTCTCGACCTTGTCGAAGTTCAGGTAGGTGCGGTCCTCGGGGTTGAGCCCGCGCACGGCGCCCACCCGCTCCTCACCGTGGGCGTCGACACCCTCGGGCTTGGAGACCATGGCGGCCTTGCGGGCCGGGTCGGCTCCGTCGTAGGACAGCGACCCGTCGTGGTAGTCGACCTTCTGGTAGCCGAATTTCCAGTTCCACTGGAAGGCGGTGACGTCGACGACGACCTCGGGGTTGGGGTCCTTGTGCAGCATCTTCTCCTGCACCACCACGGTGAAGTAGAAGAGCGCCGAGATGATCAGGAACGGCAGAACCGTCAGGACCAGTTCCAGCGGCATGTTGTAGCCGAACTGGCGGGGCAGCTCGGTGTCGCCGGCCTTCTTGCGGTGGAACACCGATGCCCAGAACATCAACGCGTAGACGATGGCGCCGACGACGAACGCCGCGATCACCGAGTAGATCCACAGGTCGTAGTTCGCGTGCGCCTCGGGGGTGATGCCCTTGGGCCAGCCGAGGCCGACGATCTCCTGCCAGCTGCAGCCGCTGAGGGTCACCGCGAGTGCGCCCAGCGTCACCGCGACGCCCAGCTGCCGGAACCGACGAGAACGGCCCCCGGAACCGGTCCGGGTAACGGCCTGCCCGTGGGTTTTCACGTCGGCGCCTCCTGTATGAGATCCAGCTCGGTCTGATCGGTCACGCGCGCAGCGCGAATCGAATACTACGCAGCGTAGACCACCACCACCGCGCGGGCTCGGCACACCCGGCTTTCGGTATCGCGCGGCGCTGCACGGGGTCCCCGAAATGCCCGGAGAAGCTCCGACAGCCTCTGGGTCCTTGCTGGTTTGGCATACTTACCCGCGATGTGCGGACTGCTTGCCCTGGTGTGTGACCCGGCCCGGTCCGTCACCCCCGAACTCGTCGACGCGGTGGCCGGCGCGTCACACCTGATGCGCCACCGCGGCCCCGACGAGCCCGGCACCTGGGCCGACGAGGCCGTGGTGCTGGGATTCAACCGTCTGTCGATCATCGACATCGCGCATTCGCACCAGCCGCTGCGCTGGGGGCCGCCGGAGACCCCGGACCGCTACGTGCTGGTGTTCAACGGCGAGATCTACAACTACCTCGAGCTGCGGGAGGCCCTGCGGTCCGAATTCGGCGCGGTGTTCGCGACCGAGGGCGACGGTGAGGCGATCGTCGCGGGCTTCCATCACTGGGGCCCGGAGGTGCTGACCCGGCTGCGCGGCATGTTCGCGTTCGCGCTGTGGGACACCATCGCCGCCGAGATGTTCTGCGCTCGCGACCCGTTCGGCATCAAGCCGCTGTTCATGGCGACCGGCCCGGGCGGCACGGTGGTCGGCAGCGAGAAGAAGTGCCTGCTGGATCTCGCCGGGCCGCTGGGCATCGACCTGAGCATCGACCGGCGTGCCGTGCAGCACTACACCGTGCTGCAGTACGTCCCCGAACCCGAGACCCTGCACACCGGGGTGCGGCGGCTCGAGTCGGGTTCGTTCGCCCGGATCCGGCCGGGCGCGGCCCCCGAGGTCGGCCGGTACTTCACGCCCCGGTTCTCCCCCGTGCCGTTCCGGGCCGGTGCCGAGCAGGCCCGCTACGACGAGATCACCGCGGTCCTCGAGGATTCCGTCGCCAAGCACATGCGCGCCGACGTCACCGTGGGTGCGTTCCTGTCCGGTGGTATCGACTCGACGGCCATCGCGGCGCTGGCGATCCGGCACAACCCCAAGCTGATCACCTTCACCACCGGATTCGAACGCGAAGGATTCTCCGAGGTGGACGTGGCCGTGGCGTCGGCCGAGGCGATCGGCGCCCGGCACGTGACGAAGGTGGTCGGTCAGGCCGAATTCGTCGACGCGCTGCCCGAGATCGTCTGGTACCTCGACGAACCCGTCGCCGACCCGGCGCTGGTGCCGCTGTTCTTCATTGCCCGCGAGGCGCGCAAGCACGTCAAGGTGGTGCTGTCCGGCGAGGGTGCCGACGAGCTGTTCGGCGGCTACACGATCTACCGGGAACCGTTGTCGCTCAAGGCTTTCGACCGTATCCCCCGCCCGTTGCGGCGGTCGCTGGGCAAGGCGTCGCGGCCGCTGCCGGAAGGAATGCGCGGCAAGAGTCTGCTGCACCGCGGATCGCTGACGCTCGAGGAACGTTACTACGGCAACGCCCGCAGCTTCTCCGACGATCAGCTGCGCACCGTGCTGCCGAACTTCCGCGCCGAGTGGACCCACACCGACGTCACGGCGCCCATCTACGCGCAGTCACGGGACTGGGATCCGGTGGCCCGCATGCAGCACCTGGATCTGTTCACCTGGTTGCGCGGCGACATCCTGGTCAAGGCGGACAAGATGACCATGGCCAACTCGCTGGAACTCCGGGTGCCGTTCCTGGATCCCGAGATATTCGCCGTCGCGTCCCGACTGCCGTTCGACCAGAAGATCACCCGCACCACCACCAAGTACGCGCTGCGCCGCGCGCTGGAGCCGATCGTGCCCGCGCATGTGCTGCACCGGGCCAAGCTCGGCTTCCCGGTGCCGATCCGGCACTGGCTGCGGGCGGGCGAGCTACTGGAGTGGGCCCATCACATGGTGGACACGTCGCAGGCCGGTGACCTGGTCGACCTGGCCGGGGTGCGCCGCATGCTCGACGAGCACCGTGAGGGCGTCATCGATCACAGCCGGCGGTTGTGGACGGTGCTGATCTTCATGCTCTGGCACGCGATCTTCGTCGACGGCAGCATCGTGCCCGATATCAAGGAGCCGACGTACCCCGTCGAGCTGTAAACCCCCGCGCGAGCGGCCGCGTTTGTACGCGACACGCCGATGCGGAATGTACGAACCCGGACGCTCGCCAGCCGCTCTACAGCAGGGCGGCGGCGATCTCGCTGGCGGCCTCGGCGCCGTAGGCGTCCTTGATGCGCGCCAGACCGGCATCGCGATTCCAGGTCCAGTTCTGCGTGCCGGTGGACTCGAGCACCAGCACGGCCACCAGCGAGCCCAGCTGCGCCGCACGCTCGAGGCCCAGCCCGGCGCTCTGGGCGGTCAGGAACCCGGCCCGGAACGCGTCGCCGACGCCGGTGGGATCGGTCTGGCTGGTCTCGGGGACGACGTCGACGTGGGTGACGGTGCCGTCCGGCTCGACCACATCAACGCCCTTGGCGCCCAGCGTGGTCACGCGCAACCCGATCTGGCCCATCACCTCGGCCTCGCTCAGTCCGCTCTTGGACAGCAGCAGGTCCCACTCGTAGTCGTTGGTGAACAGGATCTGCGCGCCGCCGATCAGCGACCGGATCTCCTCGCCCGACAGGCGGGCCAGCTGCTGCGACGGGTCGGCGGCGAACGCCAGGCCGAGCTCGCGGCACTCCTCGGTGTGCCGCAGCATCGCCGCCGGGTCGTTGGCCCCCACGATCACCAATTCCGGTGTGCCACAAGTCTTCACAACCTCGGCGAGCGAGATGTCGCGCGCCTCCGACATGGCCCCGGGGTAGAACGACGCGATCTGGGCCATGTCCTCGTCGGTGGTGCAGACGAATCGGGCCGTGTGCGAGGTCTGCGACACCAGCACCGGGCTGCAGTCGACGCCGGCGGCCTCCAGCCAGGCCCGGTACTCGCCG
>WBZP01007487.1_pt1 | contig 10517 bp, 7 predicted proteins | sample 5204301 | NCBI WGS metagenome assembly WBZP01 (sample SAMN12412401, study PRJNA552823) | activated sludge metagenome | isolation source: activated sludge from nitrification reactor of wastewater treatment plant... | place: USA: Pennsylvania | collected 2017 | reverse complement strand
GTCGATTGGTGGACGCGCACCCGGACGGACGAGCCACGATCGATCGGTGGTTCGGTACACATCGCAACCGACTGCTGCCGCTCGTAACGGCGCTGGTGAAACAGTCCGCCCGATCGCCCGAGCGGTTTACGGACTCGGCGGACCAAGGGGAACGGGTGGTCGCCGAGCTGCTCGACCGGCTGCATGCACTTCCTGACCTGCAAGCCTGGGCGCACAAATACGCCGAGATCCTGAAGCTGCTGGTGCGGTCGATTGTCGGCTCGCTTGGGCAGGCGCAGGAAATCGCCGAGCCGCCAGCATCGACAGGACCACTTCCGACCGATTGGCCCCGCACCGTTGGGGAGCGACTGGCAGCCAACGTGACCGCGATCCGAATCGTGGCGTCCGGTCGCACACCCACCGCAGCAGAACGCAGTGCGCTTCTACGCTACACAGGAAACGGTGGCCTGTCGCTGGAGCGCTTGGTCGAGCAAGTTCCCGCTGAGTGGGTTCCTGATAGCAAGGCGCTGGTCGATGAGTATTTCACCCCGCCCGCGCTGGCCGTCGCGCTGGCGGCGCTGCTCGTAGCCATCGTGCCGCTCTCCACGCTGTCTGGTCCGGCACTGGAGCCATCCGCTGGCATCGGTCGATTCCTTGGCGCGTTTGCGGCCCGTCCAGAAATGGCCGGTCTGAGCTGGTTCGCGGTGGAATACAGCAAGCTCTCTGCGGCGATTTGTCGACTGCTGTATCCCTTCGCGCAAGTCTTCAATCAACCGTTTGAGCAGTGGCTCGTCGATACCTACAACCAAGTCGCGGGCACGCTCGCGCTGGTGGTGACGAATCCGCCGTATGGGAAACGCGGAGCCAATAAGACCCTCGATCCCGACAAGGACTACCGCGAGGATGTGGCCTATTTGTACTTTGTCCGTCGAGCGTTTGACCTGTTGCGACCCGGCGGCATCGGTGTGGCGCTGGTCCCTGGCGGGTTTCTGACGGCTACGACCGGACCTGTCGCAACCGCCCGAGAGCGAGTGCTGCTGCGCCATCACCTGCTGTGCGCCTATCGACTTCCCAGCTCGCTGTATCCCGGTGCCGATGTGGTGACGGACTTGTCGATTTGGCGCTCTCGGGGCGGTGAGTTAAGCGGCATCTTGCCCGAGGACGAAGCCATAGCGCGGGGCCAGTATTTCGCACTGACGCCGCAAGCCATCCTCGGTACCGAGACGACCTCGAAGCGAGGGCGATACCAAGTCGTCGGCAACTTCACGATGCTGCCGTACCCGGTGCTGCGCGAGGAATGCACGAGCTGCGGCGTGCAGCCCTTCCTGCGGCCCATCAAAGCCATCGTCCATCCCGAGGACAGCCTGCGTCCTGAGCTTCAGCTCGCCAACGCACTCGGCAAGCGTGTCGAGCGATACACGAGCCTGATTGCAGCGGCGAGGGAAAGCACCCTGGCGCTGGCCGTCGGCTTGCATCACGAGCTGGTGCTCGCGGTGTCCGACTGGCACCAGAGTCGACGCGACCTGCTCGGTGAGTTTCGACCTCGGCACGACCGAGAGCTGCTCGGGGCTGCAAACAAGGTGCCGGGCATCGCCGCGCTGCTCGGTGTGTTCGACGATAGTGGGCTGACCACTGCGTTTCTGACCCCGCCTGCTTATACGCCGTCGTATCACGGACCGTCGACGATCGCCGCACACGCGGAGTGGCTCTATTCCAAGCACCGACGGCTCACCCTCTCGGCACTTCACCAGTTTCGCTTGGAGCTTGGGAATAGCGAAACCGTCGATGACCTGGAGCAAGCCCTCGTCGCGCAGGACTGGTGTGAGGACTGGCCAGAAGGCATGGACGCCGAGTGGCTGCCAGCCCAGGACTACTACAGCGGTGAGCTAACGCCGCGACTAAGCCGCGCCCGTGCCACCGGGGGCCAGCGTGCTGTCGCACAGACTGCCAAGCTCATCGAGCTGATTGGCACACCGACCATCGAGGATGCCGCGCCGACGATCCGAGCCGCATGGCTGCCCACCGAGGTCACGCAGGCGTTCCTTGCGCAGCGACTCCGCATCGAGGTTCCCGAGATTCACTGGTTCCGGGCGCTGCTCAAGCCGGTCGGCATCGACTATTCGGAACTTGTAAAGCTCGACGAGAGCCTGCAAACCGCGATTGGCTTCATCAATCACGACCTGACGTGGTTCCACCCCGCCTATACCAAGCAGACCGATCCAGCGAGTGGTGTCGAAGAGACAGCCGAGGCCGCGCTCGATCGAGCACGGGTTGAGTATGTCACGTCGATCAACAGCGCGTTTCTGCAATGGCTACCGACTACGCAATATCAGGAACAGATCCTAACCGCCTATAAGCGGATCTTCCTTGGTTATCGTCAGCCGCAGTATCCACAAAAGCCGCTGTCGATTGCGCGCTGGGGCAGCAAGATCAAGCTCAAACCTCACCAAGAAGCAGGCGCTTGGCGTCTGATTCGTAACAACGGTGGACTGAGTGCGTTCGATGTCGGGGTCGGTAAGACGCTGACCGGAATTGCCACCATGGCCTATCTTCGTGAGATTGGGCGAGCACGTAGGCCACTGATCATCGTTCCGAATACCATCGTGTGGAAATGGCATCGCGAGATCCTCCGTGCCCTGCCGGATTATCGCGTGGTCGTGATTGGATCGGTTCGCTATCTCGGTCGAAATGGCATCTATCAGTCGCGACTCGACGAACGGGCTGAGCGGCTGGCCAAATGGACAGAGTTTAAGCTGGGTCTATACGACTGCGCGCTCTGCACGTTCTCGGTCTTTGCGGCCACGGGCATCACCGAAGACTCGCTACGGCTGATGGTGGAGGAAACGCCAAGTCTACTGCGTCAAGTCGGAATCAAAGGGGCCAAGCTCGCAAGCGATATCGAAAAGCTGGACGAGCTGTATGAAAAGCGCACCGAGCTGGCCAATAAGCTGACCGCGCTGCGGGCGGAGCTGGAGGGGGCCGCGCCGAGCGGACTGTCAGAAGGCGACGATGAGGACGAGGAGATCGACGATGGCGACTAAGAAGAAGCCTAAAGCCAAGCCACCTCGCTCCCGAGAAGTCGTCGAGAAGGCCATCGCAGCCGCCACCTTGAGCTTGGGCCGGATGGACCGACGCTTGGCAAGGCTGTCCACTATCAAGGGACGACTCGAAGCGGCAGCGAACCAGACCGAGCGTCGACGCGCCATCAACAACGAGTCGATCAACGAGTGGATCGCTGAGTTTCGAGAGGACAGCGAGGGGACGAGCGACGGCATCGACTTTGAATCGCTGGGCGTTGACCTGCTGATTCTCGACGAAGCGCAGAACATGAAGAACCTGTGGCCGGTCGAGCGCCGCGAAGGTGGCGTTCCAAAGTATCTGGGAGCCATCTCCGAGGGCAGTAACCGAGCGATGTCCTTTGCGCTGCGGGCGTTTCTGACGCAGCGATTTACCGGCGGCAGTGGCGTGATTTTGCTATCGGCTACGCCTGCGAAGAACTCACCGCTTGAGTTTTATACGCTCCTTCAGTTCGTGGATCACTATTGCTGGGTCAAGCGCGGTATCAACAACAATGACGACTTTATTGATCGCTATCTACGTTTAGAGATTCGGCCCATTTTGAAGCCGGACGGCACGATCGAGAGTCGATCTGCGGTGGTTGGCTTTATGATCCTTTATGAACTCCGTGACATCGTTTTTCGATTTGGAGACTTTAAGGACGCCAAAGATGTCGGCTTGGTGATGCCCGAAACAAGGCGGCATCAAGTGTTTATCCCGATGAACGAGGAGCAGCGCAGCAAGTATCAGCGCTATCGGACCGAGTACGAGAAGATCATCACCTCGCGGGATTTCAAAGAACGCTATCGGGCGCTCGCCATCCTATCGGCGATGGGCATGGTGGCGTTGCACCCAGAGCTTGATCAACCTCCCGTCACTCGATCTCGCAGCGGCAGCGTGAAAGAGAAGCGGGGTTGGACATGGAACAATGCGAAGGACTTTGTCCATCCAGCATCGCCGAAGCTAACGAGAGCGGTAGAGATCGTCATGCAGAAGCCGCTGTGTGGCCATATTATCTTCTGCGATCCCGTCGGTATCCATCGTGTGCTACGCGACTTGCTGGTCGCTGCGGGCGTTGATCCTTCTCGGATTGCGGTGCTCAATGCGGACCGAGCACCCAAGCCCTTACAGCGTCAGGAAATCGCTGATGGGTTCAATGGTCAACCTGCGATCATCGACCCCGAGACGGGACGAGTCGAGCAAGAAGCTGTCGAGCCAATTTACGACATTGTGATCGCGAACGCCGTCGCTTATGAAGGAATCGATCTACAAGTTCGCACCTGTGATGTCATTCATTTGGATCTGCCGATGGAGCCCGCCACGTTGCAACAGCGCAATGGCCGGGCTGTCCGTCAAGGCAATATGCAATCAGTTGTCGATATCTATTATCTGCTATCTGAAAAGTCCTATGACGCGATCAAGCTGGGATTGATTACCGGCAAGCTACGCTGGATGTCGGATATCCTCAAAGGAGCCGATCGCGAAACCAACAATCCCGCCGCCGGTATGGACCTCAGCGTCGAGGATATGTTGCTGATGCTGGCCGATGACCCGGAAGCGGCCAAGGCGGCACTTGCGGCCATCAAGCTGCGGGCCGACGTGGAACGCCGAGAGAATGCGTCGAAGCGGGCGTGGCAGCGACTCGGCAACCTCATCTCGTATCTGCGGATGGCGGTGTCGCGAGAAGACGAGCTGGAACGGGAGCAGGCACGCAAGCAGGCGCTCGACGAAGTCATCTATTTGCGGTCTGTGCCGTCGGACTTGTGGCCGTGGCTGTGGGTTGTCGAGCAAGTGCTGGCAGGGGTGCCGACGACCACGATCTCGGTATCGACGGCGGAATCGACCGGTGCAGTGGTGATGAAGAGTCGGCCCATTTGGGATGGGCTGTATCTGGAAATCGGCCCAGGACGCGGCCTGCACTTCGCAGCGGTGACGGCAGGCGGGTATTCCTATCGGGTCGACGGCGGCCATGTCTGGGAGCGACCCAAGTACGGGATGTTACCGAAGTTGGATGCGCTGGTGATGGGGCAGTCGCCGCCGGAAGCGTTTCGGCTTTCGCCGCCGGACGACTCGCCGCGCTGGCGCAAGACCCTGACGGACAGCATTGGCAAGAGTGCGTGGTCCTCGGATCTGGCGTGGCTCGGTCTGTTTGCCGCGCCGGACGCTTGGCGGGCGACCGTTTGGGTCGATTACGGCGCTGCGGTCGTCGCGGCCATCGGTCGAAACAGCGAGATGCCGACGCGATCTGGGGACACCGTGGTCTTTGCGTCGGGGGGCAGTGTGGCCGAGGTCATTCCGCCGACCGACGCTGGCTTTGCCGAACTGCTGGGCCGCATATCGAATGGTCGCCATCGCTACGCCAAGGCCAACGAAGTCGCGCTGGCGTGGTGGGGACGTGAGTTTCCGCGTGGCTTCGTCGACGACCGCGAGCTGGTGTCGCTGTCGGTTGCGGGGGCTCCAGCGACGCTCCTTCGGATCGAGCCGGGTGCGCAAGCGGGCTTTGTGGCTGCGGAGACGGCACCACGACGTTGGCAGGTTGGGCACGGACCCACGCAGGCGGTGTGGGGTCCAGCGATGGCTGATATGGACATGGCCAAGCTCGGGGTGCGAGCGATGGCCAGCCTTGCGGCGAGTAACGGACTCACTGCGGACCAGCCGGTGACACCGACGGATAAGCAGCTTGCGCTGTTGGACTGGCTCTCGGAGCAAGGCGATCTGCCGACGCTCTCTGGGGTCTTGGAACACTACGCACAGCAGTAAGCGGGCGTGATGCTCGTTGGACTGCGACAGGAACGACAAGGGGGGAATATGGCGAGGACTTCTGCGAGAAACAGCAAGGGTATGAATGGCTTGACGCTCGGGCGGCAAGGCAGCGCGACGGCGATGGCGGCACCGGCTCTCGGTCGGGCGATGGTGCTTGATGCGCAGCGGGCGATGAACTCGGTGGCCGGGCAAGTCGTCGATGCCGAGGTGAAGCTGAAGAAGTGGTGGGACAAGGCGCAAGAACACAACTCGACGGCGACCGAAGCGGGTGTGGATGCGTTGGGCTCGGTCGGTGGACTCATTTCGTTCGAGGGAATGAACGCGATGTTGCGCTACTTGGGAGACAAGTTTCCCAACGCCATCGGCGAGAACATCGACTACTGGCAGAGCGTGCCGCACCTGACCTTGGGCGTCGTCGGCTACCTGGCCGAGATGTTCACACGAGAGAAAGCGACGAAGAACGGTCCGCCGATCCTAACCAGCTTTCCCCGTCGCGTGGCCAAGGAGTGGTCGAAGGCGTTCATCCTGCTCGGTGCGGTCAATCTGTGGCGAGCGGTGCGGGTGCGCGGCGGTGATGCCAAGAAGCAAGCGACGGAAGCGGCAGCCGTCGCAGCGCAGCTAGCGGCAGCCAACGCAGAGATCGCGAAAATCCGTCAGCAGAAGCAGGCATAGGGGGCGCATCCATGGACTCGTTTCGCGTCTTCTATCGAGGAACTGGTGTCGGCTTTGCTTTGTCGTTCGCTGCGCGCCTGCTGATGTCGATTGCCAACGCGATTTCCCTCAATCAGTCGTCGAGCGACCTGCAAGAGTTGGCGCGGACGGTGCAGCCCAAGGAGCTGTGGGCGATGTGTCTGCTCCTCGTGGCGTGGTGGAGCGACCAGCTTCCGCAGGCTGAAGCTCAGGCTGTCGACGAAGCGTTTCAGTCCGTCGATACCAGCGTGGTCCGGTCGGGCTTGTCGATGATTCGCGACAAGCTGGCTCTGTTCATCCGCTCGGCCTACGCCGCGCAGGACGACCTGGCACTCGCCCGAGCGGGAGGCGGGTTTACCTACTTCATCGGCGACCTCGGACTCCGCCGAATCCAGAGCGTGCTGAGCAGCGACTCGGTTCGCACAGTGCTCGCTCGGTTTTTGCAGCTTTATCCGCTTGATTCGGACTTGGAGCGTTCGTTTTCTCTGACGGCGATGGCCCAGCCCGTGACCGCCCCGCAACCACCGCCCCGGCCTTCGCGGGGAGACAGCTTTGATCGGTTTGGACTGAGGCTGCCGCCCGCCGAGCCACCGCAACTCAACCAGCGCGAGCGGACGATTGCGACCCTGCACGGCCTTGGCTACACAGAGAGCGAGATCGACGAGTTCCTCACCCGTCAGAGCCAGGGTTAGGAACATGGCGGGAGATGACTTCGACAAACCAGATTGGTCGTCGACCAGCGCGACCATGAAGACGATTGCAGCGGGCGGCGCACGTCTGGCCCGTGCGCTCCTGCTGGGACTGGAAAAGACTCCGGCCAAGCTGGGCAAAAAGGGACTGGAGCTGCTGGACATCCACAACCTGTGGACGACGGCGCTCATTCTGGTGTTTTGGCTTGCGGCCTCGGTGATTGGGGGTCCGCTGGGGATTGCGGTGAACGGGGTCTTGATTGCGCTGGCGCTCGCGTCGATTCCAGCGTTGGCCGTCGAGCTTGGTACGGAATTCAGAGACGGACTGGTGCTGTCGTGGACGGCTTCGAGTGAACAAGAGCTTGGGTTTGCCGGGGCCTACTTTGCCGAAGCCTTCAGCACCATCGGCATCGAGGCATTCCAGCTCTTTGTCACGCATCGCGTGTTTGTGACGCTCAAGCCGACTCTGCTCAAGCGATTCAAGGTGCCGTTGTCGCTCGAAACAGAGGCCAAAGCCGCACGAACCCGTATCGAGGCCAAACTCACGGAAGCGGCAGAGAAAGAACGGAAGGGAAAGCTCGGTGAACTGGTGAAGACGGCGGCAGAGCTGACCGCTGCCGGGGGAGTCAAGCCAGCAGCGGACTACGTGCCGACCGCAGAGATCGCCCTTGGAGCGGTGGCGGCAATCGGAGTGGTCGCTACGGTCGTCGTGCTTTCCAGGGGGAAGAAGTGAGCCGCGATTCGGACGCGACCGCTGCACTTGCACTACTCGGGGTTGCGGCGCTGCTCACGGCGGCGGGAGCGCTAACGCTAGTGGGTTCTGGAGCGGTCCAGACTGCCGATGCAAACGACGTGGAAGCCATCGCACGGATGCTTGCAAGTGAGAACCCGAAAGGCAGCAAGCTGCTGTGGGTCGAGCAAGTGTGGACGCAGCTCCGCTCGCGACGCCGGAACCAGACCGTCTTCGACCGGATCACGGGTGGGATGGGATTCGGCCCGCAGGGAGGAAAGCGTCCGGTGGCTACGGATGAGCAGGCAGCGGAACTGCACCGTGTGGTCGCTCGGTTGGTTCTGCTTGGGACTCTGCTGCCGCAGTGGACAGAGGCTCGGAAGTTCTTCGAGCCGGCACAGCAGGACTTGGCCTTTGCCGTTGCCACACGGGCTCGGTTGAAACAGGCGCAAGGGGTGCCGCTGACGCACCAAGAGAGTCGCCTGCTCGGCTACACGCACGACGCGAAAGGGATTCGTCAGAAATGGTCGAAAGAGGGCTCACGCAGTCTGGGCTCGATCGATGGGGTCGAGTTTTGGACATAGAGCCACACGAAGGGGGGACAGATGACGGTGGATGGGAAAGCGATCGGGCTGACGGTGCTCGATGTGGTGACGGGGGTAGGAGCGGCAGTAGCCGGAGCGTACGGGGGTCCGGCGGCAGCAACGGGAGTGGCAATGGCAGGGGGCGCTATCAAGAACCTGGCGACCGACGGCCAAGGCACTCCTGATTCTCGGGGTGAGCGGTTCGATAAGGCAGACTTTGCGACCCGCGCCAAAGCGACAGAGAGCAAGCGCGCCGGACTGATTGCGCAAGCCTCCGATGCCGAAGCAACCAAGGCAGAGCTTCGGGGACTTGGACACAGCGAGGCGAAGATCGACGGAATACTCGCCGGTAAGACGGCGACGGGTACTGCGGCGGTGGGTGCTCCGATTGTGGCGATGGAAGGCAAGCGAGGCGCAGAGCAGCCGGGGCAGGAAATCGCTGCGCAGCCTGGTGCAAAGACCGGCTGGGATGGAACGAACACGTCTGAGCTGGCGAGCATCGGCAAGGTGATTTGGGGAGCCCTCAGCCAAAAGGGCTAAGCAAGAGGGGACATACACAAAGGGGGGAGTTCTTGACGCGATATCGCTATGAAATACGAACGGGTGATACTTGGTATGCGGGGACGGACGCGACGCCATCGCTCGGGCTGACCGGAACGCAGGGTTCCATGAAGCCGATGGAGATCAACGATCCCGACAGCAACAACGATTGGGAAAAGGGAGACGTGAATCACGGCACGTTCACCACCCAAGAACTCGGGAATCTGCAAACGGGCACGCTCAGTCATGACGGCTCGGGAACCGGATCGGACTGGACCGTCGACTACGTGAAAGTGACCAACGATGAGGACGGGCGGATCTGGTCTTCGGGAGTGAATGCCGAGATCAAAGCGAATGCGCCGTTTCGGTTGGTGTTCGCGCTCATCGACAAGGGCCAGTTCGATCTGCTCGAAGCGCGAAAGAAAGAGGAGGCGGCGCGGAAGAAGGGGGAGGATGCGGACAAGGAAGCGGAGCTGGAATCTGCCGAGGAAGATCGGGTAGCGGCGGAAGAGGAGCGGCAGTTTCGGAAGGACTTGGAGAAAGAGAAAGCGCGGCTCAAGCGCGAGCTGGCTGTGGCCAAGCAGAAGGCCGAGCTGGACAAGCTCCGTGCCCAGCTTGCTCCACCGGCAGCACCCGCCCCTGCTTCATCAGGCGCAACGGGTGGCAGTGTGCGCTCCGTTGAGCTGTTTGGCGTGCTGAATGGTCAGAACGTGCCGCTGGTGCGTGCCGTTCAGCAGGGACCAAGTGGCTTTGTGGTGGTGCCGGGTGCGCGTGTCATGCGCGGCGATGCGCCGGGGGATGGCTTCGGACTTGGGGGCTCTCCGGGTCGCTGGTCGACGCTCTACAACCAGAGTCCGGCGGACTTCGGACTCCCAGCAGCGGTGGGAGTGCTCGGGAGTGATGGCACTCGTGGATGGGTGCTGTCGGGCCAGTTTTTGGCGCAGCTACTCGGTAGCAATTGGCAGCAAGTGATCTCGTAACAACGAAACGACAAGGGGGAATGAAACCAGATGCCTCAAGACATCACGAACAACATCGGCGGTGGTGGCGGTTATGGCGGCGGCGGCGGTGGCGGTAACGGCAACCCGTTCGCCATGCAGCAGCAGAGCCAGCAGTCGATGTCTCAGTATCCGCAGTCAAGCCCAGGTGGGTTCCCAGCCAAGATTGGGGGAGTCCAAGTCATGTTCTTTTCTGAAGCCGATGCGCTTCGTGCGCAGATGGCGCTTCAGTCGGCGAGCGGCAACCAAGCGGCAGCAGCCGGAGCACCGACCAGCGCACCGAACTGGATGAACATCGCGGCCAATGCCGGTTCCGCCATCAACAACCTGTTCCTGCGCAGCAACCTCAATCGCATCATTGACGACTATCAGCGAGCGCTCACTGTCTCGAATGAGACGCGCTCACGCCTTGTGCAGTTGCAAGCCAAATACCCGGAGCTGATTCCGGTTCTGCTCGATGCGCACGATGCCGAACGAAAGGCGACCG
>WBZP01007486.1_pt1 | contig 10517 bp, 8 predicted proteins | sample 5204301 | NCBI WGS metagenome assembly WBZP01 (sample SAMN12412401, study PRJNA552823) | activated sludge metagenome | isolation source: activated sludge from nitrification reactor of wastewater treatment plant... | place: USA: Pennsylvania | collected 2017 | reverse complement strand
TACGAGCGGAATGGAGCGAAATGCGGTCGCCACTACCAGCATCGCCGATTGGTTCCCACACCCATCACAGCCACGGTATGTTTTGTCCCAGTCGCTCAGCGCCGCCGTATGTTTTGTCCTACCCTCTCTATAATCAATTGAAAGAGGCGCGGGCCTGCCTGGCCCGCGCTTTTTATTGCGGTACTACCAGGCATTTCGTGTACAGCGCAATTGATTCAGTCTCTGGCTAGCGTTGACGCAATGGATAAATACTCCACCCGACGCGAACGCCGGGCGCGACCTGGCCCATTGCCACTCCGCACCTATTTGGTGCTGTTTCAACCCTCACCCGACGCGAACGCCGGGTGCGACGCTGCTGACCCATGAGGCGCGTGTTAAGCGTTTAGAGGTTTCAACCCTCACCCGACGCGAACGCCGGGTGCGACAATATCGCTCGGAGATACGTCTCTTCCTGTACCGGGTTTCAACCCTCACCCGACGCGAACGCCGGGTGCGACTGCAATCTTATGACTTACAATGCACCTGTGAAGCAAGTTTCAACCCTCACCCGACGCGAACGCCGGGTGCGACTCTTCATGATTTTACGTTTATTGATTTTGATGATGTTTCAACCCTCACCCGACGCGAACGCCGGGTGCGACTAACACGACCTTGCTTATCGAGCACAATGTCATACTTGTTTCAACCCTCACCCGACGCGAACGCCAGGTGCGACCGTGTCACCGCCCCATGTTACCACGACACGCAATTGTTTCAACCCTCACCCGACGCGAACGCCAGGTGCGACAGGGCATTGTGCGCCGGGTTTACACCGTCGCAAAGTTTCAACCCTCACCCGACGCGAACGCCAGGTGCGACCGCGGGTTCGTGAGGTGATGCGCCAGCAGGATCGGAGTTTCAACCCTCACCCGACGCGAACGCCAGGTGCGACGCACTCTGCTTGCCGTCGGCATACTGGCGACGGAGTTTCAACCCTCACCCGACGCGAACGCCAGGTGCGACCTCTCTTGGCAGCACACTGGTCGCAGTCTTCGATGTTTCAACCCTCACCCGACGCGAACGCCAGGTGCGACTGTGATGCTGTCGCAAGTGGGGTATCACTGGCTTGGTTTCAACCCTCACCCGACGCGAACGCCAGGTGCGACCATTTGGGCAACGCTGGAGTGAGGGGCCAATTGGTGTTTCAACCCTCACCCGACGCGAACGCCAGGTGCGACGTGCTGCTAATGCAGTGAGACGGACACGCTGATGGGTTTCAACCCTCACCCGACGCGAACGCCAGGTGCGACATATTCCATTGTAGCGCTTTCTAAGTTGCAAAAAAGTTTCAACCCTCACCCGACGCGAACGCCAGGTGCGACAAAATACCTGTGTTTGATTGGCGGATAAATGTAGGTTTCAACCCTCACCCGACGCGAACGCCAGGTGCGACCGCGGCTGAGCGTGATGTAGGGCGCGTACATGGTGTTTCAACCCTCACCCGACGCGAACGCCAGGTGCGACAATGCTGATGCGCCTTGGAATGTCATTCGTAATTTGTTTCAACCCTCACCCGACGCGAACGCCAGGTGCGACTCCGAGCGCATTCTAGCACTGGAGACGCGACTAGATGTTTCAACCCTCACCCGACGCGAACGCCAGGTGCGACGGCCGGAGCGAGTCCGAGTAGTGCCGGATATGTTGTTTCAACCCTCACCCGACGCGAACGCCAGGTGCGACCACTACCGCGACGGACACCCTACACCGCGCGCGTATGTTTCAACCCTCACCCGACGCGAACGCCAGGTGCGACGCCCCTAAATAGCTTATGTAATGCCGGGTAGGGCCAAATTTGTGCGATATTGATGCAACGGCACCGTTATTAACCGATTGCAAATCGTTCGCATGTAGCTAACTTTCCTTCAACGTGTCCCATTATGTTTCGATTCTGCGCGAACCTCGGGTATTTTCGCCGATCACTGCCGGTTCGCGCAATTGCCTGCCTACATCTAGTGGGCCGTTGCGTACAGCCGCCTACCCAACCTCCAGCGTTTGCACTTCCAAGTTTACACGATCAATGGCTCATGCTGATCGTGTACGAGTGGTTGGCCTAATACCTGCACATGGCGTTCGCGTGGTTCTTGCAAGCGATAGATTCGCAGGCTATCTGCTGCGGTATCGATCTCTTGTTCAAGCTGATGTATCAGGAGTACGAGCTGGGTTGCATCAACGACACATTCGAAAACCGAATACTGCACACGCTGCCCAAAGCGCTCGCATACTTTTGCTACGCGCCGCAGCCGCCGCCTGCCTGCCGCTTCCTCCGTATTCACATCGTATGTCACAAGAATCTCCATCAGCGGGCCAGGTAAGGTGGGTAGGCGTCTAGATCGCCGCGCAGGTAGCGTGCCAGTAAGCGTGCCTGTATATAGGGCACTAGCCCCAGTGGAAGCTTTTGGTCGAGCATGCGATGTTGTACCTCCTCTTCTTTACGTAGTTGGTATGCTTGAAGCACAATTTTGCGTCCGTCGTCGTTCAGATGTATTGCGCCGCCAGGGAGATCGGCGAAGTGTTCGGGCTGAAGCTGTTTACGATTGATCAGCGTGAGCGCTAACCGATCGGCGATCAGCGGGCGAAATTCCTCCATGAGATCGAGTGCTAGTGCAGGCCGACCAGGGCGCAGTGCATGCAAAAAGCCTACTTGTGGGTCGAGCCCAACACTTTCCAGGCCAGCGGTGCATTCGGCGCGTAATAGCGCATACAGGAATGATAGAACGGCGTTGACACGATCGCGTGGTGGTCGGCGGGTACGCCCATCCATCGTGAATTTATCCTGGTCAGCTCGCACATGGTAGCCAAATACGCCAAAGTAGGTGCGGGCAGCGTCGCCTTCTGCGCCCCGTAGCTCGTCGAGTGTGCGGTAGGTGGCGAGCTGCCCTACTATTTGTGCCATGCGTTCGGCTGCTTGGGTGAGCGCGGCACGTACTGGCTCGGCGCTCGTCTCGCGTGCGCTGCGCAGTATGATCTGGCGGCTATTCTGGATTTTGGCGGCGACGATTTGCCGTGCAATATTCAGCGTTCGTTTGGTATCGGAAAGCGCGAGGTGTTGCGCCCGCCGCAGTAGCACATTACCGCGCGTTGGGCCTTCGACTCGCGCCTTAAACCGGCCATTACGATCGAGCCATACCAGGCTGCGCCCATCTTCGGCACAGCGCTGGATGAGAAATGGTGTGATGGTAACGCGACCAAATACCACAATGCTACTTAAACGTATGAGCGGTAGCCGCAGCCGTGTTTCACGCTCCACGGTAATGCTTACGGTGTCGTGCGCAAGGTGCAGCACTGCGCCTTGGGTTTGCACGTACAGGGTATTGAGCAGTTCGTGCATGGATGGTGAATGCTCCTTTCAAATAGTGCGTACCGATTACAAGGCTGCTAATGGTATAAATAAAGCCCGATTGAGCGCTTGTAGCCGCCCGTGCTGTGCAACAACATGTGGCATACAGGCGTGAATCAGCGAGCATTTTGGACAGCGCTCGTCGTTTGGCACGTTGGGTAGTTGCTGTGCCGCTACCATAGCGCGTACAGCGGCAATGATGCTGCTGGTTTGCGCACGCAGTGCCTCGTCGAACACGATCTCGTGGCGGCGGCGGTTCGCGCCATAGTACACCGCGCCACGCGGTACCGCTACACCAAGCATTTCTTCCAGGCATAGCGCCTGCGCGCACAGCTGAATATCGGTGTGCGTGCCCTTGCGCCGCCCGACTTTATATTCGACTGGATACGGCACGCCATTGTGCCATTCCACAGCATCGGCTTTACCGCGCAAGCCGTAGCGTTCCGACCAGAGCGGGATCGCACGCTGGGTGGCGACACCGCGATTGGCTTCGGTGTCGCCGCTATCAACCCGTTCGTGCATGAGCTTGCCGCGCATGGTATACATGTTCTCGTCGTAGGTCTGCTCGACATGAATGAGCGCGCATTGGCGTGGGCAGTAGCTGTAATGTTCCAGCGCCGAAATCAATACATCACTATCGTTCATGTCGTTGCTCGCGCCACTATGCTGCTCGTCGTTCATCACCCCTCCACCAGCCGCGTGAGCGCCACGCCCTGCGGCATGTCGGTCTCGTTCACGCTCACACGGTAATCGCGAAATGAGCGCGGCGCGATGACGCCCTCGTTTCGGATGATGCTCACGCGGTCGAGCAACTTATGCGCCGGGGCATTGCCCAGCTTCGACTCATGGGTGAAGATGTACAGCCCACGGCAGGCCATCATCCCGCGCGACGCCGAGCGATCGAGATCCCACATCATCTGCAATGCCATCCAGAATAGTTCAAGGTCGGCGCTGGTTGTGCCGGTTTTAGCCGCGAAGTGCGGATTGAAGAAGCCATGTGCGCGGTACAGGCCGTAGGGAACCAGCGACTTGCGGCCCATTTCGGTTTGTTTACCACTTTTGCCCTCGCCGGTTTCTTCTGAAACAACCACCTTCGCATCTTCTTCCTTAGTTACCGCCACGCGCGTAATCGAAATATCCAGCGGTACAACTGCATCGTTCGATCGCGCAAAGGTGATCTGAATAGGCCCGCGTACCTGCCCGCAATTCACCCCGGTGGTCATTACTGCGCCAAACATGCGGATGTCGTAGAAGTTTTTGCACATCCAGGATCGCGCTTTGTCGATATCGTCTTTGTTTTGTTTGGTACCGCTTGATTTCATTTCGAGGGCATCGTAGGCGCGGCGATGAATCGCGTTCAGTGCATCACCACCACTCTGAATATAAATTTTGAAGTGTTCTTCCTTGCCATGCGCTACATCGACAAAATCACGCACCTTGCGCTTAATTGCTACGTCGGTTACTAGCCCCTGCATCGTTTCTGGATCAACGCGGGGTAGGTTACCGGCGTCGGGATCGCCATTCGGGTTACCGTCGGTTACGTCGAACAGCAGCACGAAATCATGGCGGTGCTCGATGTTGGTGTGGAGTGGGCTTGTGTTTGTCATGAGGAATTTCCTTTCAGGCTAAAAACAACAGAATGCTACAAAGTAGTGTCGTTGGCGGCTTCAGCTTGCCCGGCTCGCTTGCGCTCGCTGGCAGCTTTGGCTTCGGCGCGTTCGTGGGCGCGCTGGTGGTAGTAGCCCAGCGAAAATAAGCCCTGCTCTTCAAGCGTGAGTGTTCGTGGGAAGTTGCTAAGTGGCACTGTGATGCTTTCTAAGCTGCGCTGAAGGCGCATATAGGCACCATGATTATCGCGTTCGAGCTTGCTCAGGTGTGGCTGTGCACCACGCATCAAGCGGCCAAATACCGACGCGGGTGCCGATGATGCGGTACCGAAGAAGCGATCCACGATGGTAGCTTTTGCGCCGGGAATAGCGGCGCGCTGAATGTCTTCCAGCACTGCGAGCAAGCGCCCACAGAGATATGCCGGGTTGGCATTCGTCATATCGAGCTGAGTCATGCGATCTTCCTCCTGTGGTAAGCGGCTGGCGAATACAATTTTGATCAGGGTGGCACGCTGTTGTGTAACGCTCTGCTCAGCGCGGTTGCGGCGCACCGCCTGGTAGAGCAAGCCCCACGGCAAAGGTGTGCCACGCAGCGCAGCATTCAAAAGAGCCTGGGGTGTGGTTGGTAAAATATCTTTGGCATCGCGGACGGTAGCAGTAGCCAGTTGGAACATTCCCAGCGGGCGTGCCTCGTCGCCATATGGGCTGATGATGCGCTGCCAGGTGAACCAGCGCCGTAAATTGGCCTGCACTTCGCCAAGCGTTGTGTCAATCCAATCGCGCACAACCACCCGCGCGCCGCTGCCCGAAAGCGACGTGGCATAGAAGGCAGTGTCGTCGACATTTGTACTTTGCTTGCCGCTGCGCGCCGATTCAAATAGCAAGCGCACCCTGTCCGGGTCGGGCTTGTCGAAGAGCGCCATCAGGTCAAACCCAACATCTTCGCGCGTCCAGTAGATGAACGCAGACCCAGCAAGAAACATACGGCTACTAGGATCTGCAAGCAGATAATTTAATGCTTTGGTGAAACGTTCGCCGCAGTCGGCACACGTTGGGGCAATAAGTGATGCTTCGAGACCATATGATTCGAAGGCAACGGCGTTGGCAGAAATGATTGATGTACCGCTTGTTTGCCCACCGGGAACGCCTTTGATTTTGCCCTGTAAGCGTGGTAAAACCGGACGCTGTTCGCCGCATACAATACATTGCATAACGATGGACGATTCACCATCGGGTGCATTTTGCGCTGCCCAAAATGCGCGTACTGCTGGAAGATCGGCAACGAATGTCTCGCCGACACGAAACGTGATCAGCGCGCCATAATCGAAGTCTTTCGGTATATCTAGCTGTTCTGCTGGTGTATTGTGCAAAAAGCGCAGTACTGCTAGCACTTCAGGCGCGTTGGTTTGTTCTGCACAACGAGTAACCATATCCATATATGCTGTGTTACAGGCTGCAACTCGGTCAAGCTTGGCATTTTCATTTCCTAGCCCAAGCGTATAGTCAGCTTTATCAGCAAGTAATAAGGGTTTTACACCAACTGTGCGTTGAATTTGTGGTACGAGACGTCGCTGCCCGCGTTTTGTTTTTGGGTTTGCCGGGTCGGCTGTATCGGTTGGGCGTGGCGTAAGCAGCGAACCGTTTCCATCTAGTTCAATGATGTAGCGCACAGGTGTTTCGGTGTACAAAACGGGTGGCATCTTTATCCGTGTATCTGCGAATTCTTTCAATCGCTTCAGCAGCATTGTTACGCTCCTTCCTGTGGCACACGCAGTACACCGCGCTCGATACGGGCATTGAAGAAACGCGGCACGCCGCGCCCCGATGTGCCAGGCTCGTAGGTCAGGTCGAGCAACATCGGCCCAAGCTCGTCGCTCAGCTCAATGGGCTGTTCGCTGCCATCTGGCTCGGCGAAGCTGGCGCTGAACTCGCGGCAGCCAAGGAATGGTGTTGCGAAACAGCGGCCATCGCGCACGCGGCGGCGAAACTGATCGCGGTATTTGGCCGGGTCGGCATCGGCGTGGGGCTGTAACACAACATGCGCCGCGATGATATAGGCAACATCGCGCAGGCCGAGAGTGTGGCGCTGTGCCCGGTCGGTGGTGGCATCGTAGCCGCCCGCCCCTTCGGCCTGCCAGCTGCGCGCCGCCCGGTCGCTCTGGCGTGAATTGATCTCGTTGCGCAATATCGACGTGTAGCGAATTGGCTGCAGCACACGAATTTCCTGTACCTGCCAGCGGAACTCGGGCTTCCAGAACACCGCTTCCAACACACCTCGCGCGGCCGAAGGGGTCATGACCGGGTAGCTTACCCGCTCAACTTTCATCTCCGGCCGGGTGAAGCAGGCAAAATCGCCCCAGACCTTGAGGCTTAAAGGAACGCTGGGATACGTCATAGCACCTCCTATAAAAATTGGTATAGCTTTATGCAACAAGCCTTTCCAGATCGAGATCATCCGCGCGTAGACCGAGCAAAGAATCGTACTTGCCGTGCCAGATGCCAACACCGGGTAATGTATCGGGAAGAAGCGCGCCAATGAGGCCACGCTGGCGGCAGCGCGCGGCTTCGCGGCTGCGTAGTGAAACCATAAATGGCCGCAAGCGCCGCAGGAGGTAGCGCGTCTGGGTAGGATTACGACGAATCTGATCGATCCAGTGCTGCACTTGCGCTTGCTGGTTGGCGCTGCCATAAGGCACGATTACGTCCTCGGTGTCGTCGTCGATCATACGAAATTGGCGAGCTACCTCGGTGTAGTTGAGTTGTGCGCGCAGCTTCTGAATGCCGTCGCGGTCTGTATTGACGGTGTCAAACAGCTGCCGGAAATAGCGGGTCGGCACGGCAGGGTCGTCAACGTCGAGCGGCCCGCTGCCTAGCAACTTTTCGGTGACGCCAACGCCAGTACGGTACGCGCCATACGGTGTGCTACCTTCGGTAGGGCGCACAATCACCACGTGGCCTTGGGTTAATTTCCCCTCGCGATTGCAGCGCCCCGCCGCCTGAATAATGCTGTCGAGCGGGCCAAGCGCGCGTAACACAAAGGGGAAATCAAGGTCGACACCGGCTTCGATCACTTGTGTGCTAATCAAACGACAGGGTTCTTCCGCACTCAGGCGTCGTTTTACTTCTTTAATAACAGCGCGCCGGTGCTCCCCGCAGAGCAATGTCGAAAGGTGCAGGGCCGATGTGTCGTCCAGGGCCTTAAGCACGGCTAGCGCGTCACGCTTGGTGTTGAGCACGGCCAGGGCTTGCGGCTCGGCGCGCAGCAACGCCGCAATTTCTTCCCACGACATCGTAGCTGTGGTGCGCCAGTCGTAGCGCACGCGGCGTAGTGCATCAAACCATTGCTTTGGCTCGGGCACAATCTCGTACGGCTGAAGCTGCCGCACGAGCGGAATAGCCTCGAACGCTGGCTGCGTTGCAGTGGAGAGCACCACGGTTGCGCCGTAATGTGTGGTGAGCTGTACCAGTGCATCGAGGATTGGATTGAGTAGGTGGGCGGGCAATGCCTGCGCCTCGTCAAGAATAATCACGCTATTCGCCAGGCGATGCAGTTTGCGGCACGGACTGGTGCCGCTGGCAAACAGGCTTTGAAAAAGTTGCACCGTGGTTGTCACCACAATTGGCGCGTCCCAATTTTCGGCGGCAAGCCGCGCCCATTGCTGGCTGGGCGTGAAGTCGGCGGTTTCGCCATTAGTATGCTGTGCGCTGCTATGATGCTCGAGTACTACTGGTGTTTCTGTGCCGCCCATACCGAAAATAGCACGGTAGGTATCGGCCGTTTGCTCGGTAATGCTCATAAACGGCACCGCAACTACCACGCGCCGCAGACCATGAACTAAGGCATGGCGTAGCGCAAACGCCATACCTGACCGAGTTTTCCCGCCGCCGGTGGGAACTGTGAGCCGAAACCACCCCAGTGGCAATGGTGCAGCCGCCAGGCAAGATTCGTAAATCGTGTGGCGTACCTGGTTGACTCTGCTCTGGCTTTGCCCACTATTCTGATACTGATGTGCCTCTAACCTCGCCCAAAGATCGGCAAGCGACACCGAACTGCCGCGCCGTATGGCTTTTTCTTTATTGAAATGCTCCTCGGTATCGAGAAAATCGGCATCAACCAGCGCCGAAAACAGCATGCGCAAGAAAAACTCGCTAGCGTGCTGTTTATTCTGTATTGTTGCTGGCAATACCAACTGCTGCGATGGGTCAAGCGTTCCCAAGAGCGCACGAGCAGCGGTGATTGCCTGATCAATCGCTGGGCCGTGCTGCTGCTGCTTTTCGGCAAGCCAGTTTTGGTATTCGGCTGGCGACTTGAGGCCGCCGTGGTGGCCTTGTATCAGCAAAGCCAAGGCTGCAACACGTTGTTGGGCATATATCGCCCCAGCGGCTTTATGATCAGGGCCGTGACCACGGTGATTCGGATCAAGCCAACAGTGCTTAAGGTATTCCTGAAACGCAGGGTTACATTTGCCCACATCGTGCCAAATGCTAATCCAGTATGCTAGCTCACCGGCACCAAAAGGTTCGGCAAACTCTTGCGCCAGGCGGGCAACTGCGAAAATATGCGCATCGAGCTTATGCCACTCGTCGCTGCCTGCTGCTGGAGTATGTGCATATAGCATGTGTTTCCTTTCCCATATTGTTTATATGCCTAACGATCCTACATGGTATCATAGTTACGCGCTACGGCCCGCGCCTCTTCGGCCAGCTCGGCGCGAAACGCGGGTGGCCCGATTACAACAACATCGGCACCCCATTGGCGTACCCAGGGCTTAAACTCAAGTGTGCTGCCCACCAGCACAGTAAACAAGCATGCACCATCTGGCAGATCTTCGATTCGCTGGCTAGGGTGCCACACGCTCTCTTTCACTCGCCGCACAACATTGGGCGCAAAGCGCAACGTTACCTCGATACCACCCTCGTCGCGCCAGATAACGCCCCACGCCGATGCCAGCAGTTGTTGCGCATCGAACTGCTCAGGTTGGGTAAACCGCTCGTCGGTCAGTTCGGCTGCATATACGCGCTCAACCTTAAAGGTGCGCAGGCTCTGGCGCAGATCATCGTAGCCAATCACATAGCAGGCATAGCCAATACCTGAGGGTTCAATGAAATACGGCGCGAATATGCGCTCAGTGGTTTCATCTTTCGTGTACGAACGATATCGCATGCGAACCTTACGTCCTTCGGCCCAACCGCGTGTTAATATCTCTAGCGCTTCGACATACTCGCGCCGCACTCGGCGCACTCGTACCGCGCTGGCTGCCTGTGCAATATGGTGGGCCATCAGTGGCGATTTTGCATCCAGCGCATCCGCCAGCTTTTCAAGCGCTTTGACGACATGTGGATTATGCTCGTCGCTATGGCGTGAAAGTAGCCGCGCCGCCAGGTAGAGCGCTAGTGCTTCGTCGTTATTTATACTCACCGGAAAAGGGTTTGTCCCAATCGACACCCTGCCATCTGCATCTTCGTGTATGGTAGGATAGTGCGATGAGCAGCCTGTTCGTGAGCCGACGATGCGAGAGAAACTGTTTACTTTG
>WBZP01007484.1_pt1 | contig 10520 bp, 9 predicted proteins | sample 5204301 | NCBI WGS metagenome assembly WBZP01 (sample SAMN12412401, study PRJNA552823) | activated sludge metagenome | isolation source: activated sludge from nitrification reactor of wastewater treatment plant... | place: USA: Pennsylvania | collected 2017 | reverse complement strand
ATATCCGGATGACCGTGTGCACGACGAAGGAACGGTTGGCTGAAGCGGTGGAACGGATCCGCAAGGCCGGATTCTGACCCGCAGCAGAAGACTATGGCAACGGCATTTATCGGCTTCGGCTCCAACCTGGGCAACCGGATCGACTTTTGCGACCGAGCCGTGACGCTGCTCGGGCTCCTGCCGCACTCACGTCTCGACGCCGTCTCATCATTGTATGAAACCGAGCCGATCGAAGACGGAGCGGCCCCGGGGCCCGAATGGTTCCTGAATGGCGTCGTGCAGGTCGAAACGAATATTACGCCCAGGAGCCTGCTGGAAATTTGCCGTGAAATCGAGCGAGCGCTCGGGCGGGATCCCGACAACCGGAAGGGACCTCGCACGCTCGATCTCGATCTGTTGCTCTACGACGATTGCATCCTGACCCAACCAGACTTGCTGATTCCGCATCCTCGACTGCATCAGCGTCGGTTTGTCCTCGTACCATTGGTCGAACTCGACCCCGATAGACGGCACCCGGTGCTGGGGCAAAGCCTCCACGAACTCCTGACAACGCTCACAGATCCATCGGTGGTCCGTCGGCTCGATCCCCAGCCAAATTCCCGCTACGGATCGAGACCGGCCTGCAGTTCACCACTGCAGGAAGGCCCGCGCGCGTGAAAACGATCCGCACAACCACGGCCATGGCGGACTGGAGTCGGACACTCCATCGGGAAGGCGTGACGATAGGATTTGTGCCGACGATGGGAGCCTTGCACGAGGGGCATCGCGCCTTGATCCGTGCCGCTCGATTAACATGTGACGCAGTCGTCGTCAGCATTTTTGTCAACCCGACACAGTTCGGGCCGACGGAAGACCTCTCGAAATATCCGCGCCAACTTCGACTCGACCGGGCGCTCTGCCGGACCGAAGGGGTTGACGCCATCTTCACCCCTACCGTCGCCGCCATGTATCCTCCCGGCACCCAGACCATTGTTACGGTCCCGACTCTAGCTAGACGTTGGGAAGGCGAGGCCCGCCCCCACCACTTTCAAGGCGTGGCAACCGTGGTGACCAAGTTGCTCTCATTGGTGCAACCCGATACCAGCTGGTTCGGCCAGAAAGATTTTCAGCAGGCAGCGCTCGTGCAGCAACTTGTGAAGGATCTTAATCTGCCGGGCCGGGTGGTGGTTCATCCAACCGTGCGGGAGGCTGATGGGCTGGCGCTGAGTTCGCGGAATGTCTACCTCTCGGCTCAGCAACGACAGGCTGCGCCGGTGCTTTATCGCGCGCTTCACGCCGGGGCAGCAGCCATTCGGGACGGAGAATGGCGCGGGGCAAACATTCAACGCCGGATGCTTCGTATTCTGGCGACGGAGTCCCTGGCCACAGCAGAATATCTCGCTGTCTGTGATCCCTCTACACTGGAGCCGTTAAAGACAGTTCAGCGGCATGCGGTGCTCCTCGGGGCCGTTCGCATCGGAACGGTCCGACTCCTCGACAATATGTTGGTGGCTGTCAGGCGCAAGTCCTAGCACCCGATCTGAGAAAAATTTCCGAGCCTATCAAGAGGGCGGAGAGATGCCCTTAACGAAACAAGACCGGCCCGATTCTCGTGATTATGCAGGGATGCGGGGAGGCGCTTGCTGGCAGGTGAGGAGTTCAAGGATTAACTGCCCCATGCGCTGTTTGTCTTCTGGTTGAAACTCTAAGAATTTCACACCGATTGATTGCGGCTGAATCGAGCAGATCATGGCGGCATCCACCCTGATATCCGTGTGTCCGGCCGGGGCGTGGAGGATGAATTTCACGAACGTCCCACGCGCGAGTGACGTCGTCCCCTGCAACGTACACCCTCCCATTGAAATGTCGGTGACGACCCCTCCGGCCGCCGGTTGATCCAGAATCAGTGTGGCGGCAAAGTTGGCATTGAGCCGACGATACTCACGACGATCGAATTCCTGCGTGGTCAAACGATTTCCCGGCCTGCGAGCCTGAAAGCGAGTCGTGCAGAGCTGGCACCGAACCTGAAAGATCGACAGCCGGTTCAATGTCTTCTCCATGAGACTCGTTCCGGAAGTCACTCTGACACAAGGCGTGCCACACGCCGGACAGTACAACTCTTTCATACTATGATTCTGACTCCTGCATCCCGGTCCCCGCATGCGCGGCGGAACTTACCTTCCCGGATAATTGTACCGCCAGCAGCGATTTCACGTCAGCCGGAGAATAGGTCGGTGGTTTCACCCACTTTCCGTCTTCCCGTTTATAGCCTCCGACCTTGCTCAAGTTGGATCGATGCACCTCGCGAAAGACTGGATCCATGTCCACGCCATAGGCCACGGCCGTGCCATACACGACGTACAAAAGATCGGCCAGTTCCTTGGCCACCCCCGGAAGGTCTTGCGCCGCCATGGCTTCCTGAAGTTCGCCAAACTCCTCCTGAATTAGCCGCACGCGTAACTCCCTGGTGACCTCATCCGGTATGGACGGCCTGTCGCCGACCGGAATGTCGAACTTGCGGTGAAACTCTGCCACCATGCCTTGTCGATCCATCATCCTAACGTCCTCATGTCCTCTGCTGTAAAAGGCAGCCCGGCTCTCGGTTCCATCTCAGACACTTCCAGCAGCGCGATGTCTTTCTCTGATGATATCCCGAGGTCTTTGAATTTTCTAGCGGCCGGCAACACCCTCGACTCCAGCGATCCGACCGCCTTGTTATAGGCCCCGACACTTTTCCCGAGCGCCTGGCCGATATCGTTGAGGTGGTCGGTAAGGACCGCCATCCGCTCATAGAGCTCCTTCCCGAGCTTGCCGGCCTGTTCGGCATGTTCGGTCAACTGCTCCTGCCTCCACCCATAGGCCACTGCACGCAGAAGCGCCATCAGCGTGGTTGGCGTCGCCAGGACTACCCCGCGAGCGAATCCATCCTCAATCAGCGTGGGGTCCTGCTCCAATGCGGCGCCAAGGAACTGCTCGCCGGGGAGAAACAGGACGACGAATTCAGGGGTCTGCCCGAATTGAGCCCAATAGGCCTTGAGACTGAGCGCGTCCATCCTGGTCCGGACCTGGCTGGCATGGCGGCGCAAGTGCGCCTGCCGCTGCTGGTCATCCTGAGCCTCATACGCATCGAGATAGGCCGCCAGCACGGTCTTGGCATCCACCACAATCTGTCGGCCGCCAGGCAAGTACACAACCATGTCGGGACGGATGAGCCCTTCCATTGATTCGACCGAATCCTGCTCCATAAAATCGCAATGTGCGACCATGCCCGCAAGTTCAGCCACACGGCGGAGGGTCATTTCACCCCATCGCCCACGCACCGACGGGGCACGCAAAGCTTTGACCAGATTGCTGGTCTCCTGCTGCAGCCGCTGGTGTGATTCGGCCATGAATTTTAATTGCTGGTCCAGCCCGCCATACTCCCGCTGCCGGACCTGCTCCGCCTGCTGCAGTTGGTCCCGGTAGCGCTGGAGCGATTCTTCCAGCGGCTTCACGAGTTCGCCGATCGCCTGCTGACGCTGGGACAACTCCCCTTTGGCTTCGGCCTGCAAGGTTTCAAATGAGCTACGGGCGAGGTCCAGGAACGCCTCATTGTTCTGCTTCAAGGCCTGCCCCGATAACGCCTCGAAGGACGCGTGCAATTCCTGCCGCGCCTGTACAAGCAAGGTCTTCTGGTCCTCCAGACTGCGGGTCATCACTTCCATGCGCGTTTCGGCTTTCGTCCGGCCCTCCTGCGATTCGGCCAACGCCTGCCGCACTTGGCCCAACTCTGCCTGGTGATCATCCAGACGTTGCTGAAGGGCAGTAGCCAAAGCGTCAGCCCGTTGCGCGCGCTCACCGCTTTCGAGCAATTGTGCATGCACGCGTGATTGAGTGCGAGCCGTCACCCACCACCCGGTTACCAGAATGCCCACTCCGAGTCCGGCCACTCCACCCACGACAAATGTTGCGGAGTTGAGATCGATCATGATGCTTCCCTACAGATACTCAGCATCGCTGGAATTCCTGCTCCGTGCCCGTTGTAGGGAAATCGCGTAGAGGGTACGAGAAACCAAATGAAACGTCAAGGGACCATTCGGCTGATCATGCCTGTCGAGCTCACGAGTGTGACCTGCTCATTTTCGCACAAAAGACTGGTGGCATAGGGCACATTGACCAGGACCGGAAGGCCGTATTCCCTGGCCATAATGGCCCCATGTGAGAGCGTGCCTCCCATTTCAGCGATCAAACCGGCCGCCACGCCGAAGAGTGGCGCCATCCCAGGGTCGATCACCGGCACGACCAGGATGTCACCCTGCCGAACTCTGCCCCAATCATCCGTGGATCGAACGATGCGGACCGGACCAGTCACCGTCCCCGCGCTGATCGCAATACCGCGCAACAGGCCATCGGCCTCCTGTCTCCTCGATTGATCGGCCTCCCCGACAACCGCCTCCCAATCCCGGATGGTGTCAGGAACCTGCGCCTCTTCTTGGCGCCTCCGTTGTTGCCGCCGATCCTGCACAAGCAAGCGCCAATCACGCGGTGCCCCTCCACTCAAAGCCGCTTGTTCCTCCATCGTCAGATAAAACACATCGTCAGATTGAGCCAGAATTCCCTGCTCCACCATCCGCTCACCAAGCTGAAGCAACAGATGCCTAACGGCCGTGGAGTAATACATCAAATGATGGCGGTTGGCCTCCCGTAGCACACAAAAGCGACTGAGCCGCCGATACCACCAGCGAAATACAGCCCACCGGTGACGCCGCCAGCCGAATCGCCGCTTGATCTCGGCGAGCGCTTCTTCGCGACGCTTGGCCTGGCGAGAAAGGAGTTCCCTTGGTGACAACGCCCCGCCATCACAGAGGTGCGTCCGCAGTACGGTCAAGACGGCATCCGGTTGATCCGCGATGCGAGGGGACATGATGTCCGACTCTCCCACTGCGCGATGCCCATACTCAGCCAAGTACTGCTCAAACCGTTGCAGAAACCCCGTGCTTTTAAGGGCTTCTCGAAATTCATGGGACAGCCAGCCATCTGAGAGAAACCACTGTCGTACGACGTCCTCGCCCCGCGCGACGTCCACCAGCTCGGCCAATCGCACAATTTGCTGTGCGCTGATCACTGTCCCCTGCCCTTGCAACGACGCATTCAGCAACTCACGCCAGTCTGCTCCGAGCCACCCTGGGAGAAAGGTGCTCATGGCCTGGAGGCCCTGCGCCACCCCCCCCGCAATGCCGAAGGTCACCTCGTGCTCATCCAGCCAATGTCCCACGCGCTCAAGAATCTCCGCCAACTCCTGAACGGACAGATGCTGGATCCGTTGCGATTGATACCTCTCCGCCATTTCTTTCATGGCAGCAAAGTTCCGCGGCCCCTCCCGTACAACCCTGCGCCATTCCCGCATCATGAACCAACCTGCCCGCAGCAATGCCAGCCCCCCGAGGGCTTGCACCGAAGGCCTGAATTCCACTGGTTCTCCGCCCATCTGCTCGGTTAAAAACGCCGGGCTCCCACGGAGTTGGGAGACCAGCGTGTAAAAGAGCGTGACATTGAGGTATGGCCGGCCGTGCAACACTCGAACGGAGGAAAGTCCATCGGGAACCGTGCAGCCGAGCCGACGATAGGGCTCGATGATGTAGGACTCCATGAAGCGCTCAAGAAACGAGAGGCCCAGGGGACTCGGCAACTCCGGCATGGTTTCTTTCAAATTCGCCCGCGTCCACTCACACTCATCGTTCGTGAGCGCCGTAGACGGTCGCACCGCGGTAATCGGCCTCGCCTGGACTACCCACAATCGTTCCGCATCCCACACCCATTCAAGGTCGATCGGACAGCGAAAGGCCGCTTCAATCTGCTTGGATAACCAGGCCAACTCGAAGAGTTGTGCATCGGACAAGGACGACTGTTCCTGCACGGAGTCAGGAATCATCTCACTTTGCACTCCAGCCGGAGTGCTCACCAACTTCTGCTGTTTCCGGGCCAGCAGACGTCGCCGAATGCGCAACGGCCGACCGTCTTGCTCTACCACCTCGACCACATATTGGTCAGGTGTAACCTCTCCGCTCACCAGGGATGAAGCGAGACCGGGCACAGCATTAATGACGACTTGAGAGGTGCGTCCCGTCAGGGGATGGATTGAGTAACCCACGCCTGCCACCGTGGCCTTGAGCAGAGGCTGAATGACAACGGCCATGGAGGGGCCGGATGCTTCGCCGCTGGTCCGCACGAGATACTCGACCACGGAATCTTGCCACAAGGAGGCCCAACAATCGCGCAGAGCTCGACACACATTGTCGGACGAGAGGCCGAGAGACGTACGATAGAGCCCCGCCGCACTCGACTGCGCGACATCCTCATTGGTTGCGGAGGACCGTACGGCCCAACAGGTTGCTGGGTCATACGTCAATCCAGCGAGTCGTGCGCCCAAATCGGCCTCGAATCCATCCGGCCATGCCTGCCTCAACAGGCATCCCTGGATTCGTGCCAGTTCACGGGCACGCTCCTCCCCGGATAAACGCACCACGGTCCGCCAGGCTTCTTCCGCATCGATGCCGGCGGCGGCCAGAGCATGACGATACACGGCCGTCGTGACGCACAATCCCCCCGGCACGGCAAAACCGGCCCTATGCAACTTGCCCAAGCCGACGGCCTTGCCTCCGACGAGACGCGGATCGTGGCTCTCCGCCAAGGAGAGAATCAGTGGATCAGTCATTGACTGGGATACTAGCTAGAGTGCGAGGAGGAGGTAAAGATCGTTTACATTGGTCCCCGTAGGACCAGTCACGATATGCCCGCGGAGTTTCTCAAAGACTGGATAGGCATCGTTGTCCAGCAACGCGCGTGACAGACTAAGCTTGCTGCGATGCGCCCGCGCAACTGTCCCCCCGTCTACAACGGCTCCCGCCACAGACGTCGGTCCATCGGTACCGTCGGTTGCAAACCCGGCCACCCAGATGTTCGGCAACCCGGCAATCTCTGCTGCGGCAGCGAGGGCAAACTCTTGCGCGCGACCGCCTGTTCCCTCCCCCCGAATTGTGACGGTGGGCTCACCTCCGGCAATGACACAGCAGGGCCGCCGAATGGGACGGCCCTGTGCCGCAATCTCTCGTGCCATGGCACCGAACATTTTGGCGAGCTCTCTCGCCTCACCGGTGAGGGTCGTAGACAGAACCAACGTGCCTAGCCCTTGCTGCTTTGCTGATGTAACGACAGCGTCAACGGCCGCCTGATTGTCCCCGATCAAAATGTTATCGACGCGACCAAAGAGCGGATCGCGGGGCTTGGGCGTCTCCGCCACACCCCGCTTCATGCCCGTTTCCAACCGGCGTCGCACGGAGACAGGAATGGTTCGAGAGACCCCATAGCGTGACACGATTTCCCAGGCTTCTTGAAATGTAGTGGGATCAGGCGCGGTGGGGCCTGAGCCAATGGTGCCGAGGTCGTTCCCTATGACGTCAGACAAAATCACAGCAGCCACCCGCGCAGGAGTGGCGGCAGCCAGCTGGCCGCCTTTGACGTACGAAAGGTGCTTACGCACCGCATTGATCTCGTGAATGGTCGCCCCGGACCGGAGCAACAATTTGGTCGTCTGTTGTTTATCTTTGAGACTGATGCCGGAAACAGGGGCGGGCAGCAGACTGGAGGCGCCGCCGGAAAGCAGAACGATTAGTAGGTCGTCAGCCGTTAACGTCTTCACCAGCCCAAGTATCTTCCGGCTGGCCTGAAGACCGGCGGCATCGGGAATGGGATGCCCGGCTTCCACGATGCGAATAGCTTTGGTCGGCGCGCCGTGACCGTATTTTACTACCACAAGGCCGGCATCGATTCGCGCTCCCAACTGATGCTCAAGCGCCTGCGCCATCCGGGCCGATGCTTTTCCCGCGCCCACCACCACGATTCGCCGTATGCGTTTGAGGGAATACCGGTGTGAGCCGATGGTGAGTTGTCCACGCCGGAGGCTGACGTGACGGCACAGCGCTTCATAGGGGTCAACCGCCTGCAACCCGGCCCGGAACAGCTTCGCGAGAAGCGCTCTGGCTCGGGGCTGCGGGACACCGACTTGCATCATGCGGGCTAGGGGAGTTTGTCTTGCTTGAAACAGCGGTTCGGACAGGTCTGTCGCGGCACCTTAACCTGATAGGTACCCTTTGGCAAGTAGTCCTTTGTGAATTCCGGGTTCAGCATTTTCAGTTCAAGGAAGTAGGTTCCATATTCCTCGGCGATGGACGTCAGCCGGCGCTGCGACTCCTTAATCGTCACCGTGACCGTTTCCGTCTCAAGCGGGGGATAGAGATCCTTCTTGGTCAGACCAAGGTATTTTTCCGGCTGCGAATAGATTTCCTTGGCCGCGATAATCCGGGCGACATAGCGCATGGTCTCTCGCGGGCCATGCATACGCCAGAAATCCGTGACGTTCTGTTCCTTGAGCAGCTTTCGCACCCGATCCTCGCCCGCATTGTATGAGGCCATTGCCAGAAACCAGTCGCCCTGGAACTCTCGAAGATAGCGGAGGTACTTGATGGCCGCTTCGGTGGACATTTCCAGGTTGCGGCGCTCATCGAGCCACCGCTCATTGTGCAGCTTGTAGCGTTTGCCCGTTGAGTTGATGAATTGCCACGGACCCGACGCCTTGGCTCGAGAGTAAGCCGCCGCAATGCATTTGCTCTCCACCAGCAGCATGTATTTCAAGTCATCCGGCAACCCGGCATCAGCGAGTTGTTTTTCAGCCGGGGCAAAACACCGGCCGGTTCGTTTCGCCAGGATGATGCTCTCACCTTGATCCTCAAGGAATTGATAGAACTCGTACTCGATACGTTCTCGCACTTGCCAATTGTCCAAGGGGATCGTCTGTCCGGCAAAGGTCAACTTGTCCGGCAATTTGAAGGAGCTCAAGAAAAACCGCTCTCCCTCCCGTTTGATTTCAGGCAGGATAACAAGGCGGTCCTCAAGCTCTGGGGCAACTTCTACCTCGCCTGGCAAGGGACCGGCTGCCCGATCGGACGCAACAGAGCCCTGTTCGTCCTGCGGCCTTGGCGGCGCCGGTGCAGCGGTTTTCGAATCCACCGAGACCTCTGCAAACAACGGTGCCAATCCCAGCACCATCGTGACGCCGACGACGAACGCCCGAAGCCCCCAATCATTGTTCCGCATGCCCTGATTGTCCTTTCGTCACTCTCAAAAACTCATGCTATCAACAAGCCGATCGAGGGACAAGAAACTCGTGGTTTTGATACACTCCACGTCCATGTCGGCACTTACCATACTCAACGATGACATTGTCGCCTGCTCCCGTTGCCCTCGGCTCGTGAAGTACCGTGAGGCCATCGCCGGCACAAAGCGACGCCAATTCCAGGATTGGTCATATTGGGGGAAACCCGTCCCCGGCTTTGGAGATCCCAACGCCCGCCTCTACGTCCTGGGCTTGGCGCCGGCGGCGCATGGTGGGAACCGAACGGGACGGGTTTTTACGGGAGATCGCAGCGGCGATTGGCTGTATGAAGCCCTGCATCGATTCGGTTTCGCCAACCAGACAACTTCTACGCATGTCGGTGACGGCCTCGCGCTTACTGACTGCTATATAGGCGCCACCGTGCGATGTGCGCCGCCGTCTAATAAACCCGCACCCGATGAGTTCATCGCCTGCCGGCCATTTATCCTAGGCGAGTTGCAACTCTTAACAGCTGTGCAGGTGGTGGTGGTATTAGGCAAGATTGCGTTCGATCACTATTTCAAGGCGTGCCGTGAGTTAGGGCGAGAGTTACCTCGCCCCCTTCTCAAGTTTGGTCATGGTGCAACCTATGCCTTACCTTGGGGCGTTACCCTGATTGGCTCATACCACCCAAGCCAACAGAACACCTTTACCGGCACACTCACCAGGCCTATGTTCCACCACATTTTTTTCGATGCCGCACGACGACTGACACGCACCACCAAGGCTCGATCCGGCTAGGGCTACTTCTTCCCCATGGCCTCCCAATCTGCAAGAAACTTCTTCAGGCCGATGTCAGTCAGCGGATGTTTCACCAGTTGCTGGAACACCGAATATGGCATCGTACAAATGTGCCCCCCGGCCAATGCTGCTTCGACCACGTGTTGCGGGTGCCTGACACTCGCGACGAGAACCTGGGTCTTATAATCGTAGTTCTTGTAAATGGTGACAATCTGCCGGATCAGTGCCATTCCATCAGAGCTGACGTCGTCTAGGCGACCGATGAACGGCGACACACACCAGGCACCTGCTTTCGCAGCCAGTAACGCCTGCGTGGGGGAGAAACACAAGGTCACATTGACACGAATCCCTTCCGCAGAAAGTTTCTTCGTCGCCCGAAGCCCTTCCGGAATGAGGGGGACTTTTACCACGATGTTCTTGTGAACCTTCGCCAGATCACGCCCTTCTTTGATCATGGCCTCGGATTCGACACCCACGACCTCCGCGCTGATCGGCCCATCGACCATGTTGCAGATTTCCAGCAACATTTCTTTGAAACTACGTCCCTCCTTCGCCACAAGGGACGGATTGGTGGTCACGCCATCAATCAGGCCGAGGTGGGCGCCCTCTT
>WBZP01007483.1_pt1 | contig 10521 bp, 8 predicted proteins | sample 5204301 | NCBI WGS metagenome assembly WBZP01 (sample SAMN12412401, study PRJNA552823) | activated sludge metagenome | isolation source: activated sludge from nitrification reactor of wastewater treatment plant... | place: USA: Pennsylvania | collected 2017 | reverse complement strand
CGCGTGCTTCGCGCTCGTCGAGGAGCGCCACGACGTCAACGCCGCGGCGTCGCGCACGCTCGAGCGCGTGGGAGATCCGCGGCGAGGTGAATGTATAGGCCTGGATGCGGATCGCGGAGCGCGCCGTGTCGATCTCGTGCGCGATCAACGCGCCGCAGTCCGAACCCGGTACGAAGCAAACCTCGACCGACTCGCCGCCGAACAGGGTGGGCAGGATCCCGAGCGGAGCAGCACTGGCGACCCTGCCGCCCGCCAGCAGGAGCACCGTGGCCGTCGCAAGGCGCGCGAGGAGCCTCCGCGATGCCCGCCTTACCGAGGGTTCTGGTCCTGCTGGTCTCACGTACGAGGCGTCCAGGCCGCGCGCCCCAACGGCACTCTCGAGGACGTGCTGCGCCGCTTCAGGGTGCCTCCCCTGAAACTCGAGCCACGTCTCGAGTTCGCTCGGTGGACGGCCGAGCTCCGCGCGGAGCTCGATCCGCGCCTTCTCGAGGCGCACCGCGTGGGAGTGCGCGGCGAGCCGCACGAGCAGCTCCGAGGGTCGGATCTGCAGGGCGAGGACCGGCGTCGGCGCGACGCCCGCCAGCTCCAGGATGTCGCGTGACATGTGGGTCGACCTAGGAGGTCTTTGGCTGGTCGAACACGAAGACGGCGCGTCCTGTTTCGTCGAGCTTGAGCCGGGCCTGGAAGTTCGTCTTGTTCTTCGTGCTGTAGAAGGTCGCCGGCGACTTCGTCTCCCCCGCCGCCACGAGCTCCCGGACTTCGGCCGCCGTCAGCTTGTGCTGTGCGATGTCCGACCAGATGGCGAGCTTGCACCCGCCCGTCTTGAAGCGGCTGCAGCCCCAGCCCTTCGGGGTTGCGACGACAGCACCCTCCTTGCACAGCGGGCACAGGCCGAATGTCTCGGCGTCCGCGGCGCCCACGACCTGAGGCACGACCTTCCACTCGTCGGAGAGACGCAGCGGCGCCTCGTAGGTCCCGCTGCCGTCCTTCCGCGTGAGCTTCACCGGCTTCTTCGTGACACCGTCCGCAAGCAGCTGCAGGAGTTCCGCCTCGCTCACCTTGTGGCCGAAGCTCTCGGCCCAGACTCCGAAGTTGCAGCCGGCGTCCTTGTAGCGGCTGCAGCCCCAGCCCTTCGGGGTCTTCCGCACGACCCCTTCCTTGCACTTCGGGCACGTCCCGAACGACTCGTTCGCGGTCTCTTCTGCCATGGGTCTGCTCCTTAGAACTGCGGGGATGAGTTCTCTCACCCAGGACGCGACGTCTCGCTCGAGCTCGCCTCCCTGGGCCTTACCGTCTTCGATCCGCGCGAGCCGTTCCTCCCATTGCGCCGTCAGCAGTGGGTCGGCGAGCGCAGGCTCGACCTGTGCGATGAGCGCTATGCCCTTGCCGGTCGGGACGATCGCCTTCTTCTTGCGCTCGGCGTAGCCGACGTCGAGGAGCTTCTCGATCGTCGCGGCGCGAGTCGCGGGTGTCCCGAGCCCGTTCTCCTTCATGAAGGCAGCGAGTTCCTCGTCGCTCACCTGGCGTCCCGCGGTCTTCATCGCGTCGAGGAGCGAGGCGTCCGTGTACGGCTTCGGCGGCTTCGTCGTCTTCTCGAGGAGCTGCTGAGAGCGCTTCTTGACGAGCTGGCCGGCCTCAAGCGGCGGGAGCGGCTGCTGCTCCGCTTCGTCTTCGGCCTTCTCACCGATCCCGGATCGCGCTGATTCGGCCTCCGCGATCGTCCAGCCCGGGTCCTTGAGCTGCGACCCTGTCGTCCGCAGGGTGTGGACGCCCAAGTCGAAGAGCGCCACCGTCTCGTCCGTCACCCGCGGCGGCAGGAAGACCGCGAGGAAGCGGCGAGCCACCAGGTCGTAGAGGCGGCGCGCGTCTCCGGCCAGGTCCGGGGTCGGCGCCTGGGTCGTGGGGATGATCGCGTGGTGGTCGGTGAGCTTCGTGTCGTCGACGTAGGCCTTCCCGAGCTTCAGACCGCCCGCGAGAGCTGCGTTCGCGGCCGCCGCGGCTGCAGGGTAGGCCCCGGAGAGAGCCGCGACGTGGCGGGGCAGCTCGCCCACCATGTCCGTCGACAGGTGCCGGCTCTCCGTGCGCGGGTACGTGAGCAGCTTCGCCTCGTAGAGCTCCTGGGCCAGAGCGAGGACACGCGCGGCCGTGAATCCGAAGCGCTTGTTCGCCTCCTTCTGAAGGGCGAGGAGGTTGAAGAGAGGGGGCGCAGGTGTGCGCTGCTCTTTCGTGTCGACGCTGCGCACCCGGACCCACGGCAGCGGTGTGACCTCGGCGAGGATCGCCTTCGCCCGGGCCCCGTCGTCGATGCGCGGCTTGCCGTCGACCAGAAGCCGCGCCCGGAATCCCGGCTCGAGCGTCACGACGATCTCGGCGTAGGGCGTCGGCTTGAAGGCCGCGATCTCGTGATGCCGCCGCACGAGCAGCGCGAGTGTCGGCGTCTGGACTCGGCCGACCGTGCACTTGGTGCCGTTCCGCAGCGTGTAGGCACGGGTGGCGTTCATGCCCACGAGCCAGTCCGCGTGCGCCCGAGCGGACGCGGCCGCCGCCAGCGCGTCGAACTTCTCCCCAGGGTGTAGCGCCGCGAAGCCCGCCCGGATCGCCTCGCTCGTCAGCGAGCTGATCCAGAGCCGCTTCACGGGCGCCTTCGAGCGCGAGTGGGCGTAGATGAGCCTGAAGATGTGCTCGCCCTCGCGGCCCGCGTCCGTGGCCGCCACCACGAGCTCCGCCTCCTTAAGGAGCTTCGACACGGAGCGCAGGTGCTTCGAGGCCCCCTCGCGCGGCGCGTAGCTCCAAGCGGCCGGGATCATCGGCAGACTCGCCTTGTCCCACTTCTCCCAGGCGGGGTTCATCTTCTCGGGAATGGCGATCTCGAGGAGGTGCCCGAGCGCCCAGCTGACGGTCCACCCAGCGCCCGCATACTGGTCCGCGGTTCTTTCCGTCGCCCCAAGAACGCGTGCGATGTCGCGGGCGACCGACGGTTTCTCGGCCAGCACCACCTTCATGGGCGTGCTCCCCCGCCCGCCTCGAGCGCCGTCCCGAGGACGCGCACTTCGGCCGCCTGAGCCCGGGTCCGGAGGACGAGCCAGGCGTTCGCTCCGGTGAGAGCGGAGAGGAGACCGACGAGAGCCAGGAGGAGCCACGGACGCACCAAGACTTCCCCGTGGAGCAGCCACGGAAGGTCCCCTCGCTCCGGCCTCACGACCGTCCCCCCTCGCGGAGGTAGACGTGCTCCGTCTGGTAGCGGTCGGTGTCGGGGTCGTAGCCGTCGAGTCTCAGGACCTCGGCCACGTACCGCTTCGCCTGGCGCCGTTCGATGTAGGCGAGGTAGTGGAGGGCGGCGGCGATGTTCGCCTTGATCGCCGGAAACGGCATCTGGACGTCGCTCTCCAGAACGAGCGCCGCGAAGCGCTGGAGCGCTCCCTGGGCGGAGTCCGCATGGACGGTCGACATCGAGCCGCCGTGGCCGGTGTTCAAGGCCTGGAGAAGGTCGTAGGCGGCGCCGTCGCGGATCTCGCCCACGATGATCCGGTCCGGCCGGTGGCGAAGCGCCGCCTTCAGGAGCTGCCGGATCGACGTTCCTTCGTACGTCACTGTGCCTTTCGAGTCCCGCCGGGCGCGCTTCGCCTCGAAGCGCACGAGGTTTGGCTTGAAGATCGAGATCTCAGCCGTGTCCTCGATCAGCAGCACCCGGTCCGAGTCGGGGATCGCCATGCTGAGGATGTTGAGGATGGTGGTCTTCCCGGTGCCGGTGCCTCCGGCGATCAGAAGGTTCTTCCGCGACTGCACCGCCTTGATGAGCAGACTCGCGCACTCCGGGGTGATCGAGTCGCGCTCGAGCAGGTCGTCGAGGTTGAAGTGGCGGGCCGAGAACTTCCGGATCGTGAGCGTGATCCCGCCGAGGGAGACGGGCTCAAGGACGGCTGCGACCCGGCTTCCATCGTCGAGCCGCGCGTCGAGGATCGGCTGCGTCTCCGACACGTCGTCGCCCAGGTGCCGCGCGAGGGCCTTCGCGGCCATCAGGAGGTTCGTCTGGGTGAGCTTCGCCGGGAATCGGGCTATCTCGCCCGATCGCTCGACGAAGACACCTCCGTCGCCGTTCACCATGATCTCGGAGACGTCGTGGTCGAAGAGAACCCCCTGGATCGGACGCAGGAAGGGCAGGATGAGCTGCCAGGATCCACCCAGGTTCGCGGCGGACGCCGCCGGCAACGCGGCGGGCAAGGAAGTGGCGGGCCCTTCGACGTCGGTCGCCCGGCCCGGATCCAGGAGGTTCATCCGAGGAGTCCCTTCTCGTACTGGTCCCACCAGGACTCCTCGACCGGGAGCCAGTAGGGCTTGAGGTAGCAATAGCAGGTGGGTATCGGGTTCACACCGTCGAAGCACACCGCGATCGACTGCGCGTTCTTCAGCGAGTAGAACGCCTTCACCGGGAAGCGCTCCTGCTGGCGCACCTGGTAGCTCTTGGACGTCGAGACCGAAGAGCGCGAGCCCGCGGTCCTTCCGTCGAGGAAGGACACCTTCGCGTCCTGGGTGCTCTCCGAGACGTTGTAGCTCGCCTGGACCTTGTCCTCCTTCCCGCACAGCTCCGAGCCGTACTTCGCCGTGAGGTCGTCCTTCGACGTGAGAAACACCGTCGACCGGAACGTCTGGAGGAGCGTCTTGTAGGCGTCGTCCGAGGAGAGGGCGCTCTTCAGCGACACGACGGACTGCGTCGCGACGACCGCAATGCACTTCGGCTGGCGCGAGAGGGCGAAGAAGTTCTGGTCACCGGTGCCCGTCTCCCCCACCGTCACGAAGTTCTGGTACTCGTCGACCAGGAACACGGTCGGTCGGAAGTGGACCTTGGGACTTCCCTTCCGTTCCGCCTCCTCGGCGGCCGCCATCTTCGGGATCCGCAGGAGGACCGCCCGCTGGTAGTCGAGCTTCATGAGGGTCCCGATCGTCTTGGCGACGGTCGGGTTGAGGGAGACCGGGAAGTTGAGGGCGACGACCCTGCCACGCTCGATGAGATCGGCGAACGCCGGGAAGGGCTCACCGAGCGGATAGCCGTCCTCCCTGCGGTTTCTCTCCCCGTCGAACACCGCTTTCGGGGGACAGAAGATCGTCTTCAGGGCCGGGTTCGTGTCGAAGAGCGACAGGAAGACCGAAATCCCCTCGACGATCGAGGTCCGCAGCTTCACGTCGATCGCGGTCCAGTCGTTCTTGTACCAGCGCTCGACCGCCTCGAGCTGCTCGCGCCGCGTGGGGTCGGCATCCCCCGACTGGAGGCGCCTCACCTCGAACGGGACTCGGTTCTTGGTGAGGCTCGCTTCGAGCTCGGCCGACCACGGTGCCCGCAGCTTGGTGTCGTCCTCTGGGTCTTCCACGAACGACTCCCGGAGGAGCTCCGTGTGCTTGCCGTAGCTCTCGGTCGAGACCAGGAGGATCCGCTCGATGCCGTAGCGCTTCCTGGCCTCATCGAGGCGCTTCTGCAGCAGACCCGGATCGATCGCCGCGTGGTAGACGTCCGTGAGCGTGACGTAGCCGTCGAGCAGCCGATGAAGCAGGATCAGGAACTTCATGGCGTTCGTCGACGCCATCGGCCAGAAGGGGTCCTTCCCCTTCCCGTAGATGTTCGCGATCAGGGTGGTGATCGCGTACGCAAGCGCGTCCTCGTCGAGGTCTTTGTTGGCGAGAGGGTTGTATCGGTAGTGGGTGTCGAGGCTGATCTCGAGGTAGTCCTCCCCGCGTCCAGCACCAGCCAGGATCGCCCGCACCTGGTGGCAGAAGTCGCCCTTCACCTCCAGCACGATCCCGCCGAGCCGCCGCTCCGGATCGCCCGCGGCGAAGGTGAAGAGCTGCGAGGCAAGCGGGCGGATGAGGGAAGACGTCTTCCCCGACCCGATCGCCCCGAAGCACGCGATCCCGGTGTAGAGCCCTTTCTCGGGGACCTTCAGCCAGTGCGGACGCTCGCTCCTCTCCCTCTTCGTCGGGTGGTGGACTTCGCCCAGGACGACGTAAAGGTCCTTCCTCGTTCCCGGGGGTTCGTACGGCGGGAGCTCGCCGCGACTCCCGTCCCGGTCCGCGCGGTAGACGTGGACGAAGAAGAACGACAGCGTGGCCGAGTAGAGGACGAGGGGCGTCGTGAACATGAAGAGCCCATAGGTGACCCGGAAGAACCAGAAGACGCTCGGGGCCTTCAGGCGGAGGAGCATGACGCCCGGCTCCCCCATCGGGAGCGGATACCGGAGGAAGAGAGAGAGCCCGGTCGCCAGCGCAAGGAGCGCCGCGACGAAGAACTGCGAGTTCCGGACTCTCTCGAGAGACGGCACGGCCTAGCTCGCGGCGGCCGCGGCCGGAGCCTTCTTCTCGGCGGCCGGCTTCTTCCTGGCCTGCTGGCCGAGCTTCCTGCCGTCGAGCGCGTCGGGGTGCTGGCCAAGCCACGCCTCGAACTCGGTCTTGTCCTCCTGGAGGAGCCTCTCGAGCGCGACGCGAAGAACGCTGTCGATCCGGGCCTTCGCCATCTCGGCGTAGGCCCGGGTGCGGAGCGCGAGCTCGGTCGGGAGCTCCACGGTCAGGGTCTTGGTCGTTCCGGTGATATCGGGTTGCACGAGCGGCATTTCGTGATCCTCCTGGTTATGAAGGGCTACCTGGTCTGTGGCGAGAGCTTTCGTCTCGGCTTGCTGGCGCTTTCGTGTGCGAGATGGTGGGAGTCGTTCCCGACAGCGGCGAAGCCGACCGAAGGTGGGACGACGACCAGAAAGGCAGTAACGGAGGCATGGAGCGACCTCGGTTCCGTACCCCGGGGTCGCTCCATGCCTCCGTTTGCTTCGTCCGTTGGTCGGATCCGTGCCGTAAGTCGTTGAACGCGGGCGGGCGTGGGTGAACGGTCGGGTGAACCAAGGGTGAACGTGCCCCCCAAGCGCTCAGGCGTGAAGTGAGGGCGCATCGGCAGTCGCAAAGGAAGGAGAGACCTGGGTGCTACTGCTGGTGATTTCGCCCCGGACCCCACCGGATCGCCAGAGGTCGAAGAGCTTTCGGTAGTCCGGCCCCGAGTACTCCTTCGCGAGGTCCGCGCGCTCGTCGTAGTCGCGTTTGCGCATCCCGGCGAGGTCCTGCCTCGAGAAGCGCTCCTCGAGCTCGAAGTACCGCACGAGCTCGGGGGTCATCTCCGCGGCAGGCCGCGCGAAGGCCGAGAGGAAGACTCCCTGCGCCCGCACTCGCTTCGACTCCACGGCCGACACGAACACGAACCGGGCGGGGGCCTTGAGAGAAGAGAGGAGCGGCGCGTAGCGAGCTACATGCGCCTCGAACGGCTGCAGGCTGTCGTCCGGCACGTCGATGAACGTGAAGGTCGCGGTTCCGTCGGCATCGACACTCATGGGGAAGCGGTCCGGAAAGGGCACCGTCACGGCGGGTGTCGTCCCCTTGGCACCACGGGGCGGATAGGTCCGCGAGGGCACGAGGTGAGGTGAAGTGACCCCGTGGACGTGCTGTAGGTACGCGAGGCGTTCCTCGTCCGAGAGGAGGTAGTGCGCATCCGGCTCGCCGAGGACGAAGTCGAGTGCCGCCAGGCGCACCGCGATGGTGGCGTTGCTCGCGGGTGCCTTCCGATGGTTCGAGTTCTCCCGGCCGAAGGCGCGGTAGAGGGCTCTTGCGTGTACGTGGTAGCGCTGGGTGCGGCGGTTGGTGCCCCAGGCATAGACGCCCGCGACGTGGCCGTTCTTCAGCAGCCGCTCTGCGAAGCCGTGGTCGGCCTTTCCCCGGCAGACGTCGCAGTAGCGGCGGTACTGCTCGCGGACGAAGTGGCCCGAGAACGCCGTCACGATCCATAGAAACTCGGCGTCCCGCCGGGTGTACCCCCAGGCCTGCATGGCGAGCGCGATCTCTTCTTCCGGGATCTTCATGGTCAGAACGAGAGAAGCTCTTCCGCGAGGGAGCGGATTGGGGCTCGCGGCGTGCCGCCTCGGGAGTCGCGGGTGACGTCGACCGAGAAGCACTGGAAGCCCGCCGCCTGCTTCGCGGCAATCTGGGAGTCCTTGTAGTTCTCGGTGATCACCTCGACGTTGCAGTGGGCGATCTCGCCTCCCGGCCGCTCGTACTCGATCTGGAGATCCGGGTACTCGACTCCCCCGTCCTCGTCGACCGGAAGGTCCTGAAGGCGGGCTATCGGTGCTGCTTCCGCCTTGATCCTCGCGAGCTGGTCCCCCTTCGGGAGGGCTTTGAGGTTGCGCCCGTCGGTCTTGGCTCGCTCGTAGGCGCTATCCCAAGCCTCGCGCCGCAGCTCCTCCTTCATCTGGTAGTCGAGGCGGACGGACAGGACCCTGTTCCCCTGGGCTTCGAGGTCCCGACGAGCGACCTGGAACGCCTCGTAGACCGCCGCGTCGTGCTGGATCTCGCGAGGCTTCTTGGCGCCGGAGTAGACGCGCTGACCAGGGTCGGCGAGTCGCTGGGCGAGCCTCTGGCCCTCGCGCGTGAGCGTCAAGTACGCCTGATCGCCACGGGCAGGCCGGACTTCGCTCACGAGCCCGGCGGCCTTCAGGTGGGCAATCTCGAGCTTGTGGACCGCTTCCTGCCCTGGGGCGGCGTGGAAGCGCTCGAGCGCCTCGACCCTCACGACACGGAAGCGGCCGATGTCTCGGATCGCCGCCGCGGCTTCGAGCGCCAAGCTCCTCGGAAGCCGGTTCATCCGCTCCCGGAGCCTGTCGGCTCCCTCGATGTGCCGGGGCGCTTGGCCGTCCTTCCTTTCGTCCGAGGCGGGCCTTCCAAGCTCGCGGGCGACGGAACGCGCTGTGGCAAGGGCACGCGGAGCCGGATAGGCCTCCTGGGCGCGCTCTTTCGCCGACCGGGATGCAGCGGTGAGCCGGTTCCCCGCCCGGTCTCTCGCGGCACGCTGGGCCACCGTTGGCTTTCGGCGCGGCTTGCTGCGCGTTGGATCGCGCAGCTCACCACGAACCCCGTCCCTTTGGTCGCGAAGTGCCCCCTTCTCGATCGCCGGCGGCCGGGCCCCTCCCTGGCCTTCGGCCGGGCGAGGCTCGTCCTTCGCGCGCGACTCCGGCGTTGGCGTGATCTCGCGCGCCATCCTCTACTCTTCCTTCTCGCCTTCGAGTCGCACGAGCTCGGCACCGATCGCCGAGTCGGTACGCAGCTCCTGGTCGACGTGGGCGAGCTTTCGCCCGGCGCGCTTCAGACCGAGCGCCCGGACGAGGACGAGCGAGACGGCGACGAGGTTCGTCAGGAGAACGCCGCCGTAGACGGCCAGGACTCCCCCGTATCTCTCCCACAGGACGTGCTTCCAGGGAGCGAGTGCTTTCGCTTCCCCACCCAGCCAGAAGAGAAGGCCCAGGAGGAGAAGGCTCGTCAGGAGTGCGGTGGGTGCAGCCATCGTCAGCTTCCCGCGACCGGCGCCGACACGACCGCGTCCTCGCGGAAGTGCTGGATGACGAGTCCCAGGGGATTTGAGGCGAGGACCGCCGTCGGAAGGACACCGGTCTGGAACGCGAACGTGAAGTGGGCCGAGTAGGCGACCCTCTTCGTCTCGGTCCTCTCGCGGGCCGCGTAGTAGACCTGCTCGTACTCGACCGTCGCCTGGTACGGCGGCTGGGAGAGACTCGTGATGCTCACTCCGCGGATCGCGATGTCGACGTCGCCGAGGTTGCTCCTCTGGTACTCCTCGATGACCTTCTGATGTCCCCAGGCCTGGACGATCGAGTCCGCGAGCTGCGGCTCGAGGAACACGAGCGCCTGGCGGAAGTTCGCGGCGAGGCTTTCGCGATTCCTTCCGTAGTAGAGCCTCACGAACTGCGACAGGAAGTACTTGATCTCGGCTTCCCGCGGCGTGTAGGTGAGGTCGTCGTAGCGCACGACGTCGGCCTTCCCGATCTGGTCGATCCGAATAACCAGGGGCCTGAAGCCCGCGATCGTCTTGGCGACCCGGAGCTGGGAGAAGACGAGCGCCAGGCACAGGAGCGACAGGGCGGCCACCGCGACCTTCAGGTACGTGTTCGTGACGACTACGTCCCCGAACTGCTCGGCGTAGCTCCTCTTCGCCGCGGCATACACCGGGTCGATCGGGATCGGCGGCTCGCGCCGCGGCGCGGGCGAGGCGACAGTGGCGTCGCTCCGCACCTCCACCGCGGGCGCCCCCGGGATGGCCGCACCGCTCATGCAGCCATCACCCCGGCTGCACCCTTCTGGAACGCACTCTGCGCGACGGACTGCATCATGCCGACCATGCCGCCGTCGGACCCGGCCGAGCCCGAGAAGAGGCTCGAGGTCAGCATCGGCACCTTCAGGAGCATCAGGATGGCGACCGCGCAGAAGAGGATGCTCGGAAGGAGCTCCACGCCCGTCATCGCCTGCCCTGTCGCGGGCAGGAAGCCGATCAGGTTGTCCATGGAGTCGGCCAGGATGAGAAGGACGGCGGACGCCACCACCCTGTAGAACGCAAACTGCAGGAACGACCTGAACCAGCCCCAGAAGAGCCAGTCCATCTTCGGGACGATGAAGAACGGCACGAAGACGGGCCCGAGCAGCATGCAC
>WBZP01007482.1_pt1 | contig 10522 bp, 8 predicted proteins | sample 5204301 | NCBI WGS metagenome assembly WBZP01 (sample SAMN12412401, study PRJNA552823) | activated sludge metagenome | isolation source: activated sludge from nitrification reactor of wastewater treatment plant... | place: USA: Pennsylvania | collected 2017 | reverse complement strand
CTTTACGGACATTTCAAGCAAATCTTTTTGCACCGTCAGACACTCTTAATCGGAGCTGCTTAAAATTGACTATTTTTGCTGTGAGCTGACTTGCTAACGCCGGTTCGGAACCAACGACTATGGGCTCCTGATGCATGGCCGGACCTGTGTCTGTCGGTGGCTCGACGGTGAGCTGGCTACATGCACTGCTGTTGGAGGACTTCGGAGTATACGCTCTTTATGTTGATTGATATATCTATGCCGATGAGCAGGCGACCGTGCGCACTCCATATCTGTACCTATTCCTATTTGCGTAGCGATAGGATGCACGGCTGTGTGGGCTCGTTTCAGACGGACTCCTTTCTCGTCGGAACAAGGTGGAGGTTTGCATGCGACTCAATCAGGTGACGGTTTTTGTGCGCGACATCGACGAGTCGATTTCGTTCTATCGGTGGCTCGGACTGAGGCTCATCGTTCGTAGTCCGCACTATGCGCGCTTTGTGTGTCCCGACGGGGGCAGTAGTTTTTCCGTCCACCTTTGCGAGCCAGGAACAACGATTCACAGTCGGACGGTGGTGTACTTTGAGTCGGAGCGTCTCGACGAGTGGGTGACGGAATTGCAGGCCAAGGGGATTGTGCTTGTGCATGGTCCCAAAGACCAGAGTTGGCTGTGGCGCGAGGCCCGGCTCATCGACCCGAGCGGGAATGAACTGTGTCTGTACCACGCCGGGGAAAATCGGCTCCATCCGCCGTGGCGTGTCCGTGATGAGGAAACCGAAGGAACCAAGCCCGACTCTGCGTGAACGAAGGCACGCCATGCACAGACTCTGTTCGGCACAGGGAATCTACGTTGGCATGTGACTGTGCGGACTGCTGACCGATCCACTGATCAGACGCTTCCAACGCTTCGATTTCCGTGCTCGCTCTCTTCAATGAAATCGCGGGCTTAGGTGTCACGGATTGACAAAATTCGTGACAGATAATCCCATGGTTTTATGGGGGCTGCTGTTTGTAGTCGGTGTCGGAGTCGGCTTCGACTGAACGACCGCGAGGATCGGGAGTACTGCTCGGGGAGATGCAGGATGCGTGCGTATCGGGCGCGCCAGGCACAACAGCGAGGACTGCCACTACGCCGTCGAGGACGCCCGCCCAGGGTCACCTCGGACACAGAATCACTGCAAAGACAGATCGTCGCGAAAGACCGAGAGATCGCGGCGTTACAGGCTCGCAATGATGAGCTGACAAGACAGATCGCGCTGTTGCGTGAAACAGGAGTCACTCAGGACTCTGCAACAGATGGTAACACCGGCACAGGAATCGTTCCTGAGTCCGATGGAAGCACGGGACAGGATGGAACCGGCGCAACCGGGACCGTTACGGACGGTAACACCGTAACGGGCGATGGCACGCAGCCGGACCCGATCACCCCAGTGCAGCCAGGCACGCCAGATACTCCTGTTGCTCCTGATGGGATGGACGAACTAGACGATGAGGACGGCGATGAGGACGGTGAGGAGGACGGCGGCGAGGAGGACAGCGGGGATGAGGACTGCGGGGACGTCGATGAGGATAGCGATGAGGACTGCGGGGATGAGGACAGCGGGGACGTCGATGAGGATAGCGATGAGGACTGCGGGGATGAGGACTGCGGGGATGAGGACAGCGGGGACGTCGATGAGGACGACGATGAGGACGGCGGGACCGACAGCGATGAGGACGGCGATGGTGATGAGAACGAAGGTGGCGACGAAAACGATGATGAGGGTGATGAGGACGACGAGGGTGATGAGGACGGAAACGATGGCGATGAGGACGACGGCGATGAGGACGGAAACGATGACGACGACGAAGACGAGGGTGGCTCTGGCGGGGGTATTGGATCTTTGCGGAGGCAGCGGGATGAAGCAGTCGCGATGGTGGCTGAGCTGCGCGCACTGGTCGAAGAGCTGAGGCTGCAAATCACGGTGTTACAGGGCCGCTCTGAAGTGCTCCAGACACAACTGGATCGATTGCTCACGTTGGCTGACGCGGCATCCCCTGCCGGGGCAAATCCTGAGGCGGCAAGGGCCAACGTTCTTTCGGCCATCTTGCGCCGGTTTCGACGAGAACTAAGGGAAACCGAAGCGCAGCGTGATCGTCTCCTAAACAGACTGCTTGCGCACGGATTGAACATGGAGGATGCGACCGTTCACGGACACCTCGACTACGGTCGTGCGCAGACAGCGCTGTATTCCCAGATTGAACGCGAGCTGCACATCCGCGACCGCTATGCTGAGTGGGAAGAGACGCATCGAGATCGAGGAGCAGAACGACGGATTGATCCGCTCCGTCCGCTCGCTATGCAGGTGCTTCAGACAACCATCGCGGTGCGCTGGCAGTTTATTGCGAGTCCTCCGCTCGGCTTCCGTCAGCGTCCGCGCTGGGAAGTAGAAGGCGTACTCCTTGATCCACAGAGCGAGCAGTTTCTCGTTGAGCAGTCGCAAGATCGGATTGAATATCGGCTGCGCAAGATGGGAGTCACTTCCTAAGCTCTGACGTCGGTTCGGGAAGAATTCGACCGGTCGCACTCGCGAAAATACATCACGGCACGGATGTCCGATAGCGCGCGGATGGCCTGCCGCTGGTCTTTGTACTTCAGCGAGACTTTGGGTTCCGATGGCTCCGGTTTGTGGTCGAGAAACGCATCGAGCCGCCCGCTGAGGTACTTCATATACGTTCGCCTGGCAGGACTCCGCAGCGCGTTCTCCACCGCCTTCCGCTGCTCCGCTGAAATGGGTAGGAGGGGCTGTGGGAAATGGACCAATGCCGACGTACCGTGCTCGCGCACATAGCGCACAATGGCCACGCATCTAGGAACAAAGGCAGAGGACAACGGGTTTTCCCGAGCCAAGTTCCGAACCTTCTCCCGTTCCTCTGGGCTGATGGGATACGAACGCATCGGAACATTCGGCCCCGGTTGAGACGACGCAGCCCCGCGACACAATTCCTGTATGAGCTGAGCCAGCAGCCAGTATTGCGTGGAAAACAGTGCGGTCATGATCACCTCGTCATCGGTCATCGCTGGAAAGCAGTCCAGCAGTTTTGACCAAGACGATGGGGCCGGGTGCACTGGCTGTTGGACCGTGCTGACGATAATCGCGTAGGGAGTGGACCCATCAAGACCAGACTCTCCTCGCTTCCTCAGCGAGTTCTCTTCTTCACAGAGCGTCGCCAACATCTCCTCGGTCTGGCTGAACTTGGCGTCCAGGCTGAATGCGAGGGCCGAAGCCCATTTCTCCTGCGCTTTTTCCTTTGTTGGGGAAATAGGCGCTGCCTGATCTGAAGCGGTAGGAGATTCCAGTGCTGCGATGGGTACAGGTGTTTCAGTACTGGACACAGACTCTTGTGACACTGGCGATGTCGACGTTTCTGCGGGTTCATCCGTAACGGCATCGTCCTTCGTGGCTGATAAGGAGTCTGTTACACGAATCGGAATCTCAATTGGCGCGATCTCCTGTGACGTTTCAATGGCCGATTCTTGCGCTGTGTCCGGTGCTGTTTCGGCAATCAGTTTATCAGCTGTGTCTGTGGCTGCGACCGTCTCGTGGTCGCAGCGCTGCACAGTCGAAGTAGGAGCGGCGGTGGCAACGGCATCCACGGGTCCAACGACATAGCGGAGTCCGGGGACGGGACAGCCAGCCAGAGCCCGAACCTGCTGCCCTTGGGAATCGATCCAGACGAGCCGATACCAGCGACCATCGCAGAGCCGCAGATCATCCGGATACTCAAATGGAGCGAGCGCATAGAACGCGCAGGAAGTTCCGTTCCGACGTCGCGGAGAAAAAGACGGAGGAACGCCCGGCTCGCGATGTGGAAGAACGAGTCGATAGCCAACGGCGTCAGGAGGAGCCTGCGCGGTGATCTGCGTTCGCATGTCGATGCGCGGCTCTGTCGATGCGCTACCAACGGCTGTGCGCAGCTCCGCAATAGCCAGCAGCAGACGCTCTGCAACAGATGACGGAAGAGAGTGAGCGGGCGAGAGGTCCGCATCACCGGCGTGCTCCACTCTTGCGAGCCGTGGGCGTCGCTCCTGTTTCATGTTTCGCTGCGTCTGTTGCTTCGGGGCGGTGCGCGGTGTTCCGGTGTGACCCGTTTCCGGAGCCTGTTGCGCCCGGTGCTTTGCCGTCCGACACGCCGAGCTACAAGCCTGCTGTTTCCCCTTCAGAGGGTTCTTGTTACAGACCGGACACAGGTTTTCCATGGTGTCACGGTAACGCGAGAGGCGTGTAGGTGTGTTGGTGCAACGAACCGGGGGTCGCAGAACAAAGCGTGGGGGACTTCAGCGACGGTTAGGAACGAAATCGTTACCAATGCTTGACCCAAGGAACGATTTCGTTCTTTGCTGCCGCAACAAGGTACAAGTTCGTGCCTTACAAGGAACGGAGCGAGTCATGAGGCGGCAGACCGGCAGGTATGAGCGAACCAGCTTTGGTGGAGAAGAGGTCGCGGCGTTCATTCCTGACTCGCTGCCACCGCAAAGTCCGCCGCTCACGATCGATGGGCCAATCTCGGAGCGGCTGCGGCACGCCGAGGAGTCGATCCGGCTTCTTGAGCTGGCGGGGGAGATGGTGCCGTCGCTGGACTGGTTCATCTATGCGTTTGTCCGCAAAGAGGCCGTTCTCTCGTCGCAGATTGAGGGCACGCAAGCGACGCTGGTGGACCTTCTGACCTTCGAGTCGGAGGAGTCGCCGCCGCCGAACGCGGATATCGAGGAGGTCTGCAACTACCTTGATGCGCTGAGTTTTGCGCGCTCGCAGATTGCCGATCCGCACGGGCTGCCGCTGTCGCTGCGACTGCTCAACGAGACGCACAAGCACCTGATGCGTGGCGTGCGCGGCGCGACCAAGCAGCCCGGAGAGGTGCGCTGGAGCCAAAACTGGATCGGTGGGAGTCGTCCTGGGAATGCGATGTATGTACCACCTCCGCCGTCGCTGCTGCCCGAGCTGCTCAGCTCGTTCGAGAAGTACATACATCATGATGATGGACTGCCGCCCCTCGTACGCGCTGGACTCCTGCACGTTCAGTTCGAGACGATTCACCCCTATCTCGACGGGAATGGACGCATCGGACGACTCCTGGTGACACTCCTACTCGAACACTGGAAGCTGCTCACCAAGCCTCTGCTCTACCTGAGTCTGTTCCTGAAGCGTCACCGAACCGAATACTACCGACTCCTAAACGCGGTGCGGAAGGAGGGCGAATGGGAACCCTGGCTCGACTTCTTTCTCGACGGAGTGGCGACCATTTCCGAAGAAGCGACCGCCTCTGCGCGGGATCTGTTTGCGCTGGTTGCGACCGACCGCGAGCGAGTCCTTTCGCACGACTCCGCATCTGTTGCAGCAGTCCGTCTCTTCGAATTACTACCGCGTCACCCCATCCTCACCGTCGCATCCGCCATGAAGTTACTTGATACCAGCAAACCGACGGTGTCCCGCGCCATCGATCTACTCGTCGCGGTCGATGTCCTCAAAGAATCGACCGGAAAGAAGCGCCACCGCTCGTTCGCGTATCACAAATACCTGGAACGGCTCCGGGATGGGACGGAGGCCGAATGAGCGCGGCGCAACCTGTTGTTGCTGCTGGGTGAGCACGTCATGCGCTCCAATAGCGATTCCGGCAATCTGTAGTTAGCGGGGCTCGGCACCTTCAATTGAGAGTCTCTTGGAAGACCGGCTCGTGGCAATGGATCTCGTTCGGACGGGACGTTGTCCTCTAGCCCGGTGCGCTGCGACTGAATCGCCACACCGGCCTCTGGCCATCCCGTGGGTTTGGGGTACGGCAGTGTCGTTCTACGTGGAGCAGCGTTCGGCCCATTCCGCATCGCCCAGAAGTTCAGCGCCTACCGGCGTAAGCCCTTGGAACCGCTCTACTTTTCCATTGCGCAAAAATAGTTAGTCAGATTAACATAAATTTTCGAATTTATGACCTCACTACACCTGAGACAGGGGAGTGGGCTGCTCATACAGAGCCCCATGGCGCAGCCATGGACAGGACCGAGCGATGCTTGTCAGCATTTTGCCGCACGGGGAGACAGTGATGACGAATAGCCAAAAAGCGACCGAGGAGGAGGCAGCGACGACGGCTAACACGTACCCCGAGCTACTTGAACCTTTCTATGCGCACTTTGAGTGTCCCCAACAACTTAATCACAAGGGGAAGCAGAAGTCGGTCTACCGAGCCACATGGAAGCCGATCAAGCGGAAGGTGATCGTCAAGTATCACAAGGGCGACCAGCGGACCGCACTGACAGAGATGGAGATGGTTGCTCATCCACTCTCTCTCGCTCACCCTAACGTCGTCGAGACGCATGTTGTTGGCAGCGCCCCTGAGTTGTTCCTCGTAGAGCGTGAGGTGACCCCCTTGCACAATGACTGGCCGCTCAGCGGGATGGATGAGGCAGTCACGCTGCTCTGCCACATCGCTCGCGCGCTAAGCTTCCTAAAGTGGAAGGGCTACATCCACGCGGACATCAAACCCGAGAACCTCGGGCTTGATCGGGACCGCTTCATCCTGATGGACTTCGGGGTTTGCAAGAAGCTCGACAAATTTGATCGAGCAACGGACGAGGCCGGGACGGTGCGGACGCGCGCCCCCGAGGTACTGGCCAAGTCAAGTCCCCGTAGCGACAAGTCCGACCTATGGTCACTGGGCGCATCCCTATTTCGAATCCTTACCAAGAGATTCCCGTTGGTCCTTGAAGATGAAGAGGCGCGGCTCGATAAAGATGAGTCGTTCAGAGATCAGCTGACCAATGCGGCAGTGGAGCGGGCAACGGACATGGAGAAGTGGAACCGCAACTTCTGGACGCCTGAGTGCTGGAAGGCGGTGCCGCCGCCCCTCCAGCGGCTTGAGCCGCTGATGAGGAGGATGCTGGAGCGCGATCCAGACAAGCGCATCGGCGCTGACGAAGTGGTCCGATGCTGTGAAGAGGAGTTTGCCCCCTATTTACTGGAGGATCTGCCTGCGGTTCCAGTAGCGCTGGTCTCTCAGGACCAGATGCTGCCAGTGTTGCAAGCACTGAGCAACGGAAAGGCAGGAGTCGGCTTCAAGGAAAGCCTGCAGCGCTTGCCACTCTTGACGCGCCAGCGGCACACCCAATGGCTCAATGAGTTATTGATCCTTAATCACCTCTCTGAAGACGACAGGAAGTTCATCAACCAGCAGCGCGAGGCGAGCAAGAAGATCGAGGAAAACAAGCGGCCATGAGCAAGCGGAGTCTCGATCGCGTCCAGGATGCAGTGCAGGGACTGATGAGGTTCCATGGCCTGGAGACCGCAGTCATCCGCCTGTTGGAGACTCGCGAAATGCAGCGCCTCCGGCGTATCCGACAGCTCGGGCTGGCCTCACTGGTCTACCCTGGGGCGGAGCACTCACGCCACGCTCACTCCCTGGGCGCAGCGTACTTGGCGATTCGATTCGGACGCCAGTTGCAACAGGCCGCTGCGGAGTTCCTGCCGCCCCTGCTACAGCCCGGGCCGGTAGAGATTCGTGACTTGGCAATCGCCGCCCTCTGTCACGATCTTGGCCATGGTCCATTTTCCCACACCTGGGAAGATCAGTGCATCGGCAAGAAAGACTTTGACGACAAGCGCAAAGCGTGGGCCATGGCCTTCGACCTGAAGCTCGAAGACTGCAAGGACCTCAAGTGGCACGAACTTGTAGGCCAGGGACTGCTGAACTGGCCTGGTAGCGAGCTTCACAAGCGGCTGGCCGAGCACGACAAGTCGATGCCAGGGCGCATTCAGGCCCTCCTGAGGGGCGTCTACCATGTGCCGTACTTGTCTCGTCTCTTGTCCAGCGATGTCGATATTGATCGAGGGGACTTCCTGCTGCGAGACGCCATCCAGTGCGGTGTCTCCTATGGTCGATACGATTTGGAGTGGCTGCTGTCCTGTGTGACGCTCGGCTACTATAACGATAGCGTGGTGATGGGCTTCGACTTGCAGAAGTCTCGCCGAGTCATCGAAGAGTTTGTCCTCGCCCACCGCGCTCACTATGAGACCGTCTACTATCATCACACGGTCAAGAGCGCTGAGCTAATGCTCGGACTGTTCTTCAAACGCCTCAAGAAGCTTGCCACCGGGGACAGAGAAAAGTTCCAGTCCTTCAGCCAGCGTTACGGTTCGATCATCAAGGTCGCCGCAGGGGAGGTGATCGGTCCAGAGGAGGTCCTGGAACTGGATGATGCGCTGCTCTGGTCATTCCTAAGCGAGGTGGCCAACGATCCGAAGGAACCCGATGAGATCCTCTGCGATCTCGCATGGAGGCTGTCGCATCGAGACCTCTTCAAGTCGATCGAACTGCCACGTGCTGAGAGCTCATTCCCCTTACCGACCCGTGAGCAGTTGGTAGATCAAGGAATGCATCTCGTCAAACTTCGCTCAGGCCGAAGCACTTCGAGCGATGAATTCAACGCGTACTATCTATGCCCGTTCAACCAGGATCGTGACATCTTGTCCACCAAGGAGCACGACTGCGGCTTCTTCATCGACACCACCCGCTCGGATCGCCCGGCTATCATGATCCAGCGAGACAGAGAGTTCCGGGCGCTTCGGACAATGTCCATCACCACCAGCCGGATCTACGTGCCCCGTGAAGTACGCGACAAAGCCCAGGAGATCCTGTCCTCACGACGGTCTGCGGAGTAGCCTGAACGGCGTGTCGCCAGCGGTCCGTCAAATTCCTCTTTGAAACAGGTCGCAGCGCGACCTCGCTTCGGCTGCTTACTGGTCCGTGGCACCCGATGTACATCTCTGGGCCATCGCTGATTTCGCAGCCTCTAGCGCTACATAGTCCCGCCACCGCACCGCCACCTCCGTCAAGCTCACTGCCGCCAGCGCATACGGTTTGCGCCTCGTCGCGGGATGTGCCCAGCGCACAACGCACAGCAGCACGTCGTCGTTCCGTCGCAGGTTGAGGATCGTCCACATCTGGTCGCGCTTCTTCGTCGTTCGGAGCAGAAACTCATGAGCCCGTCGCTCCCCCGGTTTGCTCAGGTCGAGCATCGCGAGCGGTGGCAGCGTCGGTACTTTGCGAGTAATCGAGCGACGACGACGAGACACACTTGCACTACGGCTGTGACAACACATAAAGTCCTCCCGTTCGCGTCGGACCATGACTTTCCACGGTGAAGGTCTGACGCGGGCGATGGGCTCCCGGTTTTGGCCGGGGGCCTTTTTTGTTCTTGGGCTTGGTAATGCCCGAGATCCATGTACACAACTCACTGGTGGATGTGAATAATAAAACGACACTTCCTCAGTGATTTCGCTGATATAGCCAGGTTCTCTCAGACTTGGTAGCGAGTCTCGTGGTTCGTGGTCGTCGAAATCCGCTATTCACAGACTTTGCACTCCGACTGTCTCGCGCTCGTGAGGTAGCCGACGTATCAGGCGTTGGTCTGTCGCTGTCAGTTGGTATGCATCGAGCAGCAGCCTCGGACCTTGAAAGGGGCGGTCGTATTCCTCGAATCGATACAGTCGAGAAACTGTCGAACGCCTTAGGCATTTCCCCGTGCTATCTGGCCTACGGCATCGTCTTGCCATGCACGGACAGCACCGGCATGAGGTTCGTTGGTCTCCCTCTGCGACTCTCTGAGATGCGCGCCGCACGAGGGCTGTCCAGACTTGAGCTTGGTAGACTCTCAGGAACCTCACACACCTTCGTCCGCATGACCGAGAGCGGCACGACCGTGCCAAACATCGCTAAGGTGGAGCAGTTAGCCAAGGCGCTGCAAGTCTCGGTCTGCTGGCTGGCCTTTGGCCTGGGGGATTCCGAATTGCCCACTCATCGACGGCGACGCTCCGACGAACCGCCTGCTCCTGAGCCACAGCGATAGACCTATTTTGTCTGGATGTTACTCCGCAGACGCACTAGATTCCTGCGCTTCCGTTGCTTGCATCAACCCCTTCACCCGCGACGGATACCAGACTCCTCCCTCCTTTGGTTTGAAGCCTTCCACAGATAGACGGAATCCTATTTCCTTGAGCGTCATTCCTTGGGCACGAAGGTCACTTGCTCGACGGGAAATTGCCATACGATCATAGCGAACATCATCCGTTAGGAGCTTCGCCACCTGTGCCGGATGCCACTTCCCACCGCGCAGAGGAGTCAGTCCCTCCTTCCGCAAGCGAACACCGATCTGATTCAGACTGAGCCCTTCCTCCCGCAGCTTCCGCGCCATCGCCGTCGCTGCTTCAGGATCGAAGCGAGTCGGAATGCGCGGTCTGTTTCTCCGCATCGTGTGCATTCCCTCGCGCTCAAGGATGATGCAGACTGGGCCCGTTCTCCATTTCCCATTCCGCCTGGCCGGTGTCTGTTCTTCGTTCAGTCGCCGCGCAATTTTGGTAAAGGAAAGCCCCTCTCGGCGCAGGAGCTTCATCCTGAGAATGACCGCTTGCTCGTCGGGAAACGGGACCATAATTCGCCGCCCGTGCGCATCCCTCTCCGTACTCAACTCGTGTCCGTACGGAGCGTGTCCGAGCCGCACTCCTTGCGACTTCAGGTG
>WBZP01007481.1_pt1 | contig 10523 bp, 10 predicted proteins | sample 5204301 | NCBI WGS metagenome assembly WBZP01 (sample SAMN12412401, study PRJNA552823) | activated sludge metagenome | isolation source: activated sludge from nitrification reactor of wastewater treatment plant... | place: USA: Pennsylvania | collected 2017 | reverse complement strand
TGATCGCTCCATCATCTGCCGGATATGTGTTAAATCGTTTTCGTATTTGTTCATTTGTTTTTGGATTATGAATTAACAAGTAGAGCCTCCACCTATAAAAATCTTTTTATATGTTTCCTTAGAACCTTCAGGCTGGGAAAGTAGTAAAACATAACCCAAGCCTGCATAATGCGTAGATTCTTTATAGATGATATCAGGAATATTATCATCATTTAAATCGCCAGCCCAATAAAACCATACTCCACCTTCATAACCATAAGGATCAAAACCTTTCAATGTCATTTCTTCTGCAAGGTAATCAACAAAACTATAACTGACTTTATCTATTTTACGAATCCATATTTGATACCTTTCAATCTCAGAAAAGATATTTGGTCTAGACTTGTCACTATTTTCTATTGTTGTACCTTTTGCATAAGCTACATAATCTGATTTTTTATCATCACCAATGTAAAGGATTTCTGAAGGGTAAAGCATATTATCATTTAATAGCCTCCCCATTATGGACTTCTTATTTATGGGCAATCCAGAAAACATAAAAGTTGGTTTTTGCTGGCCCTCAGCAATTTTTAAAATATTAGAAATATAATAATAATTGGGAATATCGGTTTTTACCATTTCTACGCGTTTTACTATGAACTCAGTCTCAAATTGATCACTTTTATTTTCATAAAACCCCAAGTAAGGTGAGCATGAACCAATAAAAATATCATTACCAACCAAAGCATCATCTGCAATAATCTTAAAGTAGATACCGTCTAAGCAATTTTGTATATCTAAAAATCCTGAAAAAACATATCCATCTTTATCATTGTACTGAGCATGCATCAAAAACCCTTTTACATCTTCAATAATAGCTCTGTGTGATGTGTCATAGCTGACAATGGTAATTCTTGAGTTATAAGGTATGCTCAAAATTTTATTTGAAGTCGTACTTGATGCATCACGCAAGTTAATCCCAGATTTGGCTTTTACTGTAGCTGTATAACTATATCCTAATGTCAATTCTTGAGCATTTATAAATATTGCACCGAAAATATAAATGAACATGATATATATTCGTCTTGTCATCTGCCGGATATGTGTTAAATCGTTTTCGTATTTGTTCATGATGAGAATATGTTTAATACTTTTCTTTTATCAAAATGGTGTCATGATGAATACTTAAATCATAGACAAAGCAAATTGGAGATCCATTTGTATAATATCCAAAACGTTCAATAGTTTGAGAACCTTTTGACAAAAATTCAATTGAATAATTTCCATCATGTTTTGGAATATGAGACATATCTAATTTTAACTTTTTACACTTTCCAGAGTTTAAACTTATACTTTTAATTTCGGAACCACCTGAAGATTTTATTTTCAAAGAATCCAATATTAATTTGGTTTCATTTTTTATATTGAAATGCACGTATCTTCCATTCTGACAGTCCAATAAGGAAAAGGTTAAACATAAAAATAAAATAAATCGAAACATTATAAAAGTACTTTGAAATGCAAAGTTAAATAGTTAACTTCATATTTTGATAATTTATTGCTATTTATTTTATTTTTTTTTAAAATTGTACATCTCTCTACTTTCCAACCTAATTTGATTCTTTCCATCCACCAGAAAATTGTTTTGTTGAATCTTAGAAATATATATCACTAAATATCTTACTAAGATTAGAATAAATTACGGACCGCATGAAGAATAAATTATTGGTGTTTTTTTGTATCCTTTACTTTTATAGTCCGGACAATATTTTTGCGAAGGAAAGAGTTTTTGAATCATGTGGTGGATCTTTATTGTTACCTTCGATATATATTGGTAATAGTAGAACTGACTATAAATTTCCTTTTTACAGTAAACAGGAATATGAAAAATTAATTAAAGCTGTACAAAGTACAGACTTGATTTTAAAAGCTTATAAAGATGGTTTAATCTCAATTTCGGATTTAAAATTAAATACCCGCTTAAGTAATGATGTTATTTATATCTGTGCTTTTTATTTGAATAATGAAAGTCCCAGTCCCAAGTTGCGGTTTTACCCTTTATTGGTTTCGCCTGTCAGTCAAAAGGATTAAATTGGGTTAGAAACAAGAACAGATTTTTATTACATTTTAAAAATAAAAATTTAGATGAACTGGAAAAATTTAAATTCTTCTAAATTATTAAAAAATATTTAGTTCAGATATTTCAAAAACTTAAACTTTTTTATCCAACCTTCATCGTATCTTCCTTGAATACCTGCCGCAATCTACTGATCAACTCGTCTGCATTTTCTCTATTAAAAACCATAGGCGGTTTAATTTTCAACACATTGTGATCCGGACCATCGGTACTCATCAATATACCCAGTGTTCGCATTCTGTTGGCCAGATATGAAGTTTGTTTCTCTAGTGGCATGAGGTTGTTATCTGTCAGTTCAAATCCCAAAAACAAACCACTTCCACGCACATCACCGATGATGGAAAACTCACTTTGCAGCATGTTTAAACCGGAAAGGATGTTATTTCCTATTATTTTAGCATTTTCCATTAGTCCTTCCTCTCTGACCACTTTGAGTACTTCCTGGCCTATTGCACATGACACCGGATTGCCACCAAAGGTGTTAAAAAACTCCATACCATTGGCAAAACTATCTGCAACAGCTCTGGTACAAACCACTGCGGCCAATGGATGACCATTACCGATAGGCTTGCCGATGGTCACGATATCAGGTACCACACCATGCTGTTCAAATGCCCACCAATGCGAACCAACACGACCACAACCCGTTTGGACTTCATCTGCAATACAAAGTCCGCCGGCAGTTCTGATACTATGATAAACCTTTTGCAGAAATCCTTTCGGCAATACGATCTGACCGCCACATGAGATGATACTTTCATGGATGAATCCAGCTGGTTTTTTCCCTTCCGAAGCAAGTTGATGTAAGATCGTTTCAGCATGTGCAGCATATTTTGGCCCACAATCTTCACCTCTGTATATGCCGCGGTAGGCATCAGGAAGAGGTATCAGATGAGTTTCTTTGGGTTTTCCTTTTCCGCCTTTGCCATCAAATTTGTAGGAACTGACTCCTATGCAGGCATTGGTATTGCCATGATAACCTACTTCTATGGCCATCATATCTTTCTGACCAGTGTAAGTGTAAGCCATTCTCAGCGCCAGTTCATTGGCTTCACTTCCGGAATTGACATAATGGATCACACAAAGTTCCGGTGGTAGTGTTGCCAGTAATGCTTCAGCAAATTCATTGATCGACTCGTGCAAATACCTGGTATTCGTATTGAGTAATGCCATTTGTGCTTGACCTGCTTTCACTATGCGCGGATGTTCATGACCAACATGAGCGACATTATTGACTGTATCCAGATATCTTCTTCCGGTTTTATCTATGAGCCAGGCACCGTCACCTCTTACGATGTGGAGTGGCTCTGCATAAGATAAAGAGAGACTTTTGCCCAGGTGCTTTGACCTGTATTGGATAATATCTGTTTGATTTTTACCTTCCTTTGGGTGCAACACTTTTTGCCTCAGAAATAAATTTGGATCGGGACAAATACTTTTCCAAATATCAATTTCTGAAGGGAAAGCTACACCTGGAAAATCATGTCTATTGCCCAACATGTCCAGGATAATCTGAAAATGAAGATGTGGTGACCAATTCCCATTTTCATTTGCCTTCCCTAAATATCCGATATGTTGTCCTTTGCTGATGGTCTGACCTATGCTGACAGTATGCAGAGTAGATTTGCTGAGGTGCCCGTATAAAGTAAAAAACACTTTTTCTGGCCCATATTCATGCAGGAGAATGATGGTAGGTCCGTAATCCTTGTCCTGATCATTGTCAAAAATACTGAACACTTCTCCATCCATTGGAGCATGCAGTGGCGTATGACCATCTAGCCAAAAATCCACACCCAAGTGAACAGTTCTGTATAAAGGGCCATGATTTCCTTCTTTTCGGTAAGCATTGGTACTGTAAAATGGCCGCGTTTCCAGATATCCATTGGACACCATGGTTTCAGGATGTTTTTTTGTCCATTCTCTGATTTTATATGCCATCCAATCATTGTCTGTAAAATCTGTTCTATGTCCTAGCCAAGTACTGCCGACTGACATATCGATATGGCTCGCTTCTTTTATTCCAGTGGTTGGAAATAAATCTGCAATGCCAAACGGGTGATCTTTTGCCCAAAGGTTAAACATTTCCTGATCCGGATGAGGATTCATACCGCATGCATATCTGAAGGAGTAATAGGCCAAATGTTCATCCACCTTTAGCCATAGCCGAAGGACTTCCCAGGCTGGTTTTTCACTGATGAGCAGGTATTCATTGTTTGGTTCGGCAAGCTTGTTTCGGGCTGATTTAGTGACACTGATGATCAATCTCATGGCTACCAGAAGATGTAGCATGTTAAGTTCAGCGTCCAGTAACACAAATTTTTCATGATATCCTTTCACGACTTGCACTGCTGCTGCTAAAGGATCCGGTTTCTCCATGATTGCATAAGCGATACAAACGGCCAGATCATTAATGGTACTGGTGTAAATAGCATCTCCAAAATCTATGATAGATAAAACTTCAGGATGGTCGGGAGAATTATTTACCAATATATTATTGTCATTGGTGTCATTGTGTATCACACTTTTTCTTAAAAGATCAAGTTGTTTTTTTTGGGCAACAAACTTTTTTAAAAAATGAGTGACGATGATATTTTTATCTGTATCGAAAAGGTGTACATAATTTTCTATCCAAAGTGCCTGATCTATATCCCATTCAAAATTTCTTTTTGCAAACGGATGTTGAAATGATTGCAATGCAAAGGTGATTTTGCCGCCCGATTTTCCAAGATCGTACAATAATTTATTGTGTATGGGATGGACCGATGACCATAATCTACCTTCTATCCAGCTCAGCATCCTTACTAATCGAACTTCCCCAAAGTGATCATTAAAGGTAGAATTAGGATAGCCGTCTTTGTTTAGAATGATCTTGGGAACCGTTATTTCCGGTGCAGTATCAGCCAGATGCAAAAGAATTTTTAGTTGAAAATCAAAATATTGATAATCCATCCCGGGCCGACTTACTTTCAAAATGAAAGAATTACCTTCAGAAGTTTTTATTTTGAAATTAAAATCAACTTCACCAGGGAGTGGGGTAGCTGTTCCTGTTATACCAAAAAATTTTTCTGATAGTGTGTGTGCTTCATCCTTAGTGATCTGAAGCTGAGAATATAAATGTTGTGCCATATTTAGTCAGGAATATGGTGGCGAAAGTAAGGATATTTTATATTAAGATGGATTAATCTGATTTGCAAAATGAAACCCGGATTTCCTTATCTACAAAATTACTTTTTATCACCAAAAAGATTTTATCTTATAAAATTACTTTACATTGAATAAATTTCTGTTTAAACAAGAAAAAATATTAATTTACTGAATATAGTATGGTGTAATGTATAAATATATGAATAAAATCTAAATAAATTCAATTAATTTTATATAAATTATGGTATAAATCATGAAACGCTATATATTTGCATCATCAAACGTGATAACTATACAATGTGAGGTGTTGAAATTGGCAGACATGCCCTCCTGTCTCGGGGGTGGGGAACACGCGATAAACTTAAGATGTATTTGGATTGGCTACAATTCAATCCGAATACACCCCAAAGCTAAGCGCTCCGTGGAGGTTCGAATCCTTCTCTCACAGCTTTTTTGAAAATTAAAATGTGGAATTCAGAATTGAACAAAGGTCATTATTAATTCAAAATTCATAATTCTACACGTATATCAATGTGAGGTGTTGAAATTGGCAGACATGCCCTCCTGTCTCGGGGGTAGGGATCACACGATAAACGAAAGGTATGGGTTGACCACACAATTCCGGTCTTCGGAATTTGCCTTTTGGCTAAGTGCCTTGTGGAGGTTCGAGTCCTTCTCTCACAGCAATTTTTTAGTACTTATCCCTACAAAACAGCGGGATACATTCTTGGGCCGGTTAAACACAATGAAAATTAAAAATTGGTTGGTTTGGATTAAGGAAAAACAGCTTTGACATCATCTCAGCTGTTTTTTTTTATTAAATCACTCTACTCCTTCCTTTCTCCGATCTGTTGCCTCCACATGGCATAATACAAACCCTTCTCAGCAAGCAAATCATCGTGACTTCCTGTTTCTATCACCTTTCCTTTTTCCAAAACAAAGATTTTATCTGCATGCAAGATCGTAGATAATCGGTGGGCTATCAATACCATGATATGTTGTTTTGCTGAAGAAATATCTTTGATGGTATCTGTAATTTCAGTTTCCGTAATAGAGTCGAGTGCTGAAGTGGCTTCGTCAAATACAATTAATTTCGGATCCCGAAGCAGCGCCCTTGCTATAGATAACCTTTGTTTTTCACCGCCGGAGATCTTGATTCCACCTTCACCAATCACTGAATTTATGCCATTGTCACTTCTTTCCAACAAATTCTGACAGGCCGACTTGTGCAATACTCTGATGATATCTTCATCTGATGCACCGGGATTTACAAACAGGAGATTTTCTTTGATTGTCCCGGAGAACAGTTGAGTATCCTGAGTAACAAATCCTATCTGATGTCTTACTTCTTCTAAATCGATGGATTGTGAATCAATTCCATTGTAAATGACATGACCATATTCCGGGTTATACAAGCCTACCAACAATTTCACCAAGGTAGTTTTACCTGATCCGGACGGACCCACAAAAGCTATGGTCTGACCTTTTTCTACACTAAAGCTGATGTCTTCCAGGGCATTGGCGGCTCCTGATTTGTGTTTGAAAGATACTTTGTCAAAAGCAAATGTCTCCAGATGATTTATTTTTTGAGGATTCTCCGGCTTAACTTCGATGGGAGTACTCATTATATTTTTAAAATTATTGAGCGATGCTTCGGCCTCCCGGTATGAAAGGATGACATTGCCCATTTCCTGCAATGGACCGAAAATAAAGAAGCTGTAAAACTGTAATGTCATCAACTGTCCTACCGTCAACTCGTCTTTAAAAATCAACACCAGCAGAAAAAACATGATAGACTGTCGAAGCAAATTGACAAAAGTACCCTGAACAAAACTGATACTTCTGATACTACGTACTTTTTTAAGTTCCAGCTGGAGTATTTTGAGGGTGGAGGTGTTGAGACGTTTGATTTCCTGGTCAGTGAGCCCGAGACTTTTTACCAGTTCAATGTTTCGTAAACTTTCAGTGGTAGCTCCTGCGAGTACATTGGTTTCTTTGACGATGTTTTTCTGGATTTCTTTGATCTTTTTACTCAGGAAATTGGTCAGGGCAAAAAGAAGAAAAGAAGCAATAAAATAAATGAAAACCAGTCGTGGTTCTACCGAAAATGCATAAATCATGACAAAAACGATACCTACGAGGGAAGCAAATAATACATTGATACAATTGGAAATAAATTTTTCTGAATCAGAACGGACCTTTTGCAGAATATTGAGTGTTTCGCCACTTCTTTGATCTTCAAACTGCTGAAAAGGAAGCATCAGCGAATGTTTTAGCCCGTCAGTATACACCCTGGCACCAAATTTCTGAATGATAACATTGGTCACATAATCCTGAAATGCTTTTGCGATACGACTGACCATGGCTACACCAATGGCGGCGAGAATAAGTAAACCTACACCTTTTACAAATTCGTTTTGTGTATAGGCAGATGGTTTTGAAGCAAAACGATCAATAATTTTACCAAAAATGTATGGATCAAGCAATGAAAAAGTCTGATTTATGGCTGCAAGCAAAAGTGCCAGAAATATTAAACCTTTGTAGTTTTTCAGGTATTGGAAAAGTAATTGCATGGATATATTTTATAGATAAGAATACCGAATGAGTTGATTAGGCTTTATACTCAAAATAAATTGGATTTCGAAAATTTTATTTTCCAGTTTATTGATGATGAGTATAATGGCGACAGAATTTTTTGAAAAATAAATTCTCGTCGGTATAAACCAATTTTTACCTGTTATGGTTTAAAAACACTTACTAAAATTACTGCTGTCATTTTACTTTCTTGCTTTACAAAGCCTCGAAATATCCTGTTTTGGTATTCTTTTTTACTTTGTCCCAAAGATAATACCTACCGTTCATCGCCACATAGACACCATGGGGAAGCGTTTGTACAAAAGCCAGAGCAGACCCAAGATTAAAAAATCCGTCAGAAGATGTACCAAAGGCATAAGGTATCATGGCTCCGGTAAGTACGATAGTTTTCGGAATATTGTGTTTGGCAATGGCTGTGGCTGTCTGAACTATCGTATCCGTTCCATGCGTGAGAACAATCTTGTCAAATTCGCTTTTTTTGCAGCTGTAAATGATGATCTCCCGGTCGGCTTCAGTCATTTGCAGACTATCCAGCATCATCAATGTTTTGATATCTACATCAAGAGTACTTCGCCCGCGTTCAAACATTTGGTGCAGATGTGTATCCTTAAAATACAATTGACCGGTGATGTAATTGTACTCCTTGTCAAATGTTCCACCGGTAACAAATATCTGGATTTTATTATTGTCTGGCATAATCAGGAATTTTAGGACCCACAAAGGTAAAACAAATATCAAATATTGAGTGAAACACAGATGTAACTTCTATAAAATGGCTGACTTGTATCGATGGTAGAAGTCTGTAATTTTGATCTACCTTGCTTTGGAAGGAAAAAAAATAATTATTGTATTTGCCTTACTTTTTTCCTAATAGCTTTATTTGTGACAATCGCTTTATGAACTAGATAAAAAAGTTTATTATATTCCGAAAAAAAAACATATTTTTGTAAAAAATAGTGCAAATGGTGAGCAATACTTTATTAAACAGGATTACAATTAAGCCATCTATCTGTCATGGCAAACCAACAGTAAGAGGAATGAGATATACTGTTCAATCAGTTTTAGAGCTATTAGCCTCTGGTATGACAAATAGTGAAATATTATCAGACTATGAGGATTTAGAAGAAGAAGATTTAATGGCCTGCTTATTATTTGCTGCGAAGATTTCAGAAGTAAAAAGTATCAGTCAGCTAGTTTCATGAAATTTTTAATAGATGCACAATTGCCTAAAAAATTAAGTGGATTTCTGAATGAAAAAGGATTAGAATCTATACACACATTAGATATGCCTAGTCGAAATTATACAACTGATTCAGAAATTATTGAACTTTGAATAAGTCAGCAATATATTGTGGTCACAAAAGATGCAGATTTTTGGGATATTTATAAACAAAAAGCTGAACCATACAAATTAATTTACCTGACCGTTGGTAATTACTCAACACAAGATTTAATACAACTGTTTGCAAGTAATTTATCTGCAATATTAGAAGCTCTAAAAACGAGTGATGTCATTGAAATTAATCGTAATAATATTATATCACTCATTTAAAAAATGGTAAATATATTTCTACTAACCACACCGATCATCGCAGTTTCAAACCGTTGTCAGGCCAGACTTGTCAGGCCATTTATCGGCCTGATAAATGCAACTGCGATGCTATACATTGAGAATTTGCAATTCTCATGCACTAACTTCTTAAAAATGATCATATCTTGAGTTCGCTAAATTTAATGGTTAAGTGCACAGTTATAAAATCGTCAATCTGACTTTATAATGACTGACTGTAATGAATTGAAAATTCATAAAATTTAGGATCGCAGTTGAAAACTGCGACCATCGCGGTATAAGTCAAACATTTAAAGCAATAGATTTTTATAAATATGATTCAAAATTAAAAAAGAATATTGTGGCAAGTCTTAAATCTACGAATAGCACTCCTGATAATTGGCTTAATTCGGCAGTAGCGGGAGCTAAAAATAGAAAGCACTTAGAAGATTTAGTTGAAGGAGCAAATAATCGATCTTTCTCAGGATCAGGAAGAGTAATTAACGCTGACGAAGTTAAATTAATAATTGCAGTTCCAAAAGCAAAACTTTCTGAATTCGCAAACTTTGAATCATTTATTCATAATTCAGGTATAAATGGTGTGCGAAATATTAAAGTAGAAGTAATATCAATAGATCAAGTTCTTGCGATATGAAAACATATAAATTATTTAAAAAGGATGTTAAAAAGGAGAATTATTATGCTCCTGACATTTTAATTACACATGATGAATATACTTCATTAGTTGAAAGTTCAGATTGGCTAATTTGGCATGAATTGACAGTTTACGGATTTGAATATTATAAAAAACATTCAAATGTGCCACTGAAAAGGACTGCATACGTTAATTTAGAAGGTGTTATGTTTATATATATATCATATACTGACTATAATTTTTGTTTGATAACATTTGAAAAAAAAGTTTCTTATCAAATATTAAAACTTATATTTGATTTTGCTGAAAAAATGGATTGTAATTTGTGGGACCGAGACACTATAGAACTAGTTACCAACTCGAATCTTGAAGCCCTTCGCATCACAGAAGAAAATCGGAGCATCAAACTCACCAAACAGCAGAGCCATGTGTTGGAATCAATAGAAGACCAATTCAGATGGTGG
>WBZP01007480.1_pt1 | contig 10525 bp, 7 predicted proteins | sample 5204301 | NCBI WGS metagenome assembly WBZP01 (sample SAMN12412401, study PRJNA552823) | activated sludge metagenome | isolation source: activated sludge from nitrification reactor of wastewater treatment plant... | place: USA: Pennsylvania | collected 2017 | reverse complement strand
AAATTTCCACTTTCCAATGGTGAAAAACTACCCACATTAAAGGAGTTTTTTCTGGCTTACAAAACAAAAAAAACTAAGACCAGATTAATATGTGAAATCAAACCTGTAAGCAGCGACGAAAAAGCCCTTCAGATAGTAGAATTAACACTTGCCATGGTCAAAGATTTGAAATTGACTTCAAAAGTAGATTACATCAGTTTCGACTATCGAATTGTAAAAAACCTTAAAAAACTTAACCCTAAAGCCCACGTTCAATATCTCAATGGCGAAAAATCACCCGCTGACCTGCATGCTGATGGTGTAGATGGCCTGGATTACCATTTCAGTGTTTTCAAAAAGAAACCCGAATGGATCACCGAAGCTAAAAGCCTGAAAATGAGCCTCAATGCCTGGACAGTCAATGACGATGCCACCATCAAATGGTTTTTGGACAACAAATTTGACCAGATTACTACCAACGAACCGGAACTTGCTTTAATGCTGGAGAAAGGCAAAAAGAAGTAAAGAAGTTAGCTTTATTTCTTCTTCAAAATTAAAGCACTTACCAAACTTACGATAAGACCTACGGGAAAAATCTCTAAGAAAGTAATCCCTAAAAAGAAGAAAATATTGGAGTAAAATACCCTTCCAGCTTCGGCCTGAGCAAGTTTCTCTTTTAGCTTATCTGGGTCAATATTTTCTGACTTTAAACGAGTTGCGGTGGCATCTATCATTTTATCTAAAAAATCAGGCATAAAGAAATGATACTCCAAAGCCCAGGCTACAGCATACATTAGACTGGCAATCGATGCTATACCGAGGCCTATTTTAAAAGCCGTACCAAATGAAAGAGGCCCCTCACCAAGCGTGTCACGATATTTTTTTACACCGATAAAAATGAAGGAAAAAGCGGCAAGCATAGAAGCATAGCCAACCAACATACTTCCTTCAAAAGACTCAGTCTTATAGCACCAGGCCATTGACATCACCATAAAAGCTGACACTATTAATCCTGAAATGATTCCGTTTTTAATAATTATGTTTTTCATACAATCAATGGGGTTTAAATTTGAGGCAAACTAAAAGAATTGAATTCAAAATGCCCTCATACTTTAGTATGAATTTTAGATTTCCTTAAAAATTTCGATTCCTTTTGCCTTCAAAATCGCCTGGGAACGGCTTTTTACATCAAGTTTCACAAAAAGATTTGACATGTGAGTTTTTACAGTAGGTATGCTTACGAAAAGCTTTTCGGCAATCTCCTGATTATTGAGTCCTTCGGTGAGCAATTCCAAAACTTCTTTTTCTCTTTTGCTTAAGTCCGGAAAATTTGCAACACCTAGTCTTTGTTTTTTTTCAACGATTTTTTTCTGAAAATTCAAAGCCAGCCATATCCCCAAACCCATAAATACCACAGCAATGCCGCCGGCATAGATTTCGAAGCGATGCTCAATATAGACGTATTGCAACTCCAGCCATTTCAAAACAAACAGCAAAATGGCCATGGAAATGCCATAAAGAAGTATTGGTTTAAAATTTTGGTTTTTACCGGAAAATAATTTCATAATAAATATTTTCTCAATTTTGAGTTTCTCATATTTTTTATCCCCATCACCACACTTTGAGCATTTAGTTCGGCTCCTGCGGCGTTGGTATGCACATTGTCTTTTGGAGTAAAAAATCGCTTTTTTACCTCTTCCTGACCCAGTTTATCATATTCTTTTGCCGAAATTTCATGCAAATCTATAAAATTTGCTTTCGTTTCTTCCGAAACCTGCCTTGCCCAAAGCGGATAATATTCAGGTTTTCTCTGCACTTTCCCATTTTCAAATCTACAAAATGGCACTTGTGAACACACAAATACTTCCACTCCTTTTGCCCTGGCCTCAGTGATATATTTTCGCATGTACCATCCAAAGCTGTATACTACTTCATATTTTTTGGTGATCAGATTATCAATTTCGAGTGAATCCTGCCCAATTCCCTTAATAGTTCCCCGTGCCCTGATGGTATCGTTGATGGCCCAGTCGTCATTATGACCAAACTGTATCATTAGGAAATCTCCTTTTTCCATTTTCGACAAAATAGGCTCCCAGCGACCATCAGTCAGAAAAGTGCGGCTACTTCTTCCGCCGATAGCATGGTTTTCTATATTGATCTTGGTAGTATCAAAATAAGCCCCAATCTTGCTCCCCCAGCCCCACATATCATTTTCACCTTTTCCCTGACCGGTTTTCACAGTGCTATCGCCAATCAAAAAGAGGGTCGGTTTGGGTTTTGAATTTATAAAAATAAGGGATATGAAGATGAAAAGGTATTTCATTTGATGATCCTGTCAAGTTATTAAACCCAAAAATATAAATTAAATTAACCTAATCCCTGCAAATTATGCGGTGATTAAATACTTTATTCACCGCACATACGTTTATTTTTATGCAATTTTGCAATTCAAATGAAAATTTACATAAATATTTTTAAATCCTAATATTTTTATGCAATTTTGCAATCAAAATGAAAAATTGCATAAAATGTATAACAGGGACTTGGAATATACTCTTAATGAACTCATTAAGTACTTCCCAATTGTATCAGTAAGTGGGCCGAGGCAATCCGGAAAATCCACTTTAGTGAAAAAAGTCTTTAATAACCTGCCTTATGTACTTCTGGAAGATAGGGACGTTCAACTTTTTGCAGAATCAGACCCTCGTGGATTTCTGGCCCAATACCCCAACGGTGCCATACTTGATGAAATACAAAGGGTACCGGTGCTCTTTACTTATTTGCAAGGAATGGCAGATGCTGATCCTTCCAGAAAATTTGTATTATCGGGTTCCCAAAACTATCTCATGATGGAGGGAATCACTCAGTCACTGGCTGGTAGAGTAGGGTTATTGAATCTGCTTCCGTTTTCGTGGAATGAAATGCAGATAAAAGATAAAAACTCCATAAACTTGTTGTTTAATGGGGGCTATCCAGGAATTATTGCCAACCAAATTCCGAAAAATATATTTTTCAGCTATTATGTACAAACCTACATAGAAAGAGACGTGCGGCAACTCAAAAATATAGGAGATTTGAGTTTATTTATGCGTTTTTTGAAACTTTGTGCGGGCAGAGCAGGGCAATTACTCAACGTTTCGGCTCTGGCCAATGATGCCGGGATAAGTCCAAACACTGCGGCTTCATGGCTTTCAGTACTTGAAAACTCTTATGTAATCTTTTTGCTGAATCCTTACTACCAAAACTGGGGAAAAAGGCTCACAAAAATGAGTAAACTTTACTTTTATGACACAGGCCTTCTTACTTATTTATTGGACATTGCTGATGAAAAACAGTTAGATACACATTTTGCCTATGGTTCTATTTTTGAAAATGGGATTATTCTGGAAATCATGAAAAAACTCATCAACGAAGGAGAAAAACCACAGATATATTATTGGCGTGACAGCAATGGTAACGAAATGGATTTGATTCTTGAAACCAAAGGCAGGTTGATTCCAATCGAAATAAAATCGGCACAAACACCCACTGACCATCTATGGAAAGGGTTCAAAAAATGGAATGCCCTGGCCAAAATTGCCCCGAATGCCGGATACGTGATTTATGGTGGAGAACAATCCCAAACCAGAAGTGAGGTAAATTTGGTTAGTTGGAAGGATATGGATAAAATTTTTGATTAATCACAAAAAAAACCGACCCAGTTGAGTCGGTTTCAATATATATATAAATCAAAATCCTTAAGAATGAATCGGCCGGTTGTCGGTGGCAGCCAGACAAGCCTCTTTCATGGCCTCCAGATAAGTAGGGTGAGCGTGAGATATCCTCGAAATATCTTCGGCACTGGCTCTGAACTCCATAGCAGTTACGGCTTCGCCAATCATATCTGCAGCACGGGCACCTATGATGTGCACACCTAAAATTTCATCGGTATTTTTATCGGCCAATACTTTCACCAAACCGTCCACATCACCGCTGGCAGTAGCCCGACCCAATGCCTTGAACGGGAAGCTACCTGATTTATACGCTGCTCCGGCTGCTTTCAGTTCTTCTTCGGTTTTACCTACTGAAGCCACTTCAGGCCAGGTGTAAACTACGCCCGGAATGAGATTGTAATTGATATGAGGTTTCTGACCTGCAAGGGTTTCGGCCACAAATACACCTTCCTCTTCGGCTTTGTGTGCGAGCATGGCTCCTCTGACGACATCACCGATGGCGTAAATACCCGGCACGTTGGTTTGCAAAGTATGCTCAGCTACTACAACCTTGCCTCTATCTGTCTGAACACCGATAGCTTCCAGATTTAGATTATCAATATATGGGCGACGACCGATACTAACCAGACAGTAATCTCCGGTAATTTCAACGGTTTTACCGGTTTTATCTTCAGCTGTGATTTTAACTTCTTTACCCAGATTTTCAATCAAACTTACTTTGGTGTTAAAATAAAACTCAACCCCAAGCTTTTTGACAGACTTCTGGAGCTCCTTACCCATGGTTTTGTCCATGGTCGGAATCATGCTATCTGCAAATTCGACAAAAGTCACTTTGGCACCTAATCTGGCATAAACCGAGCCCAACTCAGCTCCAATCACTCCGGCACCAATAACTATCAGATGCTTAGGCACTTCCTGTAGGTTAAGGGCCTCTGTAGAGGTAATGATACGTGTTTTGTCATAATTCATGAAAGGCAAAATGGTCGGCTTAGAACCTGTGGCTATGATCACATTTTTGCTGGTCAGAAGCTCCTCGGTACCATCAGCCTTTGCTACTTTCACGGTATTTTTATCTACAAATGAGCCAAAACCGTTTTTTACATCAATTTTGTTTTTCTTCATCAGATAATTGATGCCATCATTCATTTTTTTCACCACACCGGCTTTGCGTTCAATCATCTTTTTGATGTCGGCCTTTATTTTTCCGGTGGTGATTCCATGTTCTTCGAAATGATGCACAGCATTGTAATAATGCTCAGAAGAATCTAAAAGTGCCTTGGAAGGGATACATCCCACATTGAGACATGTACCACCCATGGCATTATATTTTTCGACGATGGCGGTTTTAAAACCCAACTGGGCACAACGGATGGCCGCTACATAACCACCTGGACCCGAACCTATTACTACTACGTCGTATTGCATTTCTATGTTTATTTTTTGAAGATTTTGTCAGGCCAAGCCTGTCGAAGCCACATTTCAGTGAAGCACTTCTACAGGCTCAGTGAGACTTTTAACTATACTTACACTTGCAAAAGCATCCTCATCGGATCTTCCAGAAGCTGCTTTACTCTTACCAAAAAGCCTACCGAGTCTTTACCATCAATTGTACGATGGTCATAAGAAAGAGCCACATACATGATTGGTCTGATTTCAACCTGACCGTTGATGGCTACAGGCCTCTCAACGATATTGTGCATCCCCAAAATGGCTGACTGTGGTGCGTTAATGATAGGCGTTGAAAGCATGGAACCGAATATACCGCCATTGGTGATGGTAAAAGTTCCACCTGTCATTTCTTCGATAGTAAGTTTATTATCGCGGGCTTTGGTTGCCAATCTTACTACTTCAGCCTCTATCTGAGCAAACGACATTTTTTCAGCATTCCTGATAACGGGTACCACTAATCCTCTCGGAGCCGAAACTGCAATGGAAATATCTGTGAAATCATTGTAAACGATTTCTTCGCCGTCAATGTATGCATTTACCAAAGGAAACTCCTGAAGAGCGATAGAACAAGCTTTTGTAAAGAATGACATAAAACCAAGACCCACCCCATGAGTGTCTTTAAACTTGTCTTTATAGGTTTTACGTAAATCCATGATCGGCTTCATGTCCACTTCATTGAAAGTAGTGAGCATGGCGGTTTCGTTTTTCACCGCTACCAATCGCTTGCTGATAGTCTTACGTAAAGTCGTCATTTTCTCTCTTCTTGATCCACGGCCGTCAGTAGAAACCGGAGCCGAAGGAACAGCAGGAGCGGATGTTACAGGCGAAGGAGGAGCGATAGTTGCAACCTGGGCATTCTGGGCATCTTCCTTGGTGATTCTACCGCCAATGCCAGTTCCCTGTACATCGGCAGACGAAAGACCTTTCTCAGCCATCACTTTGGCAGCCGCAGGAGAAGGATGTCCCGAGGCATAGTTGGCATCTGGCGTTGCAACCGCTATAGCTGGAGTGGTGTTTTCGGTGAATGACTGAGAAGCCAGAGCCGAACCACCCACCTGCAAAGTAGCTAAAATGCCGCCGATTGGCACCACACTCCCTGGTTGAGCAATTACGGTCAAAACGCCCGCTTGTGGTGAAGGCAACTCGAAAGTGGCCTTGTCTGATTCTAACTCACAGATAATTTCATCCAGAGAAACGTTTTCTCCGGTATTTTTTAGCCAGCTGGCTACTGTTACCTCTGTGATAGATTCGCCTACCGCCGGAACTTTTATTTCAATAGTTTGGGAAGCAACTGGTGCTGCAGAAGCAACAGGAGCCGATTCTTTGACAACAACAGGTATCTCCTCAACGACAGCCGGTGCAGAGGCAGCAACTGGCTGAGCTCCGGAAGGTTCGATTTTGCAAATTGGTGAACCAATAGCCAATACATCACCTTCTTTGCCGATAATTCTTAATATGCCGTCAGCTTCGGCAGGTAATTCAAATGTTGCTTTGTCGGACTCCAGTTCACAAATCACTTCGTCCATTTTTACAAAATCTCCATCTTTTTTGACCCAGGCAGCAATTGTAACTTCCGTTACAGACTCTCCTACCGAGGGAACTTTCATTTCAATAACCATGACTTAGGTATTAATTCAATTGGAATGCTTTATCTAATATTTTATTCTGAATCTCATTATGATTTTTGGTATAACCAGTAGCTGGTGACGCACTTAGTTTACGAGAAATCACATCGTCAAATCCTGCTGGAAACTCTCTTACCATATAATTCCAGTAACCCATATTGAGTGGTTCTTCCTGCACCCACAGCTTCTCGGCTTTTGGATATTTTGCCAATTCATTTTCAATCTGGGTTTTGGGAAGAGGATGTAATTGCTCCACTCTGATAATGGCAATATCCTCCCGATTTTCGTCTTTTTTACGTTTTAGCAAATCATAGTAAACTTTTCCTGAACAGGCCAAAACTCTCCTAACTTTCCTGGTATCAGCCGATTCATCACCAATAACTTCTTTAAAATGAGTATTTGGCAGAAACTCTTCCATATTAGAAACAGCGAGTGGATGTCTCAACATTGATTTTGGAGACATGTGCACACATGGCTTACGGAATGGCAAAGTTACCTGACGACGCAACATGTGGAAGAAGTTGGCAGGAGTTGTACAGTTACAAACATAGATATTGTATTCTGCAGCCAACTGCAAGAACCTTTCAGGTCGTGCGTTGGAGTGTTCTGGTCCCTGACCTTCATAACCATGTGGCAGCAAAAGTACAAGGCCATTCATGGAGTTCCATTTGGATTCAGCGGCTACCACAAACTGGTCAATCATGATTTGGGCACCGTTGGCAAAGTCACCGAACTGAGCCTCCCAAATCACGAGGGCATTAGGGTTGGCCAATGCATAACCGTATTCAAAGCCCATTACGGCATATTCAGAAAGGAATGAGTTGTAAATTTCGAATTTACCCTGACCCTCTCTGATATGCTGAAGATTATTATATTTAGCATAGGTTCTGATATCGTGCAAAACTGCATGGCGATGAGAGAAAGTACCTCGCTGTACATCCTGTCCACTCATTCTCACCCAATTACCCTGATTTAGAATTGAGCCAAACGCCATCAACTCAGCTGCCGCCCAGTTAAATGGTTTTTTACCATCAAAAATATCTTTTCTCTCTTCAAGAACCTTTTCTATCTGCTTTATTGGTGTAAAATCAGAAGGAACCGATGAAAGGGCTTTCCCAATAATGGCAATATCCTCTTTCGAAATACCGGTCTTTGGTGATTCATCAAAATCACTTACCACTGAGCGACGCAATTTTGCCCAGTCTCTTTCCAACTTAGGAAGCACATATGGCAATTGGTTTTGCTTTACTTTCGCCAGAATATTCTGCAAATCATCATCAAACTGAGCTTTGATTTGTTTGAAATGTGATTCATCAATATCGCCACCTGCTTTCAGTTTTTCAATATAAATCTCACGTGGAGTGTGATGCTGCGATATTAGCTCATACATACCTGGCTGTGTGAAGCGTGGCTCGTCGGCTTCGTTGTGTCCATGTTTACGATAGCAAATCATATCAACAAACACATCTTTATTAAATTCTTTCCTGAACTCTATCGCCAGCTCCATTGCATATACTACCGCTTCGGGGTCGTCACCATTGACATGGAAGATAGGAGTATCCAGCATTTTGGCTACATCAGAGCTATAAAGCGTCGAGCGGGCATCCACGTTGTCGGTAGTGAAACCTATCTGGTTGTTAATGGTCAAATGTATTGCACCACCCACATAATATCCGGGAAGGTTTGACATCTGGGCTACTTCATAAACAATGCCCTGCCCTGCCAATGATGCATCCCCATGGATAATTATAGGTAAGATTTTATCATAGATGTCAGCGAATTCATTGGGCTTGAATCCTTGACTTTCAAAGTGAGCGTCGGCTCTGGAGCGGGCATAACCCAACACTACAGGGTCAACGGTTTCGAGATGGGATGGGTTGGCCATCAATTTTAAAGACACTCTTTTTCCGGAAGGCGTTTCTATCTGACTTTCATATCCCTGATGGTATTTTACGTCACCATCGCTGAATTCTATCGTAGGAACATTTTCTTCAAATTCATTAAAAACCTGATCATAAGGTTTTTGAAGGATATTGGTCAATACATTTAGACGCCCCCTGTGAGCCATCCCAATGATCACCTCTTCCACGCCGAGTTCTGCCCCTTTCAATATTGCAGCATCAAGTCCGGGAATTGCAGACTCACCTCCTTCTAATGAAAATCTTTTTTTACCTAAGAATTTAGTATGCAGGAAGTTTTCAAAAGCAACTGCCTGGTTTAGTTTTTTCAATATCCTGATTTTCTGATCCTGTCCGGGATTATAATCGAGGTATTCTTTTTCTATTTTCCTTCTAAACCAACTTTTAATCTTGCGGTCCCTGATATACAGATATTCAAAACCTATTTTCCCACCATAAATTTTCAAAAGTGAGTTATAAATCTCCCTTAATGTAGCCGGCCTTCCAAAGACTTCAACACCAGCCTCAAAAACTGTATCAAAGTCATTTTCGGAAAGTTGATAATATTCAAGATTAAGATTGGCATTAAATTTCCTGATATCGTAGAGTGGGTCAATTTTGGCCAACATATGACCTCTCGACCTAAATCCACGTATTAAATGTACTACCTCTCTTTCTTTAAATATCTTTTGTGAATCCGCTGTGCCCTCAGACTGACTTTTAGAAAGACCATTGGTACCTCCCCAGGTCTTTGAGAGCTCAAAGCCTTTAAAGAAATATTGCCAACTTGTGTCAACGGAGTTTGGGTCTTGAAGATACTGCTGGTAAAGCGATTCAATTGCGGTTACATCTGCATTGGCAATGTAAGAAAACTGATCCATTTTTGTTTTTTTAAAAAAGCTATTTTTTACTTAAGAATCAAAAATCAGGACAAAAAATTGCCCTATTTCGGAGAACGCCAAAAATCAATCCAATACTATATTTTTTTTCTAATATTTTAGACAACCCTTAACCTTCGGTTTGATGATTGATTGTATGTAATGACATATTTTAAATTACAAAAATCAAAATCATCACGCTAACTAAATAGTTTTATTTTTAACTAACAAAAAAATTGTGTTTATTTTATATTTTTCTATACAAATTAGCCAAAAAATTTAACTTTTTTAAGAAAAATCTAATTTCTGACTCTGAAAAATATAATTTTTATTTAAATGGTTGTTTAAATATCAAAATTTATTAAAAAACTTTGAATCTCCCTGATTTGGATTGGACGTGTACCGAAAATATAATTGGAATATCCCCCTGAGGTTGAGGTCATTTTCATAAGAAGAATTACCAGAAACCGGGTCGGTTAGTTTATTATTATCATATGAAATCCCAACATGGACTGATTTGTACATTTTGTATTCCACGGAAGGTATCAGGCTCCAAGTTTTATCAAAGTTTCTGTAAATATTATTTTTTCTGAGAGACAATCCGAGTCCAACCCGCTGATTGTACCAAAATTTAGTATTTAAATCTATGTTATTTTGATTGGAAAAATTATATAATAAAGCATTGATATTGAAATGGAAAAGTGAATTCTCGGGGGAATGAATATATCCTAATTGAAAATAAACAGGTTTACTGTCTACTATTTTCTTTGAAGCAACAGCCATTGGCTTCGATATTCCGGCAAAAAGCCCTTTATACATCACCAAGCCACCCGCACCCACAAAAGGGGCAATCTGACTATTGGCTGAGAGTACTATTTGGTTATTAATCATCAGTCCGGCATCAATTCCGGCTTTGACTGATACCTCTCCCATTTCAAATCCCTTACTGTATGAAGTCAGAAAGCCACGGCTCAGCACATTAC
>WBZP01007479.1_pt1 | contig 10527 bp, 7 predicted proteins | sample 5204301 | NCBI WGS metagenome assembly WBZP01 (sample SAMN12412401, study PRJNA552823) | activated sludge metagenome | isolation source: activated sludge from nitrification reactor of wastewater treatment plant... | place: USA: Pennsylvania | collected 2017 | reverse complement strand
GATGCCACCAATCAGGAGAAGTTCTGTATCTCCTGTCACGAGATGTATGAAAACGTCTATCTCGAATATAAAAACACCATTCACTACAACAACCGCACCGGGGTGCGGGCGACCTGTCCCGATTGCCATGTCCCCAAGGACTGGGTGCACAAGGTGGTGCGCAAGATCCAGGCCAGCAACGAGCTGTACCACAAAGTGCTCGGCTCGATCGATACCCCGGCCAAGTTCAATGCCAAGCGGCTGGCTCTGGCGCACAATGTATGGAATTCCATGAAAAAGACCGATTCGCGGGAATGTCGTAACTGCCACGACAATCAGTCCATGGACTATACCTACCAGGGGCGGCGCGCCGTGGCGGCTCACGTCCGCGGCCTGGATGAAAAACTGACCTGTATCGACTGTCATAAAGGCATCGCCCATCGTCTCCCGGATATGTTCGAAGACGACAAGAGCGCCGTATTGGCGGTGCATGCCAAAAAATAAGAGGTATCACGGGACTCTCCGACAGGATCTGCGACATTCTTGGCGGGCTGATCGGGCGTCCCTTTCGGTGGCTCGATTGCCGACTGGCGTACCCGCCTTTCTTGTGCTGAACTTCATCCGATAATGGATCGGCCCCGCGCTCCCCAACCCCGGGGGCGCAGGGGTCCCCTGAGATTCATTCGTCAAGGCCGGTACCCGATCTCCGGACCCTCAGACCAGTAGGACCTGTTGCATGAACGAGGCGAAGATACCCAGCGACGTCAGTAGTGGAGTCGATCGGCGAGCGGAGGTACAGGTTCGCATGCACACCCCGGAGCCGCTTGTTCGCGAGGCCGGGACATGGCGCTGATCGATTCCTTCGGCAGGCCGGTCACCTATCTCCGGCTCTCGGTTACCGATCGCTGTGATTTTCGTTGTCGCTACTGTATGCCGCCCGGTTATCGGGGGTTCCTGCCTCGCGCCGAGCTGCTGACGGCGGAGGAGATGCTACGCCTGGCGCGGGCGAGCGCTTGGTTGGGGATTTCCAGGGTGCGTCTGACGGGAGGCGAGCCCCTGGTCAGGGAGGACATCCTGGAGATTGTCGGTGGTATGGGAAAACTTTCCGGGATCGAGGATCTCTCCCTCAGCACCAACGGCTCCCAGTTGGACAGGCTGGCGCTTCCTCTGCGGTCGGCGGGGGTCTCCCGCATCAATGTCAGTCTGGATTCATTGGATGGGGCACTGTTTCATCAATTGACCCGGGGAAACCTCAGCCAGGTCCTGGCCGGCCTGGAGGCCGCCAAGGCCGCCGGCATGAATCCCATCAAGCTCAACATGGTGGTGATGGGTGGTGTGAACGACCACGAGGTCGAAGCCATGGTGGATTTCTCCGCCACCCAGGGATTTACCCTGCGCTTCATCGAGACCATGCCGGTCGGGGCCTCGGGTGCCGATCAGAGTCGCCACTTCGTGGATCTGCGTGAGATCGAGCAACGCCTGCGCAAGCGTTTCCACCTCGAACCGGCGGCGGTCCGGGGGGCGGGACCGGCCCGGTATTGGCATCTGCGGGGCACCAAACTGGTGGTGGGTTTCATCACCCCCTTATCCCAGCATTTTTGCGCCACCTGTAACAGGATCCGTATCTCGGCGGACGGGGTACTCTATCTTTGCCTTGGGCGGGAAGATCGGGTCGATCTGCGCCAGCTCTTGCGCGCCGGGGCAGAGGATGCCGAGATCGCCCAGGCCATGGCCGCGGCTGTGGCCCGTAAGCCCAGGGAACATCACTTTACCCTCGGCCTGCCCGCTATCGGTCGCGTCATGGCCAAAACCGGCGGCTGATACCGCCCGCCTTTCTTATACCCGTTCCGAATCCATTTAGGGCTTCCGTGCCGCGGCCCCGAATCCGCCGCTGAGAGAAGGACCCCGGGGGAAGGATATCCGCGCTCAGCGGTTCCGGGCATCGACTGAAAATGGCCGATTTTGTTCTTCCTCGGAGAATTATTTGACAGTAACGAGAGGCATTGTTCTCTTCTGGAGAACGGAAATCCATCCGAAAGAACCCATGCCCGGGAGCCTCGATAGGCGAGGGCGAAAGCGAATCAGGGCGTCAGCCCTTCATCCGCCGATGAGGGAAAATCTGACAGGGAGTGGTTCGAGAAAGGCGGGCTAGCATTTGACCGCTGTCTTTCCTGCCGGAATTCCCGAGATCTCGGCACCTGTACACATCGACGCCTCCGCCGCCAGGGCGCTACGGTCGCGGATAGAGATCAGACTGCCCCGGATGCTGATGATCTCCCGACGGGTCAATTGGCGGATGATACGGGAGAGGGTCTCGGGTTTGACCGACAGACGGGAGGCGAGGGTACTTTTCGGGATCTCCAACCTATAGCTGGAGCCATTGCGGGGGGCCTTCTCGAACAGATAGCGGGCGACGCGGCAGGTGGCGCTCTGGGTGCTGAGATCCTCGATCTCGCGGATCAGGGCGTGCAGGCGTCGACTGAGACTGGCAAAGAGCACGAAACAGGCGTCCGTCGACTCCCGCAACAGGGAGGCGAAATCCTGGGCATCCAGACTCAGGATATCCGTGTCCACCAACACCGAGGCGTTCAAGGGATAGACCGCATGTTGTTGAAACATCAAGGCCTCGGCGAAGGTATCTCCGGGACGGGGAAGCTCGATCACCTTTTCATGCCCTTCCGGCGTCACGATAAAAAGTTTGACCAAGCCCCGGAGCACCAGAAAAAAGCGATCGGCGCGTTCGCCCTGCAAGAACACCCACTGATTGGTCGCGAGGTGGAATCGCCGGGCATGTTGGGCGATCCGACGAATCTGGGCGTCGGAAAGCTGACCAAAGAGATAATGGTCTTTCAGGATCTGAATGGTTTCGCCTTGGGAATCAAACATGCTGGCTTTCACTTCTCGCCGTCTGTTGTCCGATAATGCCGCCGTCAGGAGGCTGGATTCGTGGCTGGGCAGGTTGGATGAACATCCCCTCTCCAAGGGTGGGATTGTGTTCTTCAATCGTTCCGCCACGCGCTCGACTCCTTTGGCCAGTCTAGACGGCGAGTTTTACGGATTATCGGGCTTTCCATGGATTCATCGCCCGAAGCCTCGCGCGAATTCCTTCCCGCGGCTGCCGGAAAAACTTGGCTTTGCCTAAAAGTGTAATACACATTCATGGCGACGAATCACCAGCTTCATTCGCCCGGACTGGTTCCGGGTGGCGAGTGGCGAAAAGAGGGCCGCCAAGGCCGGGAGTTTTCTTCATGAGTCTCTCGAGCAAATGGGTAGTTCTTCTCATTGCGGCCCTGGTCGGCGCCCTGATCCTCAGCCCCATGTGGTCTGAGTCGGGCTACGAAGAGACCTTGATCGGGGTGCAGATCCAACAGGAAAGCCAAGCGCTGGGACCCGAGATAGCCAGACAACCCCTGCTGATCCAGGCCCTGATGCTGGATTATCTCGCCGATCCGGTGCTGGTGTTGGCGGCACGTTTGGCCTTGACGAGGCAACCGCGGCTGGCCGGACGGATCCTGTCTCTCTATGGCGCCGAGCCTGAGTTTCAAGCGGTGCTGCTCCGTTACGGCGATCCGGTGTTGCCGGTCATCGGCTATTTTATGGACACCGAGATTTCGACGCTGGAGTGGCGGCACAGGCTTGGAGCCCAGTACGCACGATTCCGCAGCACGCTGGCCGAGGTGCTCGATGAGCCTGAGACGAGCCTGAAGACCAGCCTTAGCGCTGCCAGAGGGGGGGAAGCTCCCAGCCCCGAACTGACACCAGAAGAGAAGGGATGGTACGCGATCCATGTTCTCCAGGAGGAAGGCTACGATTTTCTTGGTCAATTCAGTACCGAGTCCTCGGGGCGGGTGCAATGGGTGCAGACCGAACGGGTGTTGGAAAGCATCAACGCGGTTTTTCTGGGGGGAGTAAGGCGGTTGGAAACCCGATGGCGTCGGGAACAGGCCATTCAGGCCGCGGATTTTGCCTGGGCGGGTCTGGATGTGGTGGCCCTGGCGGCCTCGGTCAAACTGGTCAAGGCGGTCAAAGGGGTTTCCATGGCCGGCCAGACCAGCCACAGGTTGAGCCTATCCAGTCGCACGGCCCTTATCGGTTCGCGGCTGATCGCCCGGAGCGGCGGTGTGGGGATCGCGATCGCCAAGTGGGGCGCCGTGCCGGCCGCCATCTATCTCATGCTCAGGTATCCTTCCCTGATCAATGCCACCCTGGGCGAGCTGGCGGATTGGGCGGGTTTGCCCCGGGCGCCGGTGCGGTTTCTGTTTTGGTATGCCCTGGTACTGGGGCTGATATGGATCGGGTTGTTCCTCATCCGACCCATCCGACTCATTCTCGAGGGACTAGCCTGGATACTGCGGTGGCTGGATGGTCGACTGGCCCCGATACCCATCAAGGGGCGATCCGCCTAGCTTCTTCAGCCCCTGGGTCCAGGGGCAGGCAAGCGTCAGTGAATCTTCGGTCGGAGATCATCGGCCGCGGGTCGGTTGTGTCCGATCTCGCTTGCGCTTGTCCCGCTTCCGTTCCTGATGGCAGAAATGAAATTGGCCGGCCGGGTCGCCCGGTCGGCCAATCCTGGGCTCGAACGAGCCTGGGTATCAGGCGGCGTAGTTGGCGGCGACGAATCCCCAGTCGATGAGCTTCCAGATCTCTTCCAGATACTTGGGACGGGCATTGCGGTAGTCGATGTAGTAGGCGTGCTCCCAGACATCCACAGTGAGCAGGGCCTTTTTGCCGGCGGTCATGGGGGTGCCGGCGTTGGAGGTGTTGTAGATCTCCAACTGGCCTTCGGCATTCTTGACCAACCAGGTCCAACCTGAGCCGAAATTGGTGGCGGCCGCGGTGGAGAACTGTTTCTTGAATTCCTCGAAGGAGCCGAAGCTGGCCGCGATGGCCTCGGCCAAGGCACCGCCGGGCTCGCCGCCACCGGTTGGGCTCAGGCCGTTCCAGTAGAAGCTGTGATTCCACACCTGGGCGGCATTATTGAAGATGCCACCGGATGACTTCATGATCACCTCTTCCAGGGTCATACCCTCGAACTCGGTGCCCTTGGTCAGGTTATTGAGATTGGTCACATAGGCCTGATGATGCTTGCCGTAGTGATAGTCCAGGGTCTCGGCGGAAATCGTGGGCGCCAAGGCCTCTTTCGCGTAGGGTAAGGGGGGAAGCTCGAATGCCATCTATGTCTCCTGTTGATTGATCCAGAGGGGCCGATGAACGGCGGGAAACCTGTAAATTGTAAAGCATCCACCGCTGGGAAGGGTGGTTGGATGTGGATGCATTAACCTACTAAATTACTCTGTATACTACCCAGGCCGCCGTCTTCCGACAAGCCTGGCAGAAGGATTTTTCCATAACGGCGAAGGGTTACGACTCCGACCGCGAGGCTCTGGTCCGCTCCCTTCCGCCGGGATATCCTGCGCCGGTCTCGAGAAGCCTGAAAACAGTGCCAGCAAAGGTCGCCACCGTTTCTCCATGAGTGATAAGAGCCAACCCGATTATTGATGACTACCCTGAGAATCGCCGCAGAGGCCGACCGTTGCGTCAAATGCGGTCTCTGTCTACCCCATTGCCCGACTTATCGGGAAACGCGCAATGAAACCGAGTCTCCCCGGGGACGTATCGCCCTGGCCCAGGGCTGGATCGAGGGGCCTCTGAGCAATACCCCCGCGTTGCAGCGACACTTCGCGCTCTGTCTCGAATGCCTGGCCTGCGAGCCGGTCTGTCCATCCGGGGTGGCGTTCGGTGAACTCATGGACGAGGTGCGGACGGAGAGCCGTCGTACCTGGCCAGCCCATCGCCGTTGGTGGCAGGGAGTCCTATTGCGTCTCCTCTCCGACCCGGGTTGGCTGAGATATGGGGCCGCCGGGATCCGGTCCCTGCAACGGCACCCCCGACTCTGGTCCGGGTTTCAGGGTCTGGCCTCGGCCTTACCAGCGACCCTGGGCAAGTTGTTCCAGCTTCTGCCAGACTTCCCCCCCGCCCTGGAGCGATCGCTCAGGTATCCCCCCTCGGTCTCGCCCGAGCGCGGCGAAGTGGCGATCTTTCCCGGCTGTGTGACCTCGGTGTGCGATGCCGAAGTCATCCGGGCGGCGATCAGGGTGCTCAACCGGCTCGGCTTCCAGGTCCGACTTCCCGAGGCGGCCCTCTGTTGCGGGGCCATGCACCAGCACAACGGCGAGCCTGAACAGGCCCTTACCTTGGCGCAACGCAATCTGGAGGTCTTTGCCGATCCCCGCCTGGAGGCGGTGCTGAGTATCGCCAGCGGCTGTGGCAGCCAGCTCGCCAGGTATGATCGCCTGACTGGGATCGGTGATCCGTCCGCGGCCAAAGGCTTTGTCGAACGGCATCGGGACATCAATGTGTTTTTGCACTCCCTGGCCTGGCCGGAGGATCTGCGCCTGCGGCCGCTGCCGCTCTCAGTGGCGGTGCATGACCCCTGTAGCCTGCGCAACAGCTTGAGGCAAAGTGCGACGGTCTATCGGCTGCTGGCGCGCATCCCGGAGATCCGCTTGTCGCCTTTGGAGGATAATGCCTTTTGTTGCGGGGCGGCGGGGACCTATGTGTTACAACAACCGGAGATGTCGGCCTGGCTGTTGGCGCGCAAGATCGCGGCCTTGCAGGCGGCCGCGCCGGATGTTGTGGTCACCTCGAACACGGGCTGTGCCTTACAGTTACGGGCCGGGCTCAAGGCGGCGGGATCGACCATCCCGGTATGGCATCCGGTGCAACTCATCGCCCGTCAACTCCCCCAACCCGAGTCCTCCGGTGGCGGACAGGATCTGGCGGGTTTGGAATTTATAGATGATTAAAGATACATAATTTTATTCTAACTCAATGTTTTCCCTTTCCGATTTCTGGCATCGGCTGACCCTCGGCGGTCGTTTGTTGCTCCTCACCAGCCTGATCCTGGTCCTCACCGGGAGTGGTCTGTTCTACGCCTCCTTCAAGCGGGATGTCGAGGAGAGTCAGACCTCCCTGAAGTTGTTGCTGGATACCCAACTCCAATCTCTGTCGCATGATTTCAAAGACGCCTTTGCGACCAGGGACAGGAGCCGGTTGCAGGAGGTGGTGGACAGATTCTGGAGCCATGAGGAGATCACCGGCATCCGCTTGCAGGATGCCGCGGGGAAGACCCTGATCACCAGGGAACGGAATCGGCCCCTGAGCGTCCCGTTTTGGTTCGCCGAGGGACTGGGCTTCGAGGAGCTGTCGGCCTCCAGGGAACTCCAGTCGGAGGGGGGGCGATATGGCACCCTGACCCTCAGCCTGGGTGTCGAGTCGCGGCTCCGACACGCCTGGTTGCAGTTGCAATCCCATCTGTTCATCCTGCTATTGGGGGGAGGGCTGAATCTCCTCGGTGTCTGGTGGGTACTCCGCCAGGGTCTGCAACCCTTGCAGGGATTGGATCAGGCCAGCCGGGACCTGGCTGGGGGCGATCTCGGGGCGCGTATCCCCCTCCGCGGCGGCCCCGAGGTGCGGCGTTCGATTCGGGCCTTCAACCGCATGGCTACGGCCATCGAGAAGGCGCGGAACAATCTGACCCTGGAAAAGAAGCGGTTCGAGATCGGGGAGGCCAGGCTTTCCGCCGTCATCCGCGGGTTTCCCAACGCCGTGATCATGGAGGACGACCGGCGTCGTATCCTCTTGGTCAATCAAGGGTGTTGCGATCTGTTCGAATGTAGCGCCCCACCGGAATACCTGATCGGCGCCGATCGCGCCGCCATCATGGACATGGCGGCGGAACGCTTCGAGGACCCCGAGGCTTTCCGGCAGCGCATGGCGGCCCTGCTCGGCTCGGGAGAGGCCGTCATGGATGAGGTCTGTCGGATGAGGGACGGACGCATCCTGGAACGGGATTTCCTGCCCATGCGTCTGGATGGTCGCTTCCTGGGCAGCCTCTGGATTTATCGGGATATCTCCGCGCGAACCCGGACCGAGGCCGAGATCAGGTTGGCGGCGAGTGTGTTCGAGACGGCCCAGGAGGCCATCCTGATCACCGACAACGGCGCCCGGATCATCAAGGTCAACCGCTTCTTCACCCGCATCACCGGCTATCGGACGGAGGAGGTGCTGGGCCAGAACCCACGTCTGCTCCAGTCGGGAAAACATCATCCCGATTTCTATCAGGCCATGTGGCGCGCCATCCGGGAAAATGGTTACTGGAGTGGTGAGGTCTGGAATCGGCGCAAGGATGGCCAGATCTTCCCGGCCAGGCTCACCATCACCGCGGTCAGCGATGCCGATGGTGGGATCAGCCACTATGTAGGGATCTCCAACGATATCTCCGTATTCAAGCAACACGAGCAGGAGCTGGTCCGCATCGCCCACTACGATGCCCTGACCGGCCTGCCCAACCGCATCCTCTTGGCCGACCGGATGCAGCAGGCCATCGCCCATGCCCGTCGGAGCGGTCATCTGCTGGCCGTGGGTTATCTGGATCTCGACGGCTTCAAACAGGTCAATGATGACTATGGGCACGAGGCGGGTGATGCGCTGCTGGTGGAAGTGGCCCGCCGCCTGACGGGGGCCTTGCGTGGCGAGGATACGGTGGCCCGCCTCGGCGGCGACGAATTTGTCTTTCTTCTGGGGCTGGAACGGATCGAGGATTGCGAGAGCGCCCTGGTGCGCATTCTGGAGGTGCTCTCCGCTCCGGTGGATTTGTTCCCGCAACGGGTGAGCCTTTCCGCCAGCATCGGCGTCAGCCTCTTCCCAACCGGCGATATAGACCCGGATATCCTGTTGCGGCACGCCGACCAGGCGATGTACCAGGCGAAACAGAGCGGCAAGAACCGCTACTCTTTCTATGAACCTGGGCAGGCGATGTGGTACGTCACCCAACGCCAAGCACAGGACCGATTCCAGCAGGCCTTGGAAGAGGACGAGCTGTGCCTCTATGTTCAGCCCAAAATCAATATGAGGTCCGGAGAGGTTCTGGGGGTCGAGGCACTGATTCGTTGGCAGCACCCGGAACAGGGCTTGCTCCCGCCCCAATCCTTCTTGCCGGGGATCGAAAACACCCAGCTGGAAACCGCGCTGGATCTCTGGGTGTTACAAACCACCCTGGAGCAGATGGAGTCATGGCATCGACAGGGGATCGAGCTGGCGGTGAGCGTCAATGTCCTCATCAAGTCTCTCCAGCAGGCTAACTTCTGTAACAGATTGAACCGCTTGCTCGGCTTTCACACGTCTTTTCCGCCGGGGCGGCTGCAACTGGAGCTGCGGGAATCCTCGGTCCTCAGCGATCTCTACCGGGTGGCCGCCATCGTCGAGTCCTGTCGCAAACAGGGCTTCCGTGTGGCTCTGGACAACTTCGGTACCGGCTATGCCTCCCTGTCCTGCCTGAAATTGCTCCCGGTGGATACGGTGAAGATCGACAGTTCTTTCGTGCGCGGATTGCTCGCCGATAGCAGGGACCTGGCTATCGTGGAGGCGGTGATCGCCCTCACCAGGACCTTCGGTTGCGAGGTGATCGCCAACGGGGTGGAGACCCTGGAGCATGCCCGGCAACTCCTCCGGCTCGGCTGCGAGATCGGTCAGGGACGGGCCTTTGTCGATGCCATACCGGCGAATTCTCTGGAGACCTGGTTGGCGGACTGGCACCCGGACGGCCTCTGGGAGCGGGAGAACCTCCCTGAAGAGGTCGTGGAAAGACCACCTATCCTTTCCGAATAGAGGCTTGGCTTCCGAATGGTCGGACGCTGGCCAAGAATTCGCCGCTGAGAGAAAGACCCAGGAGGAATGTATGTCTTCATTCAGCCATTCCGGGCATCGACTGAAAATGGCCATTTTCTGTTCTTATTTGGAGAACAATACGGCCTTTTCAGGATATTTGTTCTCGTAAGGAGAACAAAAAACCGGACCCCGGCGCTCAGGCCCGGGAGCCGTCTATCGACATCGGTCGCAGGCCGGTGTTGAGGCGCCAAGCGCGAAAACCCAGCTTCTTGGTATGGGCCGAGGCGCTGGGATTCGCTTCGCTCATCGCCAGCCTACCCCATACTTTTCTGAATACATGGCTTGATGGATTGAGGCGTCGGCTCCGGCAATCGACTTAGGCAACTGCCGGGGTGCCGATCTCGAAGATACGGCCCCTGATACCCCGGCTGTCCGGTCCCATGAGATACAGATAGGTGGGCATCAGGCTTTCCGGGGTGGGCAGGGTATCGGCATCTTCCCCGGGGTAGACCTGGGCACGTAGCGAGGTGCGGGTGGGGCAGGGGGCGATGCTGTTGACCCGTAGCTGGGTGGCATCGGTTTCCGCCGCCAGGATCTGCATCAGTCCATCGAGGGCGAATTTGGAGACGCCGTAAGCGCCCATGAAGACCTTGCCGCGATGCGCCGACTGAACCGAGGTAAAGATGAGGCTGGCGTCCGTCGAACGTCGCAACAAGGGCAAGCAGGCCTGGGTGAGCAGGAAGGGAGCGTTGAGATTGACCTGCAACACCCGATTCCAGGTCTCCGGGTCATAATCCTCGATGCGGCTGAAGTAGGGAAACTCGGCGGCATTGTGCAGCAGCCCATCGAGACGTCCGAATTCCCTCTCCAGGGTGGCGG
>WBZP01007478.1_pt1 | contig 10527 bp, 6 predicted proteins | sample 5204301 | NCBI WGS metagenome assembly WBZP01 (sample SAMN12412401, study PRJNA552823) | activated sludge metagenome | isolation source: activated sludge from nitrification reactor of wastewater treatment plant... | place: USA: Pennsylvania | collected 2017 | reverse complement strand
TGAAACGAAAAATCGCCATCGCCGCCGGTGTTGCCGCCGCCGTCGTCGCGGTCATCGTTGCCTTCATCGCCTGGCCACGCGGCGCTTCGCCGGTGACCGAATCCGAGGCCCTCGAAGCGTTCCGCGCCCGCACCGAGACGCCGAGCCCCGCGGGAGCCGCGTCTACCACCACTACGGCGGCGCCCGCGGCAACCGCGGGTGCACCGTCCCTGCCGGCCTTCGGCGTTTACGCCTTCGCGGCCACCGGCGGTGAAGAGGTCAAGCTCGGTCTCCTCCCCAGCGAATCGCGCACCTATCCGTCCAGCGTGCCCGTCACCGTCGCCGGCGCCACGGGGTCGTGCTTCACCGTCACGCTCAACCTGCTCGAACCCCACACGGAGGACACCACCTACTGCGCCACCTCCGACGGCACGCTTCAGATACAGAGCCACACCAAGCACCAGCGCATCGGCGCTGTGAGCCCCACCGCCGAGATGACCTGCAACCCCGGCCTGCTTTACCGGCCGGGCGGGCCTTCGCAGAGCCTGGAGTGCAAGCTCTCTCTCTCTTCAGGGCCCGCGCAGATGAGCGCGACGGCGAAGGCGACCGCAACAGCGACGGCCACCAGCGCGCAGGCCGGCGGCGCGACCATCCCGGCCATAAAGCTGGAGGTCACCTACACCTTTAGCGGCGACATCACCGGCAGTTGGACCGAGCGCACCTGGTTTGCGACCGACCGCTGGCTGCCGCTGCGCATCGAACGCGAACTGGACATGAAAGGCCTGGCCACCTTCAAGGAATCTTCCACGCTCAACCTCTCGAGTATCGAACCGCGCCGTTAGGCTCCGGCACGCCCGTCGGAATCCATCAGCCGCGCCACCTTTTCGCCCAGGATCAGGCTGTAGTTCTGGCCACGGTCTTCGGGGTACACCTGCGTCGTGTTCGAGAGGTACAGGCCCTCGATACCGGTCCGCATGTCCGGGATCGACCGGGAGTAATAGGTCGTGATGACAGGCTGGCCACCCGGGTCCTTGAAGAACCACTTCTCGCGCACCCACGACGGGTCGAACTGGGGGTTCAGACGCTTGATGCCGGACAGGTAGTTCTCGAACACCTGGTCCGCGTCCATTTCGAGCACCGCGTGCCCGGGCGCCACATAGTTCGAGAGGTAGACCACGTGGTTCCCGCCGTAACGCGCCGGCGGCATGAAATTCGTGTGCTCGATGCACGCCACGAACGGCAAATCGTCGCCGATGGAGAGCCAGTAGTACGGCGTGAGCGGCCGGTCCAGCGAGACCACGAGGCACGTCGCCCACTGGTAGCGCACGCGGTCGAGCACGGCTTTGTAGCTATCCGGCAGGCCGGGCGCGATCTTGCTGGTGATGACGTTCGGCGTCGTCATCAGCACCTGGTCGAACGGGTGGAATTCGCCGCCGGCCTGGATACCGGTCGCGCGGCCGTCTTCGATCCGCACCTCGTCGACGTTCGTGTTCAGGCGGATGGCAACGCCCTGCGACGCGAGCCGTTCCGCGAGCGCGACGTAATACCGCCGGAACGAGCCCTCCAGGTAGCCCAGTGACTCGCGCGAACCCGCGCCTTTCCGGCTGGCAAAGCGCAGGTAGACCTTGTTCCACAACCAGACCATGCCAACGTTGCCGGCCTGGTCCGCGAACTTCCCCTTGAGCAGCGGCCCCCAGAACGCGTTGAACGCCTTCTTGCCGACTGCCTTCTCCATCCACTCCTTCGCGGTGACCCCTTCGTAACGCTTGATCCCGTCCGCCTTGCGGCGGAGCCAGACCGCGGCCAGTCCCAGGCGCACGCGACTGGTGAACGGGATGGCCGTGAACTTCAGCAGGTCCAGCGGCGTCACGAACGGGAACATCCGGTCCTTCACGAAGTGGGCGTTTTTCGGCTCAATCCAGCGCAGGTAGGCCCCAAGCCCGAGTTCCTCGATGTAGCGGATGACCGTGGTGTCGTTCGTGAAGATGTGGTGGTAGAAGCACTCGAGCGGCTCGCCGCCCACCGGGAAGGTCACCACCTGACCGCCAACTTCGTGGCGGCCCTCGAACATCGTGACCTCGTGGCCGGCCGCGCGAAGCACGTTCGCAGCTGCCAGCCCCGCAACCCCGGCGCCAACGATCCCGACTCTCACGGCGCGGCTACCTGTTCTTCAACCTCGACGTTCGTGATCCGCTTGAACGAAACGCCGAAGCTCCAGAGGAGGATCAGCCCGAGGATCGTCGTCGGCACGAGGATGACGCCGTGCGCGACGATCGAATACGCGCTGGCCACGCCATTTGGCACATTCGCGCCGACCAGCACCAGTTTCGCCGCCCATTCGAACGGCCCGGTGCCGCCGAAGAATGTCGGGATGATGATCGCCAGGTTCGCCGCCGAGAGCAGCAAGCAGTAGTGCGCGAACGACACGTTCAGGTCGAACCCCTGCCCGATCACCGCGTACGCCCCGGCCTCGATGGTCCAGGCGGCGCCGCTGAACAGCGTCACCAGGCCCAGCGACCGCAGGTCATGCACGGAGCGCAGACTGTCGACCAGGTTGTCGGCCATCTCCTCGGCCATGCTCTCGAACCGCGCCGGGAGCACCCGCAGGAAGAAGTGGATGACCCGCTTCGCCCGCGTCTCGTTCAAGGTGAGCACGTAGAACCCCACCAGCGCGGCGATGAAGAACACCGTCGATACCCAGGCGATGGCCTGAAGCTTGCCGTCGTCGAACCCAACGAACGTGCCGGCGATGAGCAACATCAGCACGAGCGTGCAGCCGTCGAACAGCCGCTCCACCGCGATCGTGCCGAAGGTGCCCATCTTGGAGACGCCCTCACGGTCGCCGAGGACGTAGGCGCGCACCACCTCGCCGGCGCGCGCCGGGAGGAGGTTGTTGGCCATGTAGCCGATGATGGCGTAGGGGAAGAGCCGCTGGGGGCTCATTGGCGCGACCGGCCGCATGAGCACGGACCAACGCACGCAGCGCGCGCTAATCGCGACGAACAGGACCGCCGTCCCGGGGATCAGCCAGAAATAGTCAGCCTGTTCGAGGGCGTGGCCGAGGTCACGCGGGTGGGTAGCTTTCAGGAACAGCGCGATGAACACCACGCTGATGGCGAAGCTGGCCCAGAAGCGCACGGAACGAAGCAACAGCCAACCGCCAATCAGGGAATCGGAAACTGGCGCACGCGCGCCGTCCCGTTCTCAACTATCCAGAGCTTAGCATCGGGCGTCTGGACGATCCCATAAGGGCGAGCCAGCGGATCTTTCCCTGGATCCACCGTCACAAACGTCGCCCCGCTCGCCGAATACACCCGCACCTGGTTCGAAGACGGCAGGCCGACGGCCACGCGGCCATCGGTGAGCACGCGCAGGTACGGCTTGTCGTTCACTTCCTGCCCGCCCCAACCATCGACTTTGAACTGGCTCTTGAACGACCCGTCGGGGTTCAGCACCTGGACCCGGCCGTTGTACATATCCGCCACGTAGATCGAACCGTCCTTGCCGATGGAGATGCCGACGGGCTCGTCGAACTGGCCCTCGCCCTTGCCACTCGCGCCAACCGTTTTCACGAACTGCCCCTGGAGCGTGAACACCTGGATACGGTCGTTGCCAGTGTCGGTCACCCAGAGCTGGCCCTGGCTGTCGATGGCCACATCACGCGGGCCAAACAGGTCAAACGGCCCGGGGGCCTTCGTCGTGTCAGGTGGCTGGCCGAACGTCGCCAGCGGCTTCAGGTCCTTGTCGAACACACGGACGCGCCAGCCGAACGTGTCCGCCACCACCACCTCGCCGGTGGGCGCGAGGGCGAGCCCCCACGGTTGCGACTGCTCGCTCAGGTCGTTCGCCTTCACGCGAATGTCGGCCTGGGCGATGAAGTTGCCCTGCGCGTCGAACTTCTGCAGCTTCTTCGTACCGCTATCGATCACGAACAGGTTGCCGTCGGCGTCGCGTTCGATATCGACCGGCGAGAAGAACAGTCCCGGCAGCGAACCGGCGCCGCCGAAGACGGCGTGGCCGTCCGAGTCCGTGCCCGGCTTCGGGGGCTCGATCGGCCGCGCGAGCAGCTTACCGGTGGCCCGGTCGAAGCTCGCCGGGAAGAACGCGTACGCGTCGACGCTGCCGTTCGGCCGGCCAGGGTCATGGTCGCGCCAGTACCTCAGCCAGGTTTCGGTCCAGCCCTTGTGCACGAAGCCGTTCCAGATGTGCTTCCAGGTGGTCAAATGCCGTGGTCCGCAGTCACCCTGGAGGCCCGTGCAGATCCCGTTCGGTTTCGCCGACATCGCGTATTTGTAGGTCTCGTCGAACCACCAGCGATGTGGGTACTTCTCGGGAGTCCCGTACTGGATGCTCGAATTGGTCACGTAGTCCTGCGCCCGGCCGACGTTCGACTGGTTCACGAGCAGGACATCGAACTGGCCGGCGGGCACGCCGCTTGAGAAGTCGACATAGCTCACGCTCTTGTAGTCCCGGAGATACCAGGCCCACGGCCACGCGAACGAGTCCGCCGAGTCGACGGCGATCGGCATGTCGTAGCCCTTGCCGGAGGCCTTCGCCAGCGCGTCGATTTCGCGCGAAACCCGCGCGAGGTCCCCGGAGCTCTGGGTGTAGATCAGGAGGTCGCGGGGGTCGTCGCCGCGCTCGAAGGAGACCTTGTACATCGTGCCCAGCGAGAACACTGCGAGTGCCCCGATGGCCGCGGTCAGCGCCATCACCCCGGCCGCCTGCCGCCCGAACGGCCAGACCGCGTAAAGCGCCACGCCGGCGGCAGCGAAGAGCAGTGCGAAGCGCGAAACCACGTTCGCGCTGCCGCTGCCCGGGAGGTACGCAACCAGCCGAGATCAGCGCCACGCTCGCCAGAGTCACCAGCAGGCGAGAGACCGCGGGCTTCTCCTTCCACGCCGTCCAGGCTTGCTGGACCGAGTAGGCGGCCAGCACGCAGGCCGGCAGGGCGAGGTGGGTGTTCAGCCAGGGCATCTTCTCGGCGCCGAGCGAGAGCGCCGCCCACATCCCGACCAACCAGAACGCCAGGAACCGCGAAAACGCGTTCCCCCGCACCACCGTCCACCACGCGCCGCCAACGCAGATCGCAAGCGGGAGGAACTCGTAGGCCGGCATCAGCATGTAGTAGTAGAACCACGGCTGGTCGCCGCGGGAGACGTGCTGCTGCGTCTTCCAATAATCCAGGGAGCCCCACGGCCCGCTGATCAGGCCGTTCCAGTTCGTCCAGAACGAGGTCATCAGGGTGAGATAGACGACCGTGCAGCCGACGAACGCGATCGCCCAGAGCTTCGGGCGCCACTGCAGGCCCGCAAACGCCGCGATGCTCGTGGTGACTGAGAACAGGCCGGCAATGGCCACGGCGTCGCGCTGTTGGATGACCCCCTGCAAGTGCAGTTCCCAGCTCAACCGGTCCTTCTCAACGATGCCGAGCGGCTCCAGGATGAAGAACCTGCTGATCGGCGTGAGCAACGGCAACGTGAACGTCCCGAGGAGGACCAGGACGTCCGCTGGCCGCGGCATCTCTTCGCCCCAGTCGAGACGGTCCCGCAGCGGCCCGAGGAACGGCCAGAGGGCCGCGAACGCCCATGCGAACGGCGCGAACCCGACCGTGAGCACGAACCGCCGCAAGGGGGTGTTGATGTCCGAACGTTCGCGGGCGAGCGCGGTCAGGTCATCCGCGCTGAGTTCCGGCCGGCTGGCGGCCAGCGCAGCCAGCTCTTCGCGGAAGTAGCGGTTCGAACGCCCAATGAGCGTCCGTCCGGCAAGCTGGACCGCGGTGTGCAGGTCAACGTAGACAAGGAACACCGCGATCGCCAGGAAGGCGCCCTCCTTGGTCAGGACGTTGCCCGTGAACGCCACCGCGAGCAGGTAGAGCCAGCGGTCCTTGCCTTCGTCCAGGTACCGCCAGATGGCGACCACCATGAGGATGGTGAAGAACGCCATGTAGATGTCTTCGCGGAAGAAGCGGCTGTAGTACACCAGCGTTGGTGAGAACGCGATGAACGCGACCGCGGCCATCGTCCCCGCCTGGCCAAGCCGGCGCCGGAGGAGGAGCGGGAGCGCGACAATCGCCGAACCGAAGATGGCAGCCGACACGCGGCTCGTGTAGTCGTTCGCTCCAAAGAGGAAGAACACCAGGGCCTGGACGTGGTAGTAGAACGGCCCGTGGAAGATCGGGCTGTGCTTGTACGTCCCCTGGAGAAGGCTCCACGACCACTGCGCGTGGATGCTTTCGTCGTGGTGAAGCGCCCGCGTGCCGAGGTCGAAGAACCGCAGCGCGAACGCCAGCCCGAAAATCACGACGTAGGCCACCACTTCCCAGCGCAGCGCAATGCGCACCCCGAGCGCCCGTTCAAAGGCGCCCGGAGACTGAGTGGCCGGCAAAGATCGTGTGGTCATTGGCCTGCCTTGAGATATACGGCGAGCGGCGCCGGGACGTTCTTCAGCGAGTTGCGGTTGCTCAACCATCGCAAATAGTCGAGAAAGCCGCCGTCAGGGCCTTCCCGCGTTTGCGTGAAACTCCATTGCCCTTCGACTACGGCGTAACCTTCGGGCGCCGGCTCCGTGACCGGCCAGACCACTGCCGTGGCATCCCCGGGAATCCGGCTGGCCACCACGATGCCGGAGGTGTCCCGCAGTGCCCAGGTCATGCTGTCTTCAAACGACGGGTGGACCACGATCTGCCCGCCCTTTTCCTTCACCGAGGACTGCACGATCGCGCGGATCTCATCGCTCTGGGAAGTCGCGACCGGAGAGGGGAGCGGTTCGTTCGGCCCGCCGAAGGCCACTCCGGAGGCGCCGGAGAACAGCAGCAGCGCACCCACGAAGATCGGCGGGATCGCCACCGCCCCGAACGACCGCCGATTGCTCAACAGCAGTCCAAAACAGGCGAGCACCGCGATGCTCAACCCGGTGACGATGAGCTTGTCGTCGGCGGTGCCCGGGCGGTCGACGCGCGCCCAGTCAACCACGTAAGCCTCGATCACGCCCAGGCAGAGCAGCATGCCGGCGAGCACGCCGGAGGCGTACCTCCACTCCACGCGTTGCAGCGCCGCCACCAGCCCCGGCGCTTCCATCCCGATGAGCAGCGCGGCAGGCAGCGCGACCGCGGCGAGCGGCGATGGGTCGTGGGCGCCGCTGGCGGCGATGAGCCAGAGCAACGCCGCGCCGAACCACGCGTACACCGGCAATTCCAGCGCCGACCAGTCGTCGTCGCGCCAGCCACGAAAGACCTGGGCGGCCACCGCGGCAAGCGCTCCCAGCACCACGGGCGAGGCGTAGATCAGCGCGAGGTAGCTGGTGTGTTCCGATGACCAGGGCCGGTCGAAGCCCGCGCCAAAGGCCGCGACGGGCGAGAGCACGGGTCCATCCCACCCGAACCCGAAGCCGAGGCTTGCGACAACCGCCCCAACGATCGCGCCGGAGGCTGCCCAGCCGAAGGCGGCGCGCTCAGGGTAGTCCTGGCGCACCAGCCGCAGGGCCGCGACCCCGACGATCAGTGGCAGGACGATTCCACCGGAAGTCGCGGCGGCGAAGCCTGCCAGGCCGTACAGCCACGGCGCAACGCGCGCCTCGTTCGCGAGCACGAGCAGCCACAGGGCGACCGCGATGTCGAAGCCCGAAGCGCTGGCGGTGCTCCCGAAAAGGATCGTCGCCGGGTCAAGCGCCAACACGAGCAGCGCGCCCAGCATGGCCACTTCCCCGAACGTCAGCCGCAGCCGGTAGAGCGCGACTGGTAGCGAGAGGCTGGCGAGCAGCGCCAGCACCCGCGCGGGCGTTTCGGAGGTCGTGAAGCTGAAGCTCAGGGCGGTCACACCCTGGAACAGCGTTGGGATGTAGCGGCTGTCGCTGTGGCCGTCGTGCGCCCGCCAGGCTCCGGACAGGGCGTCCAGCTCGGCGCCGCCCACAGGGATGCTCATCATCCCCGCGAGCCTGGTGAACACGAACAGGGCGCCAAGGCCGAGCCACAGCAACGTCCCTACCGAGACCTCCCGCGTGGCCGGCCGCATTTCACCAATGATCGTCACGGGTTGCGCACCGTCGCTTCCACGGGCAGGCGATAGATCGTGTAGTTCCCGGCTTTGTGCACCACGTCGAGGAACGTGGAGAAGTCCGGCAACAGTCCCGGATAGCGAGCGAGCTCGATCCGCCCGACCACGAGGTACTCAGCCCCGAATTCCCGCATCACCGCTTTCACGCGCTCAGGATCGCCTGAGTAGTACGCAGCGTCGACCTCGTCCTGCCTGCGAAGGTACTCCGCGCGGTTTTTCGCGTTGTCGCCGCGCCACTGGATTTCGTGGAAGTACCAGCCAATCGGGGTGGACCGCCCGGTGCGCGCTGAGATCCGGCCGGAGTCCGAGTAGTCCACGCCCGCGTCCACGAGCACGGGCGCGCCGGAGCCTGGCCCCCAGCGGCGGCCGGTGGCCTCGATGACCACGGCATCCCTCGGCGTGTTCTTCGTGATCCATTGCACGAGGTCGTACTCGCCGGGGTCCGCGGCAGCCACGGCCGCCAGCCCATCGACGCTCGTCTGGCCGTCGAAGCCGTTCGTCCGATTGAACGCGGCCAAAAGCGGGTAGCAGAGGCCGAGCGCGACCAGCCCCAGCGCCGGCACGGCGACGTAGCCTGCAGGCTGGCGGCGGAGGTTTCTCAACGCCTGGACGATGCCGACCGCGCCCGCGAGCGAGAGCAACACCCACGCCTGGTACGACAGCTTGAAGATGGTGTTGAGCCGCGGAACGCTCCCGAAAAACACGTCCTTGATCAGGAACAGTTCGGACCCGTACAGCAGCATCACGCCGAAGGCGGCGCAGGCCGCAGGGAATGCCAGCGCCCGGCGGCGGGAGGCCAGCGCAACCGCGCTGAAACACAACAACCACGCGCTCAACGCGTAGATGACCAGCGTCACCCAGCCGCCGGCGCCCCGCGCGTCCACGCCGTCGGAAAGGTCTCCTTTGACCATGGCCAGGGCGATCCAGCCGAGGAATGGCCCGAGCGGAATCCACGCCGTCCCGAGGGCGATGTTCTGGGCCGCGGCGCTCTTCAATCCGCGGTGGGACCATGCGGCCGTCGCCAGCCCGGCCAGCCCCAGCGCGCCGAACTGCAGCAGCAGGTGCGCCGGACGAGTCCCCGGCCCCACGTACGGTTCGATCCCTCCAGCCTGCGACGAGAAGTCCAGGGCCCACGGCAGGTAGAGCAAGAAGGCGGCAGCGCCCAGCGGCAGGACGTAGGCCATGGCCCCACCGAGGGCTTCGAGCGGCGTATCACGCCGAAGGTTGCGCGCCAGCACCGCCAGCGAGAACAGCGCCGTGAACGTTATGACATCCCACGCGTTCTGGAACGCCAGCCCGCCGAGGAGCACCGCGAAGAGCAGCGATTCGAACGGCGCGCGCCGGTGCCGCCGCCAGTCCAACCGCCCGCGTCCGCGCCAGAGTGCCGCTGAAACGCCGATCGCGAGCAGCACCAGCGGCAGCGACATCACGTGGGGGTGCAGGTCTCCCAGCAGGAAGCTGAAAAACGGGAATTCCGTGATCGTGTTCGGGATGACGCGCGAGCCCTGCCACCAGAACCAGTACTGCGTGGGGTACCACTCAGTGGTCCGGGGGTTGACCGCACCCGTGTAGCAGTCCTCGGTCACGCCCGGTTGGCACGGGAGCAGCCATTCGACGCCGAACGTCTTGTACAGGCCCTCGTTGTAGTGCTCGTGCGCCGCGGACCATTCGAACACCGCCGAAAGGGACCCAACGAACAGCAGCAGCACAATCGCCAGCCCTCCGGCCGCGACCGCTGCATTCCGGGCTCGCGAACCAAGCACCCAGCGAGTCAGGGCGTAGGCGAGAGAAGCGACCCCCGCCGCCGCGGCCGCAAACGTGTATCCCAGCGAAAGGTTGTACCCGGTGGACGCCGGCACGCCCGAAATCGACGTCAGCACGCCCGATTGGAGGTACCCGAAGTAGTAGTAGCTCGCCGGCTCGCCCGCGAGCCAGGGGTCCTTGGGCGGGTACTCCTCGGAGTTCATCGTCGCGTTCAGGTACATCAGGTCCATCGGCTGCTCGGTGCCGCCAATCTCGCTGTTGTACGAGCGAAACGCGGTGTACCCGAAGAAAGCGAAGCTGAACACGGCGACCGCGACCACCACCCCCGGCCAGGCCCGTCGCCAGGTCACCTTGAACCAGCGGTCCCGCCCGACAATCGCCGCCGCGATCAGGGCAACGATCACCACGGCCACGAAGTAGTCGCGCCGCCCCGCGCTGAGCACGTGCAACACGCGAAGGATGAAATACAGATAACTCGTGACCAGCAGGCCAAGGGGGAAGCTCAACGCCGATCCCGCATCGGGGAGCCTGCGCAACACGACCGCCGCGATCGGGAACCCGCAGGCGGCGATCACGATCGCCGCGGCCCAGAACGCGAGCACGTCGAGCATTACGCCTCCTGCGCGAGCAGCGAGTCCACGAAGTCTTCCGCGTCGAACGGCGCGAGGTCGTCCATCTTTTCGCCGGTGCCGATGAACCGCACCGTGATGCCCAGTTCATGGGCGATGGC
>WBZP01007477.1_pt1 | contig 10529 bp, 9 predicted proteins | sample 5204301 | NCBI WGS metagenome assembly WBZP01 (sample SAMN12412401, study PRJNA552823) | activated sludge metagenome | isolation source: activated sludge from nitrification reactor of wastewater treatment plant... | place: USA: Pennsylvania | collected 2017 | reverse complement strand
ATGTCGGGCTGCCCACCTTGGGCCGACAAACGGGTGGGTACACCTGTCTGACCTATACCCACGATGGCAACACCTACGGCGGCACGAGCCTCAACGCACGCGGCGGCATTGGATGGACCACCGACTGCGACAAGGCCAAACCGCTGGCTTGCTGTTACTGAGTTGCCGTTTGCGTGGCTTGCCGATCACAGTGTCTCGTCGCTACCCTTGGTTGCTCGGCTGGCCCGAGCGCCTGGGTGGTTGACGAAAGCGGAGCTCGAGTGGAATCTGACCGCTTACGGAGAACCAAAGATGGCGATTTCTTCAGACACTCGTTCGCAAATCGAGACGCTGCTTCGGCAGCACACGGTCGTTCTGTTTATGAAGGGCAACAAGCAGCAGCCTCGTTGTGGATTTTCGGCCAAGGTGGTCGAGATCCTCGATGGGCATGGCGTGGACTTCCGCGATGTCGATGTCCTTTCCGATGCCGCGCTGCGTGAAGGGATCAAAGAGTTTTCAAGCTGGCCGACCATCCCGCAGCTATTTTTCCAGGGTAGCCTGATTGGTGGCAGCGACATCGTTCGTCAGCTCGATGAGAGCGGCGAGCTACTGTCCGCGCTGGGGATTGATCCCAGCAAGATCGTCCACACCCCACCGAGCATCAGCATTTCCGCAGAAGCGGCCGCAGCGATCAAAGAGGCGGGAAAGGAAGCGGAGCCGGGTCAGCACCTGCGCATGGTTTTGCAGCGGGGCGGTCAGGCGATAGACCTGTACTTTGATGCGCCGCGTGGCAGCGACCTCCGCGTGGAACAGCACGGCATCACCGTTCTGTTCGATCGCGCTTCGGCGCGGCTGGCCAACGGCATCGCGATTGGCTTTGTCGATGGTCCCAATGGTGGCTTCCGGATCGACAACCCGAACTTGCCAGCCAAGGTCGGTGCCCTGACCGTGACGGAGCTGCGCAAGATGCTCGATGCCAAAGTACCGCTGCGCCTGCTCGATGTGCGGACGGACCGTGAACGCACGATTGCCCGCATCGCTGGCGATCAGTCGCTTGAAGATTTGGCGCGTCAGGACTTGGATGGTCTGGCGAAGGACACGATGCTGGTGCTGTATTGCCACCACGGTACGCGCAGTCAGGCCGCCGCCGAGCAGCTTGTAGCGCGTGGCTTTCGCAATGTCTGGAACCTAAGCGGAGGCATTGACGCATGGTCACGACAGATCGATCCGACCGTCGCTCGCTACTAGCGTAGCGGCTGATGCCCCACTGGGGTGGGGTTTGGCGTGGGAGGCTGTGGGGGGATTTTCAGATAAGAGTCATATCGAATGACTCTTATCTGTGATTACGGGGCGCAGCCAGCGTTAAATGCTGCGGGGATGGCTTGCTCGGTGGTGTTGGCGTCGATCGACAGGATGAAGCTCACCAAGTCCTTGCGATCCTGGGCTGCGGTCGCTCCGGACAGGAAGTTGGCCGAGCCCGACTGCCAGTGCGTCTGCCACTTGGTATCGGTAAACAGCTCATCGAGCGATTGGGCCTGACCGTGGTGCAGGTACGGAGCGCCAAGTGCCATGCCGTACAGAGACGGGACGTTGTAGCCACCTCGGCCCTGGGCGCGGTTGCTGGTGGCGGCACCGTTGGCGAAGGTTCCGGCACGAGTCTCCAGCGCATCGGTGGCGGCGGTGTTGGCGGGAACACCGAAGGTACCGACCTTGCGGATGTTGCACGCGGTCTGCAGCGGCGGTACCGGAACGGTCACGAAGTTGTCCGATGCCAGTGGCTGGGCACCAATCTGAACCGAGCCGGCGCCAAAGTCATTGAACAGGGCGAGGACCGCCGGGCGGGTATAGGCAGTGGCCGTCACGTTCATCACTGTGGCATTCATCGTTGGATCGTAGTGCCGACGGGAAACCGTCCAGCCCTGGCCGCCGTGACAGTTGACGCAGCCGCCACCCGTGGCACCGGCTCCAAACAGGGTTGCGCCGCGTGCGACAGAGGCTGCATCTAGGAAGCGGAGGCCGCGTGGCGGACGAACCGTCTTGGCGTACTCGTTGATGTCGTTCCAATCGTTGACGCAGTTGCCAGCGGTGCTCAGGAGCGAGATCGAGGAAGGCGTACCGAGCGGAGCCGCTGACAGAGCTTGCCGTGTCTCATTGGCCAGCGTGCACTGTCCGGTGGCGGTGGTGAGCGCACCGAGTCCGCCCGAAGTGCCACGGGTGTTGGCCTCGAAGTCGTGCATCTCGTCGATGATTCCGGTCCAGTTGAAGATGCGCTGCTTCTGCATCGCTGCGCCAACGGTGTGCGAGAAGCTGCCGTCCATCGAGGTGGTCTGGCGCGGTCCAGCGGCAAAGATCCAGGTCATGTTGTCGGAGAGTCCATCGGGATGGCATGAGCCGCAGCTCGACCAAGCGGCCCCGTTCTCGGTGGGCGGCGTGGCAGCCGTGCCGTTACCCGACCAGCGACCTCGTCCCGTGAAGAAGAAGTGACGACCCTTGGTGACCGGGCTGGCGGTGAGTGCAGCAGAATCGACGGCGGTTAGCACAGACTGCGTACCGAGGTCGATGACGGCGAGCCTTTGATTGCCCCAGCAGTTGACGTAGGCGCGCTGCTGTCCGGCGGCAATGGCGATACCGTTCGGATTCTGACAGAGGTTGGGATTGCCAGCAGCACCGATGAGATCGATCTGCTTGTTCATCGTCGAACCGAGCGCTGGTGAAGCACCGCTGTAGTCAATGCGCTGCACCACCTCGGCACCACGTGACACCGCGTAGGCGATGCTCGTGCCGGGTACAAAGTCGAGATCGACGGTGTCTGCCAGGAAGTAGCGCGGGGTGGGAAGCGCGTTCACCAAAGACGCCAGGTTGGTGGTTCCGCTGCCGCCGCGAATTTCGGTCTTGGAGGCGAGATCGGCGACATAGATCACGGGTGCGACGTTGCTGTCAAAGCGTGGCGCACCTTCAGGAGAAGCTGAGATCGAGGGAACGTAGAGCTTCCCTTGCGCGGTGGCGACCGCATAAAGCTGGTTTGGTGCGGCACCGTTGGCCAGTGTTCCGGCGATGCCAAGCTGGGCTTGGGTGAGAGCCGGGAAGGCGATGGTTCCGCTCGGTGCGCCACTCGCTACGGCGAAGATCCGAACGTTGCCGTTTCGTCCGTTGTCCTTTGCTTCCAGACCGGCGACAGGCGTTCCGAAGAACTCTGGGGCAATCACGGATTCATCCGTATCGTCGGTATTGCCATTGTTTGTGACCAGCAGAGAGCGCGGGTTGCGAATGCTGGCGACAAAGTCGGTACGGGCCATGGTGGCGGTATCAATGATGCCGATCTTGGATTCTGCATACTCCGCCACAAACAGCTTTGCTCCCGTTGGAGAAAGCGCGAGTCCACTGGGTTCCGAACCGACAGGGGTTGGAGCCGAGACAGTGGGCGACGCGGTATCAATCGCGCTGACCTTGACCACGGTGGCGTCCGCACGGAGTGACACAAACGCAGTCTTGCCATCGGGATGAAGAACAACCGAAGAGGGCTCTCCTCCCACTGTAACTTTCGACAGTCTGGTGTTGTTCGCGGTCGTAAAGAAGGACACCGAGCGATCATCGACGTTGCAGACCGCAACCAGCGAGTCGTCATCCGAGATCGCAATCGTGGCCGACTTTGAGGCACGCTTGAGTACCTTTACCGGTCCCATGGTCATGTCGGCTCCACCGCCGCCCATGTCCATCGATGTGGTGGGATCGCTCGGACAGCCCGCTAGTGCGAGCAGGCCCCCGATGAGAGAACTACATAGCCACCTTCGCGCCATAATCTATGCTCCTTCCCCAGTCGCGGTTGACGTTTGCATCGATGCGGCGTTTTATCGTCTGCCACCCAGGTCGCCTGAGTGGCTCGCAGCCCGCATCGTGCCGTCAGTATAAGGAGCGATGTGTTGGCTCCGATCATAGGTGATTCCAATACCTGCCATAGCGGAAGATAATGGAGCTGCCGCCATCATGGATCTCAGCCAGTTACGCTACCTCCTCGCGATCGCTCAAGCCGGAAGTCTGAGCGCGGCGGCCAAGCGCCTACAGGTCAGTCAGCCCACACTGACCGGGGCGATGCAGCGCTTGGAAGAGGAACTGGGCAGCACGCTGCTGGTGCGCGATCATCGCGGTGCCACTTTGACGAGCACCGGCGAGGCCCTCCGTACCTATGCCGAACAGGCGGTCACTCTCTTAGAGCAAGCGACAGTCCAGATTCGCGATCTGGAGCGGTCCTTTGAAGGAAGCTTCATTTTGGGCTGTCATGAGTCGCTCGGTGCGTACTTTTTGCCGCGATTCCTGAGCGGATTCCTTGCTGCGGAGCCACGCATTGATCTGGCGCTGTGGAATGGTAGTTCGGCGGCTGTGCAGCAAGCAGTGATCGAGAGACGGATTCACTTTGGGTTGGTGGTCAATCCGCGTCCACAGCCCGACCTGGTGATCGTTCCGCTGTTTCATGATGCGGTCGATCTGTTCATTTCGGCTCAACAAGGGAAGACGGTTGGGACTCCTACCTCCGGTCATTCCTTCGCGTGTGCGCGGCGGCGTCTTGCTGAGCGTCCACTCATCTTCGCGGGTCGGATTTCTCAATGTCAGGAGCTGATCGATCGGATGGCAGCGCTCGACATCAGGCCGCCGCGCCTGCTTTCCTGTGGAGACCTAGAACTCGTCAAGAGCTTGGCCATCCACGGGGTCGGTACGGCACTCCTTCCTCGTCGGGTTGCCGGATATGGCCAGCCACTTGCGCTACAGCGGCTTCACGCTGAGCTTCCGTCTTTTCCGGATACCATCTGTTTGGTCTATCTAAGTGATCTACATCGAACCCGCGGTGCGCTACGGGTGAAGGAAGCCCTGGCTGCGCATGGCAGGCGACTGCACGAAGAGGGGGATGGCTTTGAGCCCTCAGACCCTGCTCCGCCCCGGCTGTAAGGGAAGACTCAGAACAGAGTCCGTTCCATCGCTAGGCACGGGTAGACAGCAGTGCGCGGAGGAGGGCTTGGCTGTGTTCCCCAAGTTGGCTGGCGGATTCGCCATCGTTGCGATCCATCGCGACGAGGATTCGACCGGGGCGCAGCTCAATCCGGAGGGGTTGTCCGGCGTAGGGTAGGGCACTGGCTACCGCTTGGAGCAGCACCGGATCCAGCTCCGCAAATGCTTCGACCCGATAGGCCGGAGGCAGAGCGGCAGACTCCTTTTCCACATACCCCAAGTGGCTTGGCACATCCCGCACGCTGTGATGCAGGATTCGTAGATGAGGGAGCCAGTCGGGAGCCGCCAGCACTGCGAGTAGGACCGATTCTGGGCGATGACCACGCCCGCAGTGACACAGGAACAGCGCGGCTTCGGACTCTGCACGAGCCGGTAGGAATCGCTCGATTCCAAACACATCGGGAAGCAGCGCCAGCGGCTCGACTTCGGACAGAATCGACAGCTCCACCTCGCGAATGACCGGTCGACCTTGAGTCTCCGCCCATGCATCCAGGCTAAGCTCGCGGGTCTTCCGTCTTCGTTCGATGAGCAGGGCAACCGTAGCGCCCGTCGCAGCCACCAGCATCCACAACACCGGGTTCATGGCCGATCACTTTAGCGGAGTGAAACGGCAAATGCTCGTTTAACGTGCAAGGGCCGGTGCGATGATGTCCTGTTTGTTGGTGTTCACCGTCGTCCAGTCGTCAGCCAGGATGCCTCCAGTATCGCCTGAGTCGGGATTCCAGCACCAGTACGCAAAGCTCAGCTTGTTTTGGACGATGTAGCCAACCAAAGTGCTCAGCCACTTTTGGTCCGAAGTCGTTTGGAGCTTGGTTCCGAACTCACCGATCCAGACTGGCGCGATGTTTTGCTTGACCAGGTATCCCCAATAGGAATCCCACACGCCCGGCAGGTTGTTCGGATAGTTGGCGGCGGAAAACCAGGACTGACCGTAGACGCTGGCCGGGTAGTCATGCGGGGAATACACGACGTGGTTGGGAGTCCCCAGTCGAACCAGGTTGGCCCCGGCCGACATCAAGTTGCCACCCCACCAGTAATACTGATTGTTGACGTTTTCGATTCCTTCTACGATCAGAAGTAATTCGGGATTGATACTCTGAACTGCGTTGCCAGCGCGCTCTGCGGCGAGTCGCCAGTCATTCGTGAGGTTGCCGCTACCCCAGGTCGCTTGACCGTGCGGTTCGTTGTGGAGATCAAATCCAACCACGGTTGCGTTGCCCTTGTAGCGGGTCGCCAGCAGCTTCCAGTCGTCGATCCAGCGCTGCTCGCTATACTGCCCAGTGTACCAGACGTCACTTTGGCTATAGGCATCGGGGCGGTGTCGGTCGAGAATCACCCGCAACTTGCGTGCACCGGCCTGCTCGATGATCTTGTCGAGCAGCTCGATCGGCGACTTCCCTTTTAGGTCCGGATTCTTGGTGTAGTCGACGTTCTTGACGCTGCTACTGGCATCGAGCATCTGGGTGCAAAAGGGAATCCGCACCATGTTGTAACCAAGCTGCTGCATCCGATCGAGATGCCAAGAAAGAGACTGTTTATCGAGTCCGTGTGGTGCAAACCAATCCGTTTCCATGCCAAACCAGGAGACTCCGGTCAATCGCACCGGTGTGTTCTGAGCATCAACGATCTGCCCGCCGCTGGTATGAAGATAGCCCAGTCCTGGGGTCGATCCTCCATCGCTGTTGCTGATTCCTGAGTCCGGAATCGTGACGCTTGCATCACCTCCTGATCCGAACGAAGAGGACGACGAGCAGCCAAACAGCAGGGCGGCCCACATGACAACGCCGACACCAAATGGATGTTTCTGTGGAGGCAACATTTCGACTCCTTGTCTTGAAATTGATGCACTACATCGTCTTGAAAGTGGATGCACTACATCGTGGTTAGGGAAGGCTTCCCGGGCGAGCTTGGACCGACGCTGCTGGGGGCCGGAGTTTCATAGGGCCTGCGCATCGCTCCGGCGATCCACAGCCCGGTCCCGGTCCACATCAGTGGCTCAGCGGACAGTGCCGAGATGCCACCGAGATAGAACAGCGAGGTGTTGTCTTGGACTCTGCCTACGGCCACCAGCACTGTGCCGGTCAGTGAGATGGCGGTTCCGATCCAGGTCAGGACCGAGCCTGCGGTGAGCATGGGGTTCTTTGCGCGTGCGACGATCTGGATCGTGCCATCGCCATGCGGAACCAGAGTCTGCCGTTGCAACGCGGACACCTTGACGTACACCGGCTGGCGATCTTTTTCGCGGGTCGCAGGTATCGCGGTGCGTGCCGTTTCATCGAGGCTGGAGTCTAGTTCTGCCTGCGTAACCAGGTACCGTTCCTGCGTCGCACAACCGGTGTGACTCGCGGCACCGCCGATCAAGCATGCAACGAGTAGGAGTCTGTAGGGTGGTACTGGAACACGTTGTTTCCTGCGATGGAGCATGGGCATGCGCTGATCCTACCTTGCGAATGCCACTACGTACTACTCACTACTCCGCGAGACCGACCATCGACTGCATGTTGCACTGCTGGACGGAAACGAACCTAAAAAATACCAGTTTTTGACGTTGTGAAATCTTTCGCGAGCCGCCAAGTAGAATCCTCAGTGAACTCGATGGCTCACAACGATGTGGAAGTAAGTAATTGCTGAGGACGGTAGGAGACTCATATCCTAATCAATGCTGCCATGAGTTGTAGTGAGTGGAGTCCGTTACATGGGGGCGGACTCGTCAGAATACCCATGTCACCTATACCACACGGAGACGACGCTCTAGTTACGTTCACGTTGTCCCTGTATGGTCGCAGAAGGAGCCAGTTGCATGAGCAGAACCCGGATCGAAAACGGAGCCGCGCAGTGGAGGCGCCGCCCACTTGAATGTATCGCTGCCAGTGCGGTCGCACTGTCTGCATCTCTTCTCTCAGGGTGCGCCGATAAGTGCCTTGACAACAGTGCCTTCTACGAACAGAAAGTTTGGACCCAAGTAGTCTCGAAGAACTGTCTCAAGTGTCACGCTCCAGAGGGTGTGGCAGCGAACAAAAACGCGAAGTTCATTCAGCTGTCCCAGTCCTTCCCGGGCTTTTTGGATATCAACCTCGCCAATCGTTGCTTCGTCGAACATCGGGTACATCGACTTCCCGTTCCTAACAGTCCAGGTCAGGGCAGAGGAGTCATCCGATGGAATGGTGAGATGTTCTGTTAGTACGCGGCTTCTCGACTCTGTCGGCGCTCTGCGATCTTAGCGTGGAGCAGGGCGAGCGCTTCTTCTTTCGTCGAGGTATGATGTAGTTCACCGGGGACTTTGTAGATCATCTTTGCTGCGCGATACACCAGCAGTTGGGTTGCTCGGGTGAGCAGTGACGCACCATAGATGACGATCAGGATTCCGCGAAGGGAGTGCTGGGACGCATGGACGTAATAGCTGCGTACCTCCGGTGCGAGCGGGAGTAGTTTGCTGCCATCGGTGAGCAGGGCCAGCTCGCCATAAGCTGCTTGGTGTTCTTCGAGCTGGGCCACGAAGGCTCGGGCATGCGCCAGCTCAACGGTTCCTTGTGGGGCCCACTCGAAGATCGGACCTATTCTGCGATAGCGATGCGGACCGAGCTGCGACCACTGTTCGTTCATGCTGGTCGGTAACGTAATCACGATGGCCGGTATGAGTCTAGTTGCCGCAGTGGTTGAGTGTCGGCGATGCCGACCGCAGGGTGATTTGTCAGTGCGTTCTCGTTCCCCACGTACTGCGGACGGTCTGTGAGCGGTCTGTGAACTCTTTCCGTTTGATATCGGCTATAGTCACTCCTGTATGCAGATCCAGCTTTGCAAGAAATCGATTGAGAGACTTGGTCCGGCCATGGCTCCGCTGCTCGAAGAGCTGCGCGAACGCTCCTATACACCAACGGTAAAGGACTGTTTGAATCGCTGTCAGAACTGCGAGCGTGGCCTCATTGTGGTCACCGCAGAGGGACTGCCGATGGCGGCTCACTCTGTGGAAAAACTGCTGAGTGATCTGGAACAGCTCGCTGACGAAGACTCCTAACGAAGACTCCCAACGAAGACTCCTAACGAAGACTCCCAACGAAGACTCCCAACGAAGACTCCCAACGAAGACTCCCAACGATGTCTCTGTAACCAGGTTTGGTAGAACCTACATAAGGTCGGCAGTCCCGCCTACTTCCCGAGGCATCAAGACCGGGGGCTCTTTTCGTCGAGACGTGACCCGGTGGACTTCACCTCGCCAACATCAGTGATGTGGCGCGCATCCAGTTCGATGGCCAGTCAGAGCTTCTGCGCAAGCCGCTGGGTGAGATGGACCACGGCGGTGGCGCGGTTCTCACCAAAGACTCGGATGAGTACAAGGTTCTCTCCGAGATGGTGGATCGGGTCTCGAAGCCGGTGTCTTGTGGTGAGGACAATAGCTCCGTGCTGCCAAACCTCGGCATCATGGACCCTGTCTCGACGCTGCGCAAGGCAACTTTGCAGATTGCCGGGCGGCTCCCAACTGCCGAAGAGGAGACGATAGTCGCTGAAGGTGGTGAAGCGGCGCTGTCGGAGCGGCTTGGATACCTGATGGCCGGGGACACCTTCATCACCCTCCTGAAGGAGATCTACGGAGATGTCCTGCTCACGGGTCGTTACAATCAGTACGATGGACAGGCACTTGGACTACTGAACGACACGGATTATCCGAGCAAGAACTGGTGGAATCCCACCGCTTTGCCGGACAACATGCTGACGGCCGATCAGAAGAACAATCGCAAGTGGATCGGATACGCAATCGCGGCGGAGCCACTGGAGCTGATTGCCTATGTGGCACGGAATGACAAGCCGTTCACCGAGATCCTGACCGCCGATTACACCGTCGTCAACTGGCAGTCTGCCCAGACCTACGGAGTCGATCCCAAGTCGATCGGACTCACCAGTCCAGCGGACTACTACAACTTCAAACCGGCCAAGGTGCAGATCACCCGCAATGGTAACAAGCTCGATTTGCCGCACGCTGGTGTCATCAGCACGCCCGCTTGGTTGAATCGTTGGCCGACGACCACTACCAACGTCAACCGCGCTCGAGCGCGCATGACCTACAAGTTCTTCCTGGCCACGGACCTTCTGGCGGTTGCAGAGCGTCCGATTGATCCGTCGAGTGTCACCAGCACCAACCCGACCCGCGATGATCAGTACTGCACGTCCTGCCACAAAGTCCTGGACCCGGTCGCGAGTACGTTCCAGAAGTGGGATGGTAGCGGGCGGTTTCAACCGGACTTGGCGTGGCCGCTGCAAATGCCGCAACCGGGCTTTGGCACCAAGATTGTCGACAACGTCCAGCAGTATCCCAAGGCGACTCAGTGGCTGAGCGGGCAGGTGGCCTCGGATTCTCGCTTTGGAATGTCGGTGCTGACCAACGTCTACCAAGGCATTATTGGTCAGACGCCGCTTGCTTACCCAGCCTCGGACGATCCGGAGTTTGAATCGAAGGTGAAGGCCTGGCGTGAGCAGAATCGGATCTTCCAGAACATCCTTGCGGACTTTGCGGCCAGTGGCAACAACGTCAAGGCGATCTTCAAGGGTCTCAT
>WBZP01003689.1_pt2 | contig 10529 bp, 6 predicted proteins | sample 5204301 | NCBI WGS metagenome assembly WBZP01 (sample SAMN12412401, study PRJNA552823) | activated sludge metagenome | isolation source: activated sludge from nitrification reactor of wastewater treatment plant... | place: USA: Pennsylvania | collected 2017 | reverse complement strand
ACCAGTGGGACGACTTTTGTCATTTTTAAATTGTTGGTTGTTGGCTCAGCGCTCACATCGATGCACTTCTGACTTTGACCACGTAGGGCAATCTTTTTACGAATTATTTCAATGATGGCATCTATCTGAAACTGGGTATCGCCAGATATGGCTAAACTTGTTTTTTCTGATGATTTCCATTCAAGGGCGGCGTGCGTGTTTTTAAAATCATATCGATTTGCAATCTCACGCTGAGCTTGGTCTATGACATTATTAATTTCTGATTTGTCATATTCGCTTTCTATATCAAAACTAAAAACTGCCATCTATACCTCTATGTAAAGCTCGGATAATCTCAAAATGTGATGGCGACGGATAATAGCGATGTTCAGGATGGATTTCGCACTGCCAACCATGCTCGCCGTCAATAGTTAGTTCGTGCGTGGATGTATCGTCTATAACAACGATGTCTCCATCTACATTCGTAACATAACCATTGATTTGCTCAGTTAAGAATGTTCCGTTATCGTATGTAGCTGTTACTCGATCACCTATTTGAGGACTATTGTGTTGTTTCATCTATTCTGAATATATAGCGACTTCATAAATTGTCAATAGCGTCACCTCCGGTGAATCTGTATAATAGGATGATATGCAGTACATGTTTTCAGAAGTGCAAGAAGCCAGAGCACAATTACAAAAAGAATTTGAATCACTGGCAGAAAAGCAGACTATTCTAAAGAGTATTATATTTAGGCAGCTCTATAAAACGCTCGGGAGCCTTCCTGTGACTGAAAAACCTGCGTTTGGAGCAGAAGTAAATCGCCTTAAGCAAGAAGCTCAAGAGTGGTGTCGGCAAATTGACGACACTGATCATAGGGTAGTTATTGATGTCACCGCTCCGTTTGCAGCAAATACTCAGCTTCGGCCACACCTGTTTGATATGACCTTGGGCAGTCAACACCCAATCACACAAGAGATACGAGTGCTTGCTGACATCTTTTATCGCATGGGGTTTACCGTGCTTGAATCACGACAGATAGATGATGATTATCACATGTTCGAAAGTCTTAACTTCCCAGAAGGGCACCCAGCGCGGGATGATTATGATACATTCATGACAACAGATGGACTGATAGCTCCTGCCCATACGAGCACAATGCAAAATAGAGCGCTTCGTCTGTATGCCAAGAATTTAGAGCGCGGCGAGCCCATTGCTGTTGTGGTTCCAGACAGGGTGTACCGTAACGAAGACCTAGACACAACACATGAACATACGTTTTACCAGATTGAGGGAGTGTATGTAAACAAGGGTGTTACGGTTGGTAATTTAATCGCGACATTGCAAACGTATCTTAGTGAGTATTTTAAACAAGAACTTAAAGCAAAAATTCAACCATTTTACTTTCCGTTTACTGAACCAAGCTTTGAGTTTGCAGTAGAGCGTCCTGCTTCATTGCGAAAAGAAAGTTCAGAGGCAGACCAGTGGCTTGAATTACTTGGTTGTGGAATGATACATCCTAACGTACTACGTTTTGCGGGCATTGACCCAGAAATTTACAGCGGCTTTGCTTGGGGTGGTGGTATTGAGCGACTGATTATGATGAAACATGGTATAGAAGATATGCGTTATTTTGAAAGTGGTAAATTAGAATTTTTGAGGCAATTTTAATATGAAACTAAGTTTACAATTAGCTCAGAGCGTTGCTGGGGTAGACATCACAAGCGGTGGTGTCGCAGACATTGTCAAAAAAATTGGCGCACAACTGGGTGCGATAGAAGACGTCATTAACTGGAGCGATCGGTACGACAGAATAGTCGTCGTGAGAGTTGTAAGTTGCCAAAAGCACGCAAATGCAGACAAGCTAAACGTTTGCTTGGTTGATGACGGTGGAGTGACAGACGGTGTTGAACGGACGGCCGATAGGTATGTACAGGTAGTTTGTGGTGCGCCGAATGTTCGCGAAGGCCTTATGGTTGCCTGGATTCCACCCGGCGGTACTGTGCCTGTAACTACTAATGATTCACAGCCGTTCGTACTGGGTACACGGGAGTTGCGTGGTGTCGTGAGTAATGGAATGTTAGCGAGTCCCAGCGAACTTGGCATTTCAGATGACCACGACGGTATTTTGGAAATTACAGAAAACACAAACCCAGGACAACCATTTAAAACGTTGTATAAACTCGATGATACTGTTATCGATTTAGAGAATAAAATGTTTACACACCGACCTGATTGTTTTGGTACTATTGGGGTTGCCAGGGAGCTTGCGGGTATACAACATATCTCTTTTACCAGCCCTGATTGGTACAGCAAAGAACCGCAGTTTCGCGATACTAATCTTGACAACCTTATACTTGATATTAGTTCAGATCTCGTGCCGCGTTTTAGCGCAATTGTTGCAGATAATGTAACAGTGTCATCTAGTCCAACGTGGCTACAGGCTGACTTAAGCAAGTGGGGGATTCGCCCGATAAATAATGTGGTTGATATTACCAACTGGGTGATGTATATGACTGGGCAACCACTCCACGCCTATGACTACAATAAAGTAAAGGCCATTGGTAATTCAAGCACTGTTAAAATTGGTGCCCGATTATCAAAAAAAGGTGATGAATTAACACTCCTCAATGGCAAGACAATACATTTTGACGATACGTCAACAATACTAATTTGTACGGATGATACCCCAATAGGGGTTGGTGGCATTATGGGTGGGGCGGATACCGAAGTTGACGGGACGACAAAAAGAATAATACTCGAAGCCGCCACCTTTGATATGTATGCCATTAGAAAGTCAGCCATGAAATATGGCTTATTCACCGATGCAGTAACACGATTTAATAAGGGGCAGAGTCCACTGCAGACGACACGAGCGCTTGCAAAAGCATTAGAAATGGTACAAGAGCTTACCGGCGGCAAGCAGGCAAGTGTATTGAGCGACTATAAAACAGATGCCGTGGCGCCACTGCCCGACATAGCGGTTGAAGCATCATTTGTAAATGATCGGCTTGGAACAACATTGAATGCTCAACAGATGGCACAATTGCTCAATAATGTTGAATGTCCTGTCAGTATACAAAAAACACAATTAATCGTAACTGTTCCATTTTGGCGCCGAGATTTGCATATTCCAGAAGATATTGTCGAAGAAATAGGGCGACTGTATGGCTATGATTCGGTACCAAAACTGCTACCCGCTCGGTCGGCGTCTGCTACAGAACGCAATGCATTTGTCGACTTTAAATATAAGCTACGTGATATAGTAACCGCCGCAGGGGCGAACGAATTACTTACGTATAGTTTTGTACATAAAAAGATTATCGAAAACAGTGGACAAAATGTAAATAACGCCTACGCACTCAGCAATGCACTGAGCCCAGATTTACAATACTATCGTTTAAGCCTCACGCCGAGCTTACTCGATAAAGTGCATCAAAACATCAAGGCAGGTTATGGGTCATTTGCCACCTATGAAATAGGTAAATCTCATAGTAAATTATATATAGATTCAGACGCCTTACCTATAGAAAACGAACAATGTGCGCTCGTTTTTGCTGCAGACGCTAAAGAAGCAAAAAAGTACCAAGGAGAAGCATATTACCAAGCACGTACATATCTAGAAACGCTCGCACGTCGGCTACGCATCCAGCTGGTATTTCAGTCAATAAAGGATGCTGATACAAGCCTGCAGAATAGTGACCTTGTTCAACCATATTATGCTGAACGCTGTGCGATAGTAACAACTCACGATGGCTTGTTGATTGGAGTTATTGGTGAGTATTCAGCGCAGGCGGCTAAGTACTTTAAATTACCTCAATTTTGTGCCGGTTTTGAGCTTAATATAAGCAATGTATTTACTGCCTATAAGCAGACGGCATCAGCGTATCGTCAATTGTCGAAATATCCTAAAGTAACACAAGATATTACATTACAAACGCCTGTTACAACGTCATTTAGTGCCATCCAGCATGCGTTGAATGATGTGTTACAGAAGTTGCAGCCTGAGGATGTTGTTTGTGACGTGGCGCCACTTGATATATATAGTAGCGAAGACACCACTCGTTACACGTTTCGGGTTCAGTGTGTGTCGTATGCAAACACTCTCCGAGCAGCAGATATAAATGGCTTACTTGACAGTGTGGCTGAACAGTTGCAACAAACAACAGGCGCTGTTCGCATTTAATATTTCCTGTAAAAATAACTATTGACCAAAATAGAATAACGTTGTATTATCGTATAGCTGTGCCCGTGAGGCGATTAATTTGCCCCGTTTGGCATGCACATTTACAAGGTGTTGTTGAATTCAGAGAACTTTGGTCTACATAGTGGCTATCTTAGTGCAGGTATACAAGCATGCCTATACTAAGATAGCCTGATTATGACAAATAGATCAGGTTCTCAAGCACGGTTAGCTCAGCGGAAGAGCAGTTGTTCGCGAAATGCGGGCAAAAGGCACTGGTTCGAATCCAGTACTGTGCGCGCATGACTGATAGCCATATGGTCAGTCATGTCCACGGGGTGTAGCGCAGCTTGGTAGCGCGCCAGCCTCGTGGCTGGAGGTCGTAGGTTCAAATCCTGCCACTCCGACAAATATGGCGAGAAATCGCTCGAAGTGTATGCTACGCAAGAAACGCCCCTCTTGCGTGAATACACTCGCGGTTTCGAGACCTACCAGAAGACTGCTCCCCCGCGTCTTCTGTGAGGTCGCTCGGTCGTTGCGATGTGGGTGAAAGCCCGCTATTTACGCTTCGACCGAGCAAAACTTCCAGGTGGTGATGTTTTACCGCCAGGAGCAAGACTCGGCAGGGGGGTAAGTCGCTCCCCCCGTGCGCACCCCCTGCCGAGCCCATTCTTCGTTCATTCCTACAAGACCTCTGAGGAGGTGAAGTACCATGGCGAGCAACCAGGAAGAAGCCATCAAGCGTGCGATTCGCGCATCTGGTGGCAAGACCGACACTCCTTCTGTGCAAGCTGCGTACAATGAGTACGCCGCAAGCATGCTGAAGAGCTGACAGCGGCCGCGTAGTGTCGAGTCGTTCCGGTAATAACCGGGGGAGAGACCTTGCGGCGCCACAAGTGCCCATGTGTCTTTAACGCAGAATGCAACAACACCTGCGTTCCCATAGATCATAAACACATGTTTGTGCTCTGCGGAAACGTATTACATTTTGTATGATTTGGCATTGATGACCAAATTGCCCATAAATATACCGAATTTTCTATAATAGTGATGCAAAGTGCTAGCGAGTATAATCTAACTAGGTATGCATAAAAAAATAAAAAAACAGGCGAAATATATACAGCCATTTTTGTGGGCGATAGGGATTGCCTGGCGTACAGACAAAATACTTTTTATCTGTACCAATATAAGTTCTATCGCAACAAGTAGTTTGAGCGGGATTATCAATACATATCTACTCGCCCAAGCGACTGCCAGTGTTGCGCAATTAGCGCTTGGCAATGTGAGTATTCGAACACCGATTCTTTGGACGATTGCTTTTGGTTTGTTTACGTTTGGTATTGATGCGATTAGACGTATCACGACCTACTTTGACATGATTTATAACAGTAAGCTTGATGTCTATATTCAGAATCTTTATGCTTCAAAAGTATCGTTATTTACGCAAGAACAGCTCGATAATCCAAAGATACAATCTTCGCTAAGCATTGCACAACGGGAACTATATGCCATACGGACTGCGACAAATACTATTCAAGAAATAGTAGCGAGCCTTTTTTCGTATATATTTATTGTGATTGTTGTATGGCAGTACGCCTGGGGCATTGGCGTTATGCTTTCTATTTTGGTACCAATATTAGTTCTAAGTAACGCTGTGCAAACAAAATGGCGCCGTCAATCTTGGAAGGCAGGCGATAAAGACTGGCGAATAACTCAAGGTGTACTGGGCTATTTAACTGATCCATTACGTTTGTTCCAGCTACGTATAATGGGTGCCCGTGAACACTTATTGCAGTTGCTTGCGCTTCATAATAAAAAAGCCTACAACTACGAAATAAAAGCTCAAAAGAAAAATACTTACGTGGCGCTTGCAGAAGATGTTATATCACCAATCATAGAAGTATCGACTCGTGTGTGGGCAATAGTACTAGTTGCTGGCGCTCGTTTAACATTTGACCAATTTTTGTTTGTGATTGGTCTTATTAACCAAGCGAGTAGCCAAACATATTTACTTGGTTGGAACCTGAGCAATGCCCAAGAGACTTATATTGCAGCGAGCGCATTGCGTGAACTCCTTGCAACGCCTAATGCACCAGATGGTAACAAAATTGTCACCATTAGCCCGGATGGGGGAATAGACATTCTTATTAATAAAGTACACTTACAATACCCCAATGGCACGCCTGCTTTGAAGGACATTACTATGCAAATAGAGGCGGGTAGTAAAATTGCTATCGTTGGCGAAAATGGTGCTGGCAAAACATCACTATTACGACTTATAACTCGCCAATACGAGCCAACTATGGGTGATATGTTTATTGGCGGTCAAAAAGCAAACGAAATAAACAGAGAAAGCCTGTACAGTCATTTGTCCGTTCTAAGCCAAGACTATTATTTAATCGATGAGCTAACAATTAAAGAAAATTTGCAAATTGCCAGTAAATCAAAAATATCGCACAAGGCGATGCAAGATGTCCTAGAGGTAGTCGGTATGAAGCAAAAGATAAGCAGGGTAAAAGGGGGCTTAAATGCTCGCTTAAATAAGTCGTATGATGATGGCGTTGACTTGTCGGGCGGACAGAGACAGCGATTAGCGATTGCTCGGGCATTGCTAAAGCCTTTTAATATGCTCATATTAGATGAACCGACATCAGCAATAGATGCAAAAGCAGAAAGAGCCATTTTTAATGCCATATATGAAAAGAGCGAGCAAGCTACCGTATTAATTGTTTCTCATAGATTTGCAACTGTTAGAAAAGCCGACTACATATATGTTTTAAGTGAAGGCAAGATTATCGAGCAGGGTTCGCATCAAGAACTGATGGCATTAAATGGGCACTATGCAGAGTTGTATACAATCCAAGCTCAAGATTTTGTTTAATATATTGTAGTCATGAACTGTGTGGCTTGTTACACTAGATGCGTATTATGAAGAGTATTTGGCAGATTATTCGGTATAGCAAATCTTTGTGGCGGTACTATGTAGCAATAAGTCTATTTACGGTATTCTTGAGTCTTATTTCGCTACTTATGCCGATGTTTTCTGGGTGGGCGATAGACGAAATGCAAAAAGGCACCAATGCAGATGTCCGATATATGGTGTATCTGGCTGTTGGAATCTTGTTAATTGAAGTTGTTTCCACCGTGGGTAATAACATTAGCGGTTATTTGGGCGATCAATTGTCGATGAAACTGTACCGATTACTTAGCAAAAATTACTATCAACATTTACTGAAATTACCGCAAAGTTATTTTGATACAGAACTATCGGGTAAGATTATCAATCGATTAAATCGCTCGATTAATCAAATTACCAGCTTTATGCAAATGCTGAGTAATAATTTTTTACAATTTATTTTTACGACCATTTTTGCGCTCGTTATTGTCGCCTATTATAGTTGGCAAGTCGCAGTGCTACTTGGTATTTTGTATCCAATATACATATTACTTACACTTCGAACGAGTAATGTTTGGCAAAAATACCAGCAAAAAAAGAACCTTAATGCTGATATTGCCAGCGGGCGATTTGCAGAAGTGATTGGTCAAATAAAAGTCGTAAAAAGCTTTTTGCAAGAGCGTAGAGAGCTAACGATATTCGACAAGTACATCTCTAGAGCGGTTGCTATAAACGCGCCACAATCAAAATATTGGCACACCAAAGATGTTGAGCGTCGATTAATTCTAAATATTATATTCTTTCTGGTGTATTTATTTATATTTGTACAAGGTGCTCGTGGAATATTTAGCCCCGGCCAAGCGGTTGCCTTGATGCTATACGCTATGCAAATACGCATCCCAATTTTTACAATTAGTTTTTTAGTTGATAATACCCAAAAAGCGATTGCCGACAGTAGAGATTATTTTGAAATCATGGCGCTGCGACCTGATATTCAAGACGCATCATCAGCCCATAAACTTACAGTACGGAGCGGTCGGGTAGCTTTTGACTCTGTCACGTTTGCGTATGATAAAAAAGAAGTACTTAAGAATATTAGCTTTTCCATCGAGCCCGATAGTAAAGTTGCGCTTGTTGGCGAAAGTGGCGAGGGAAAGACAACATTAACCAGCTTGCTGACACGGCTATATGAACCGAGTAAGGGTGTTATAACTATAGATAATCAGAATATTGCAGACGTAACGCAAGAGTCATTACGTAATGCTATCGGTGTGGTCTTTCAAGATCCAGCTCTGTTTAGCGGCACTATTTTTGACAATATTGCATACGCGAATTCTAAAGCGACAGATGAACAGGTGATTAAAGCTGCCAAAGCAGCAAATGCCCATGAATTTATTAGTAAGTTTGATAAAGGCTACAAAACCGAAATTGGTGAGCGAGGGCTTAAATTAAGCGGAGGCCAAAAACAACGAATAGCAATTGCGAGAGCAATACTAAAAAATGCACCCATTTTAATACTCGACGAGGCTACGAGCAGTTTAGACAACAAAAGTGAAGTGTTGGTACAAGAAGCGTTGCAGACTTTGATGAAAGGTAGAACAACAATAATTATTGCGCACCGATTAACGACGATTGCGCATGTCGATAAAATAATTACCATCAAAGGTGGGTCGGTTGATGAAGTTGGTACGCCGCAAGAGCTGAGTAAAACGAATGGTATATATGCAAGGTTACTCCAGATAAGTCGTCGACAAGACGAAGCCGCTAAAAAACAATTAAAATCATTTGAGTTATCAGTCTAATTTGTTAATATTATTAAGTAATTAGAAGAAATAGTGGGGGAGTATGCCGAAAAAAAAGCGAGTCGTAAAATCGCAATCAGTGTCAAAGAGTGGCGAAGCACGCTTATTGCCAAAGTTTAGTTTATTCTTTTTTGATAGACCCCGATTTACAGCAGCGCTGTTTTTGTTTATATTCTTGTTTGGAGTACTAAGCTATACAACATTGCTTAAGCGCGAGGGATTTCCGAGCATCAGCTTTCCCGTGGCGAGCATCAATGGTACCTATATTGGTGATGCCAAAACTGTTGACGAAAAAGTTGCACTGCCCATTTCTAAGGCAGCCCTAGAGCAAGACGGTGTAAGCACTGTACAATCACAAGCATTTGATAATTTCTTTAACGTATTTGTACAGTACAACGAAGGTGTTGATGCGCAGGCGGCAGCATCGGAACTTGAAAAAAAGCTTGAAGACCAACAACTCATTCCGTCTCAGGCTCAGGTTTCTGTAAGCGCGCCTTACTTTAGTCCTGCTGGCTTACAGCTAGAACCAGTCGATATTGGCGTTTCGGTTTATGCAAAAAATAATCAATCACTTGAAAGCCTTATTACAGATGCAAATACATTGGCTGCAGAGCTAAACAGCAAAAAATTACCAACTGTTAAAAATGCATTTGTTGTGAGTCCATTTGAAGAAGCTACGAACCCGTTTACCGGGCAGACACAAGTTATACAACAAAGCTTTGATCGTTATGCAGTCCGCACAGATAATCAGAATACATTTTATACATCAGTGCTCGTTGGGGTAACTAAAGCAGATGGTGCAGATTTATTGCAATTTGACGATGATGTTACTCAGGCGGTTGCAGAAATTGGTAGCTCGCAGCAATTTGCCAACACAGGGCTGAGTGTCAGTGCTAGTTTTGCTCCAGATATACGTGATAACATTGCAGAACTACAAAGAGAACTATTAATTGCGTTAATTGCTGTGCTTATTGTTGGTGCATTAGTTATCGCATTCAGAGCTTCAATCATCACTGTTTTATCTCTTATTATGATTATTGTCAGTGTTATCGGTTTACTCTACCTTCTTGGGTATACATTAAATGTGATAACTCTGTTCGCACTCATTCTAAGCCTAGCGCTCATAGTCGATGACACCATAATTATGGTAGAAGCAATTGATGCGCAAAGGCGTCGTAACAAAGATGCCCGTAAGACTATTGCACAAGCAACCCGCAAGATTAGTCGCGCAATGTTGAGTGCAACATTTGTCGCCGTGCTTAGTTTTGCGCCACTTCTTTTTGTTGGTGGCATATTAGGTACGTTTATTCGAGCAATACCAGTGACTGTCATTGCCGCGCTGCTTATTAGTTTAGTAGTCTCGCTGACATTCATCCCATATTTAGCACGCTTTATTCTGCTACGGAAAAGCACTATGGGCGATGATGGAATTAAAGAAGTTGCAGCTGGTGTTGAATCTCGTATAGCACAATTTATAGCCAAGCCAATGATGTGGGCGAAAGGTTCTATGAAGCGCCTCAGCCTAGTTGGTGTTGTGGCGGTGTTTGTTGGTTTTTCATTTATTGCCATTGGGGGCTATTTTGCAACAAAAGTTGCATTTAATATCTTCCCATCGTCAAAAGATGCTAATGATATTCAAGTCTCACTCACGTTTGCGCCGGGTACCTC
>WBZP01007474.1_pt1 | contig 10533 bp, 7 predicted proteins | sample 5204301 | NCBI WGS metagenome assembly WBZP01 (sample SAMN12412401, study PRJNA552823) | activated sludge metagenome | isolation source: activated sludge from nitrification reactor of wastewater treatment plant... | place: USA: Pennsylvania | collected 2017 | reverse complement strand
CATAGCCGCCCGGCGCGGCGGCGTTGTGACAGGGCCCGGCTTCGCCCGTCCGGCCACGGTTCCGGTCGCGGAAATGCGGCCCGACGGCATACCATCAGGAACGTATGGGCGACGTTCCGGCTCCCCCGGGCCATCTCACCCAGCTGCTGCAGCGATGGCAGGCCGGCGACGCCGGCTCGCTCGACCAGCTCGTGACCGACGTCTACCCGGAGCTGCGGTCGATGGCGTCGCGCTACATGCGGGGCGGGCGCGGCAGCACCATCCAGGCCACGATGCTGGTGCACGACCTCTACGTGCGCCTGCTGAAACAGGAACGTGCGAACTTTCCGAACCGGCGTGCCTTCTTCGGGTTCGCGTCGGGGGTCATGCGGCACATCCTCATCGACCACATCCGTCAGGGACAGGCCGAGAAGCGCGGCGCCGATCGGGTGCGGGTGCCGCTCACCGAAGAACTGCAGCTGGTGGATGCGAGCCCCGCCTTCCTGCTCGACCTCGATCAGGCGCTCGACGAGCTGAACACGTTCGACCCGCGCAAGGCCGAGCTGGTGCAGCTCTGCGTGTTCCTCGGCTGCGGCCGCGCCGAAGCGGCCGAGCTGCTCGACATCTCCCTCGCCACCGCGAAACGCGACTTCCGCCTGGCCCGCGTGTGGTTGTCGCAGCGGCTGCGGCTCGACCTGATGGATTCGCCGACCGACTGAACCCGCGCTACGACGCGGGTGTTCCGAGCTTCGCCTGCCAGGCGCGGACCTCGGCCGGCCGCTGCCACGCCGTGTAGAGATCCACGAGGCGGCGCCGCGCGTCGATCACCGCGGGCGCCTGCTCGCCGAGTGCGGTGGTCAACTCGCGCTCGGCGGGCAGCAGCAGGGCTTCGGCCTCGCGAAAGCGCCGGGCGAGCGTCAGGTGGGCGGCGAGCGTGCTTCGGCTCGAGGCGAGCAGCCAGTGGCCCTTCGGCAGCGTGCGCGCCCGAAGCGCATAGCTTTCACGAATCCACCGCTCGGCCTCGTCGAGCTGCCCGAGCGGACCGAGGGCACGTCCGAGCAGCGACATCGAGAAGGCCACCATCGGATGACTGTCGTCGAGGGTCTTGCCGCGCAGTGCGAGCACTTCACGCGCCATCGGCAAGGCGCGTTCGTACTGACCCATCACGACCAGAGAGTCCGCATAGTTGGCCAGGGTGAACGCGTAGTCCGGATGCTCGGGCCCCTGCAGCGTGCGCCGGAGGTTGAGTGCTTCTTCGTAGACGCCGAGGGCCTGCTGGCGCTCCCCGGCGAACCACAAGGCGCTCGCAAAGGGCGACAGCCGATCCGCGACCTGGACCGACGCCGGACCGAAGGCCAGTTTCGCCTGGGCGATGGACTCCGAGTACAGGGCCAAGGAGTCTTCGTTGCGTCCGAGGTTCGAGAGCACCAGGGCGAGATCCGCGGCGGCGCGAGTTCTCGCCTCGGCAGACAGCGGCGTTGCCCTGGCGAGCGCCAGCGCCGACTCGAGCATCGGCCGAGCACGTGCGAACTCCCCATTCATCGAGTGATTGCGACTGTCCTGCGCCAACGCCTCGAAGCGGATCTCCACGGGCGCGTCCGGTAGTCGGGCCAGCAGCGCGTTGGCCTCGGCCATGGTCGTCTTCGCCTCGTCAATGCGACCGGCCGACTCCTGGAAGTGACTCAGCAGCGTGAGAAGGCGAATCGTCTCGGGGCTGCCGGTCGGCGACCGGCGTCGATCCGCCGCCAGCGCCAGGCGCATCTGGTCTTCCGCCGCGGCGAAGTCGCCGAGCGATCGGAATGTCTGGCCCATGACGGCCCGCACTTCCGACGCCAGTTCCGGCGTGCTGTCGAGGCTCGCCGCGTCCGCAGACGCGCGCTGCAGCACCTCGCGCACCGTCACGTCCTTCCCGAGATCGCCGGGATCGGCCGACGACAGCATGCGCGTCAGGAAGCTGGTGACCTGGGTGGCGCGCCGACTCTGTGCGTCGGCCCGCGCCGCCTGCGCCCGCGCCTCTTCGGCCGACCGCACCGACACGACGGTGGCGCCGGCCAACCCGAGCGACAACGTTGCCGCGACGAGCGACGCCGCCCAGTGACGCTGCACGAAACGCGTCGTGCGATACGCGACCGACGGCGGGCGTCCCTCGATCGCGTCGCCGCGCGACCAGCGGCCGAGGTCGTCGGCGAAGTGCTGCACGCTGGCGTAGCGGGCACGAGGATCGCCGGCCACGGCCTTGCTGACGATGGTGCCGAGATCCTGCGACAGCACACGCCGCAGGCGCGCCAGAGACGATTGACGCACCGCGGCCGCCGCGTCGGTGATGACCGTCGCCGGTGCCCGCGTGGTCGTGCCCGCCATGGCGCGCTCGATGGCCGCGAGCAGCGACGGCCGATCGCCGAAGGGTGGGGCGCCGGTCAGCAGCTCGTACAGCACGAGGCCGAGGCTGTACTGATCGCTCGCGGTGCCGACCGGGCGTCCCGTGAGCTGTTCCGGGCTCGCATACGCCGGGGTGAGCGGCGCGACCGAGGTCGTGGCCAGCCGCTCGGGCTGCAGCAGCGTGGCCGTGCCGAAGTCCACGACCTTCACGTGGCCCTCGGCGGTGACCAGGATGTTCGACGGCTTCAGGTCGCGATGCAGCACGAGGGCACGATGTGCCGCGGAGACGCCGTCGCATACCGCGCGGAAGAGCGTCACGCGCTCCGGCACCCCGAGCCGGTGCTCGTCGCAGTGCCGGTCGAGCGGCAGGCCGTCGACGAACTCCATCACGAGGTATGGCTCGCCGAGGGCCGTCACGCCTCCATCGAACAGGCGCGTCAGCGCGGGGTGGTCGAGACTGGCCAGGATCTGCCGCTCGGCCCTGAACTGCGCGATGAGCCCGGCGTCGTGCAGGCGGACGTCCATGATCTTGATGGCGACCCGCTGGTCGAAGGCCTCGTCGGTGCGCCGGCCTTCGTACACCGCGGCCATGCCGCCGCGGGCGACGAGGCGCACCACGCGGAAGGGCCCGAGTTGCAGGCCCAGGTGCGGGTCGTGACCGGCGTCGGCTTCGCTCAGGCGGGCTTCTTCGTCGAGCAGCGCCTCCAGGTCGGCGGCCAGCGCAGCGTCGCCGCCGCAGTGCCGTGACACGGCGGCGCGCCGCTCGGCGCCGGGCGGGAGATCGGCGACGGCCTCGAAGATGGCCTCGAGGCGCTGCCAGCGCGTGATGTCCATGGGACCGGTGCGTCGCATCCTATCGCTCGCGCCGCGGTCCGTCGAGGCATCCCTGGCGTCATCCGATCGAACGGAGACGGCCGTCGTCAGGGCTCAACCGGCCCGTACGTCACAACGCCGCCAGGGGCCGTGTCCGTGGCGGCGCGTGTGATGGTCCGGGAGTCGTCCTGTGCCGCTCCCCGTTCCCTGTTCCCTGTTCCCTGTTCCCTGTTCTCAGTGGTGCTCGTCGACGGCCGTCGCGGCCGCCAGGTAGATCGCGGTGAGCGTCATGAAGATGAACGCCTGCAGCGGACCGACGATGAGGCCCAGCGCCTGGATGGGCAGCGGCGCCAGGAACGGCACGATGCTGCCGATGATGAGCACCACCAGGTGCTCACCGAAGATGTTGCCGAAGAGACGCAGCGTGAGCGACATCACGCGCGAGCTGTGGCTGATGAGCTCGATCGGCAGCATCAGCGGCGCCATCGCCTTGGGCACGCCCGGAGGGAAGGCGAAGTGCAGCAGGTAGCTGGCGATGCCCTGCGCCTTGATGCCTTCGATGTGGTAGTAGAGCCACACCACGATGGCCAGCGCGAACGGTACGTTCACGTTGCTCGTCGGCGAACCCAGCGTGGGGATCTGGCCCATCAGATTGCCGAGCAGGATGAAGATGAACACCGTGCCGACCAGCGGCAGGAACTGCTTGCCCTTGTGGGGCATCATGTTCTCGAGGGTGTCGACGATGAACGCGACGATGTCCTCGAGCACGATCTGCAGCTTGCCGGGATTGTCGATGCTCAGGCGCGACTTGATGAACAGTCCGATGCCCGCGAGGAACAGGACGATCAGCGCGCAGTAGAACAGGTAGTCGGGCACCTGAACGCCCAACGGGCCCAGCAGCCCGTTCAGCAGTTCGACCCACGGCGAAGGATGTGCGAGCGCTTCCACAACCGAAAGATTGTACCTGATTTCACAAACGCCTGTCAGCGTCTGGCGACGGCCGGGTCAGGACGTGAAAAACGCCGGGCCGGCCCAGGGATGGGGGGCCGACCCGGCATGGGTGGACTCTCAGTCCGGCTCCGGGCGGCGATTGGTGGTGGCCGCCAAGTGCCGTGCTGACAGTCGATTAGCGGTATCTGACGTGCTGTTCCCGGAGGTGCAGTCCCAGCGGGCGGCCGCCGATGACGGCCACGTCCTCGACGCGGCCCCGCACCTCGACGCGTTCGCCCCGGCCTGGTACCCGCCGACCGTCGGCCACCACCGTGATCTCGCCGGTGCCGTCGTCGACGCGGTAGACGTTCAGACCCACCATCGGCACGCCCCACGAGGTCGTGACCGTGCCGGCGATGGTGACGGTGCGGTCGGCGAAGCGGCCCGGCTGCTGTTGCACCTGCTGGATGGCGGGCCGTCCGGGCACCGACGCGCACGCGATGGACCACGCGCCGACGAGCCCGACGATGGCAGCGTGCCACACGATGTTGCGAGCGAGACGCAAGGCCGACCTCCGTGCGCGCTCACCGCGCGCTGTGTGCGTAGACGCAGTGAGCGCAACGGATCGTGGAACTACGGCCGGGATGCAACGATGCCAGCGCCTGCCTGATTGTGTGCATCCCGGTGATCCGCCGCGCTCGCCCTGCACGTAATCAAGACCCGTGCCGCGAGGCGCGCGCTGGTCGATTCGGCAGAAAACCCCTGGAATCGCAGCGATCGCGGCGCTGACCACGATCGCGCGTCCTCCCGCGTTCCGGCCGGTCGTCCTTGCGGAGGGACGCTCTGTCCTCCCCGCACGGCAGCCTCTACGTGCCGCGGAGCACCACCGCCGGGTCGATTCGCGAAGCGCGCCAGGCCGGACCCGCCACCGCGGCCGCGGCCGCCAGGCCGAGCAGCAACGTGACCGCGACCAGCGTGGCCGGATCGAAGGGCGACACGCCGTAGAGCACCGAACTGAGCACGCGGGTGGCGGCGAGCGACACGACGCCACCGATGAGGGCGCCACCGGCCACGACGCTGGCCGCGCTCCGGGCGACGAGCCACCACACGTCGGACGCGGTGGCGCCGAGGGCGCGCCGCACGGCCAGGTCGCGTCCCCGCTGCTGCACCGAGTAGGCCAGGATGCCGAACACGCCGGCCATGGCGAGCACGAGGGCGAGACTCGCAAAGGCCACGACCAACGTGGCGCGGAAGCGGTGGGGCGAGGTGGCCTCGTTCGCCACGTCGTCGAGCGTGCTGGGCGGTCCGAGGCTCACGAGCTGTGCCGTGTCGACGCGGCCGATGGCGGCGCGCACCGACGGCACGAGCGCGGAGGCCGGTCCGGACGCCGGGCGCACCAGCAGGAAGATGTCGTCGAGCACGGCCTGCGTGAGCGGCTGGTACAGCTGCACGAGGTCGTCGGTTTCGTCGGGCCGGCCCTTGACCTGCCGCGCGACGCCCACGATCTCGCGGATGACCGGCGTGGCGCGCGGCGCGTTCACCGGCGTGAGCGCGACACGCTGGCCGATCGGGTGCCGGTCGCCGAGGTACTTCCGCACGAAGGCTTCGTTCACGATGCAGACGAGCGGACTGGTGCGCAGGTCGCGGTCGGTGAATCGGCGGCCCTCGACGAGCGGTAGATCGACCGTCTCGAAATACGACGCGCTGACGATCTGCTGGTCGGCCACCGGACGCTGGCTGTCGTCGAGCGGCGCGTCGCCCACGATCGAGAAGCCGAGGCGCCCCGACAACGAACCGCCCAGCGGCAGCATGCTCGCCCACGCCACGTTCGCGACCCCCGGCGACGCCTGCACCTCACGCGCCACGCTGTCGTAGAAGCGTTCGAGCGCCTCGGGCGTCGGGTACTCCGAGTACAGCGGATCGACGGCCATCGTGAGGATCTCGCCGGTGCGATACCCGCGGTCCACGCCCTCCACGGCCAGCAGCGTGCGCAGGAGCAGCCCGCCGCCCACGAGCAGCAATACCGCCATGGCCACCTCGGCGAGCACGAGCGCGCTGCGCAGGCGTCCGCTGCCGGTGGTGGTGCGCGGATCGCCTGCCATCCCCTTTGGCGACGTGAGGCTGGTCGACTGCCACGCGGGCGCGAGGCCGAAGAGCACCCCCACGGCAAGGGCCGCGAACGCCGAGAACGCGACGACGCGTGCATCGAAGGTGAGCGTGATCGAGGGCGGCAGCACGCCGGCCGGCACAACCGCTGGCGCGGCGGCCAGGATCGCGGCGCCAAGCGCCGCGCCGAGCGCGCCGCCCATCGCCGCGAGCACCAGACTCTCGGTCACCAGCTGCCGTGCGACCCGGCCGCGTCCGGCGCCGAGTGCCGCGCGAATCGCCAGCTCGTGTCCGCGCGCCGTGGCGCGCGCGAGCAGCAGGTTCGCCACGTTCGTGCAGCAGATGAGCAGCACGAAGCCCACGACGGCCAGGAACAACATCGCCGTGGTGCGCAGGTCGGTGCCCACGAGACCCTCGCGCGCTGGCAGCAGTTCCGCGCCGCGGCCGCGGTTCTCGGGCAGCGTGCGGGCAAGGTCGGCGGCGGCCGCAGTGACGTCGGCGCGCGCCTGCTCGATCGTGGCGCCGGGCGTCAGGCGTCCGATCCCGACGAACATGTAGGCGGTGCGCAGCGACGGCGCCGGGCGGACGCGCACCAGTCCCCAGACATTCGGCGATTGTGTCCAGCGAAACGACGCCGGCGCGACGCCCATCACCCGGTACGGTTCGCCGTCGAGCGTCAGCGTGCGGCCGACGACCGACGGATCGGCGTTGAAGCGCGTGCGCCAGAATCCTTCGCTGAGCACGACCGCATCGGTGTCGCCGAAATCGTCGCCGGCCTCGAACATGCGGCCGGCCACTGGCGCCACGCCCAGCACCTCGAAGAACCGCGACGACACCCACTGGCGCGTCACCGTCTCCGACGCGCCGTTGCCGCCGCGCATCGCCATGCCGCCGATGCCGTTCATGAATCCGGCCGTGGCGGTGAGCGAGTGGCTGGCCGTGGTCCAGTCGGCGAGGTTCAGGGGCGACACTCCGGAGCGCCCGCCCGCCGGCGCGCGCTCCCACAGCATCACCACGCGATCGGGATCGCGGAACGGCAGCGGGCGCAGGAGCGCCGCGTCCACGAGCGCGAAGATGGCGGCGTTCGCGCCGATGCCGAGGGCCAGCGTGATGACGGCGACCAGCGTGAAGGTCGGCGCGGCCTTCATCTGCCGCAGCGCGAAGACGACGTCGTGCCTGAATTCGTCGATCCACATCATGAGACGACGCTCCCGATCGCGTTGATGGCCGAGCTCGACGCAGGTGCGCCGAAGGTGGGCGAGGTCGCCGAGCCGCGCCTGCGCGGCCCGGCGGGCGTCGTCGGGCGGCATGCCGCCGGCGATGAGTTCGCGGGTGCGCATCTCGAGGTGGAAGGCGAGTTCCTCGTCGACCTCCTGGTCGACGCCCACGCGCCAGAGCCACGAGCGGAGCGAGCGCCTCATGATGCGAACATCACCTTCGAGACGCTGGCCGAGAAGCGCCGCCAGGCCGCGACCTCGGCGGCGAGCTGCTCGCGGCCGGCCGGGGTCAGTCGATACAACTTCACGCGGCGCCCGAGGTCCGACGTGCCCCACTCCGCGTCGAGCCAGCCCTTGCGCTCGAGCCGGTACAGGGCCGGATAGAGCGAGCCTTCCTCCACGAGGAGGTCCTCGCCGGTGGTTTCTTCGATGGCGCGGGCCACGGCGTAGCCGTGGGAGGGACCGCGCGAGAGCACCTTCAGGATCAGCCCGTCGAGGGCGCCGTGGAGCAGCGCGTTCGGGGTCTTGGGGGCATCCGCCATGCCTCGGTCTCCGTTGCCTTGTATATCTAGGCAACAGGCTTAGACGGCGGCGGGGTGAAAAGGTTTACACGGGCGGTGAACGCGTTGCCGACTCGTCAGTAGACGCCGAGGTAGCGGTCGCGCTCCCACGGCGAGACGACGCGGATGTATTCATCCCACTCGTCGCGCTTGGCCGTGAGGATGTGGTCGGCGATGTGGTCGCCGAGCGCATCGCGCATGAGATCGCTCTTCTCGAATTCGTCGAGCGCCTCGACCAGCGTGGCCGGCAGGTCGTCGATGCGCAGATGGCGCCGTTCGCGATGGCTCATCTTGAAGATGTTCTTGTTCACCGGCGGCCCGGGATCGAGCCGCTGCTCCACGCCATCGAGCCCGGCCCGCAGCATCACCGCCAGCGCCAGGTAGGGATTGCACGACGGATCGGGCAGTCGCAGCTCGACGCGGGTGGCCTCGCCGCGGGCGGCCGGCACGCGCACGAGCGGGCTGCGGTTCCGTTCCGACCACGCCACCGCCGTCGGGGCCTCGTGCCCGGGCACGAGCCGCTTGTACGAGTTCACGAGCGGGTTGGTCACGGCGCAGTACGCGCGCGCGTGACGCAGCAGCCCGCCGATGTAGTGCATGCACGTCTCGCTCAACTGGTACTCGCGCGACGGGTCGAAGAAGGCGTTGTCATCGCCGCGCAGCAGCGACTGGTGCGTGTGCATGCCCGATCCGTTCACGCCGTAGATCGGCTTGGGCATGAAGGTGGCGTGCAGGCCGTTGCGCAAGGCCACGTTCTTCACGACGAAGCGGAACGTGCTGATGTTGTCGGCCGTGCGCAGCACGTCGTCGTAGCGGAAATCCACCTCGTGCTGTCCCGGCGCCACCTCGTGGTGGGCCCCCTCGACGGTGAAGCCCATCTGCTCGAGCGCCAGCACGATCTCGCGCCGCACGTCCTCGCCCTGATCCACCGGCGCCAGATCGAAGTACCCGGCGGTGTCGTGCGTCAGGGTCGTGGGGCTGCCGTCACGCCGCTGGAACAGGAAGAACTCGGCCTCTGGACCCGCCAGCATGCGGAAGCCCTTCGACTGCGCCCGGGCGATGGCGCGCTTCAGCGTGCTGCGCGGGCAGCCCTCGAACGGCGAGCCGTCGGGATTGGCGATGTCGCAGGTGATGCCAGCCACCTTGGCACCGCTGGCATCCGGCCACGGCAGCACCTGGAAGGTGTCGAGGTCGGGCTTCAGGTACATGTCCGACTCTTCGATGCGGACGAAGCCCTCGATCGACGAGCCGTCGAACAGCACCTGGCCGTCGAGGGCGTGGGCGAACTGCCGGTCGGGCACCTCGACGTTCTTCACCACCCCGAGGATGTCGGTGAACTGCAGGCGCAGGAACTTCACGCCGTCGCGCGCGGCCCGGTCGAGGATGGCGGCCTTCTTGTCCATGGCTTCGGGCAGTATATCGGCCCTCCTTCGCCCGCCCTGTGCCCCCAGCCGGGCTTCGGCGAGACTTCGCCTCGCCGTAGCTCGCCCCAGTTCTCATCCCCACGAGCGAAGGCGGGGCCAACCGTCGGCCCGTGGGCGTCGTCTGACCGCCATGGAAGCCGGCATCAGGGCCGGCCGCGCCCCCGGAAGCCTCCGGGCGGCCAACGTCACAAGGAGCAACGACATGAAGGGGATGCGCATGGCCGTGTACGCCGGCGCGCTCACCGCGGCCATCGGCACGGGTGTGGCCGCGCTGGCGGCCCACGATGCCGACGACGCGATGACGGCGCAGTCGGGCGGCGCACAGGAGCGCCGCGAGCGCACCGACCGCGACAGCGACCGGCAGGTAGAGCGTCAGGTGTTCGTGATGCCGGGCGACCGGCAGGTGATTCGTCTCGACGGACGCGGCAGCCAGATCGGCGTGCTCGTGAGCGACCCGGACAGTGCCGCCGATCAGGGCGTGAAGATCGACCGCGTCGACGACGACAGTCCGGCCGCGAAGGCCGGCGTCCAGGAAGGCGACCGCGTCGTCGAGTTCGACGGCGAACGCGTGCGGTCGACGCGACAACTCACCCGCCTCGTACAGGAAACGCCCTCCGGCCGCGCGGTGAAGATGGTGGTGCAGCGGGGTGGCGATCGTCGCACGCTCGACATCACGCCCGAAGCCGACCGCGTGGCCTCGTTCGATCGTCGCATCGGGCCTGGCCTCGATCCCGACCTCGAACGCGACATCGAGCGTGGCATCGAACGGGGTCTGCGTGATCTGCCGCAGCGCATCGAGCCGTTCCTGAACTTCAACTGGCGCGACGGCGGCATCCCCGGGCCGATGTCGCGCGGGCGTCTGGGTGTCCAGGTGCAGCCGCTCAACGATCAGCTCGCGGAGTACTTCGGCGCGAAGGACGGCGGCGTGCTGGTGGCCGGGGTGACCGCCGATTCGCCGGCGTCGAAGGCCGGACTCAAGGCCGGCGACGTGATCACGAAAGTGAACGGGGCCGCGGTGAAGGACACCGGCGAGCTCATGGATGCCCTGGGCGACGTGAAGGACGACGTCGCGGTCACGCTCGACATCGTGCGCGAGAAGAAGGCGTCGACCGTGAAGGCGACGCT
>WBZP01007472.1_pt1 | contig 10537 bp, 7 predicted proteins | sample 5204301 | NCBI WGS metagenome assembly WBZP01 (sample SAMN12412401, study PRJNA552823) | activated sludge metagenome | isolation source: activated sludge from nitrification reactor of wastewater treatment plant... | place: USA: Pennsylvania | collected 2017 | reverse complement strand
GCGCGGGCTGGTTTGCTGGTCGCGCTGCCCGCTGCAAGCGACCGGTCATTCGATTCTACGCCCGGCACATCGCCTCATTCGCGGCGCCGTACGCGGTGTCGCAATTGTGCAACAATCATCTGACTCCCGTCGGAATTTCCCGCTTGCGTCCCTGCAAATCGACGGCAACGTAAGTCAGCGTCGCTTCGGTTACCTTCACCACCAGCGGATCGGTCGGATGACGCAGTGCAAACACTTCGACATCGACCGTCATCGAGGTCCGCCCGACCCGCACGACTTCTGCATAGAAGCTCACCACGTCGCCAACCGATACCGGCTGCTTGAAGACGAAGGCATTGACCGCGACCGAGACCACCCGCCCGCGCGAACATTGCGACGCAACAACCCCGGCCGCAATATCGACCTGGGACATGATCCAGCCCCCGAATATGTCGCCGGCCGGATTGGTATCGGCCGGCATCGTCGCAACGCGTAGCGTCGGCTGTTTGTCGGGCAGTACCGCCGGCTGTTCGGACATTTGTCTGGGCTCTGCCTTACGGAGGAAACCGGTTTCTGTCATGCGGCACGCGGCAACGGTCGCGCAGCTTGCGGCGGAAGCGGTTTGGCTGCCCCGGACGGCGCGCCGAGATGATTCATCGGGCCGCCGGTGAACGGCGCAAAGCCGGTACCGAAGATGACGCCCGCGTCGGCCAGATCGGCATCGCCCACCACGCCTTGGTCGACACAGCGTCGCGTGGCGTAGAGCAAGGGCTGGATGATGCGCTGCGCCAAACCGTCGGGCGCGGCGTCCGTCTTGCCCTTCTGCGCCTTGCCGTCGCGCCAGGAGTAAAACCCCCGCCCGCTCTTCTTGCCCAGATTGCCGGCGTTCACGAGCTCATTCAGGCGCTTCGGTGGCGCAGCCGCTGTGGTCAGCGCCTTGCCTGCCGCCATCGCCACATCGAGACCGACCAGGTCGACCAGTTCGATCGGCCCCATCGGCATGCCGAAATCGGTCAGCGCGCGATCGATCGCCTCGGGCGCAACACCTTCATCGACGCAGCGCATCGCCTCCAGCATGTACGGGCCGAGCACCGCATTGACCAGGAAGCCCGGCGCGCTTGTCACCGGCAGCGGCAGTTTGTCGATCTGCTTGACGAAGGCAGCCGCCCGCCGGGCCATCGCCGGGTCGGTTTTGGCCGCGCTGACGACCTCGACCAGCGGCATTCTCGCCACCGGGTTGAAGAAATGGATGCCCACCAGCCGCCTCGGGTTCTGCAGCACTGCGCCGATTTCCTCGATCTTCAGACTGGAAGTATTGGTGGCGAGCACGGCGTCCGCCTTGATCATCGGCTCTAGCGCCGCCAGCAGTTTGTGCTTGGCGTCGAGGTTCTCGAAGATTGCCTCGATCACCACATCCGCCTGCCGCACGCCGCGGCCATCGACATCCGGCACGATGCGTTCGAGCATCATCCGCGCCTTGAGCTTGTCGCCACGGCACTTGCGCTCGAATACCCTGGCGGCGCGCTTGATCGCAGGCGCAATTCGCTCGATGCCCTGATCCTGCAAGGTCACTGTCATGCCGCGGCCGGCGCACCAGGCGGCGATGTCGCCGCCCATCGTTCCGGCGCCGACGACGTGAACATGCTTGGCCTGGAATTCGCAGTCCTTGCCGAAGCCCTTCAGCCGATCTTGCAGGAAGAACACCCGCACGAGATTGCGCGTAGTCGGCGAGGCAACAATCGCGTCGAGCGAGGTCGGCCTATTCGCCGGCACGGCCAACGCGTTGCCGCCGTATTTCGACCACATATCGAGAATGGCGTAAGGCGCCGGGTAGTGCTTCTGTTGAGCGCGCCTCGCCACTTGCGCCCGCGCCTGTCGGGCGACCACACCCTTCAACGGACCGTTGAGCAGTTTCTGCCCGAGCGGTAGTTCGCGCGCGGGCTTGCGCGAAAGCACCAGCGCGCGCGCCGCGTTGAGCATGACGCGTGCCGGCACGCATTCATCGACCACGCCGAGTTTCTTCGCCTTGCGCGCATCGACGCCCTTGCCTGTCAGCATCATGTCGAGCGCGGCGGCGGGACCGGCTACCTGCGGCAGCCGCAGCATGCCGCCCCATCCGGGCACGATGCCGAGCATGACTTCGGGCAATGCGATTCGGGTAGCCGGCTCGTCGACGGCCACGCGGTAGCGGCACGCAAGCGCCAGTTCCAGTCCGCCGCCGAGACAGTGTCCGCGAATCAGGGCGCAGGTTGGGTAGGCGATGGCAGCCAGCCGGTTGAACAGATCCCAGCCGCGGGCGACCAGTTCGCGCGCCTTCTGCGGCGAATCGAGCCGCGTGAACTCCTCGATATCCGCGCCAGCGATGAACCCCGCCTCCTTGCCCGACAGGAAGACTGCCGCGGCCGGCGGATAGCGCTCGAGATCGTCGAGCACGGTGGCCAGTTCGGTCATGACATCAGCCGAGAGCTTGTTCATCGGCGAGTCGGCAACGTCGAGTGTGATCCAGGCGATGCGGTCGTCGTCGCGGCGGACATGCCAATGGCGATAGAGATTCATGTTCATGCCTCCACCAGCATGGCGCCGCCCTGGCCGCCGCCGATGCAAATCGATGCGATGCCGCGCCCGCCACCGCGGCGCATCAGAACGTCGAGCAAATGCAGCACGATGCGTGCACCCGAAGCGCCGACCGGGTGGCCGAGCGCGATCGCGCCGCCATCGACGTTGAGCTTCTCCTCGTCGAGTTGTCCGAGCGCCCCCGGCAACCCGAGTTGTTCGCGGCAGTATGTCTCGTCCTTCCAGGCCGCGATGCAGCCCAGCACCTGCGCCGCGAAGGCTTCATTGATTTCCCACGCGTCGGGATCGTTCAGTGCCAGGCCATGGCGCTGCAATATCGGTGTCGCGGCATGTACCGGCCCGAGTCCCATCTGCGCCGGGTCGAGCCCCGCCCACTGGGAATCGACGATGCGTCCTAGCGGCTCCAGACCATACTTCTTCACCGCCTCGTCGGAAGCGAGAATCAGCCACGCCGCGCCATCGGTGATCTGCGAGGAATTCGCTGCCGTGACGTTGCCGTGCTTGCGATCGAAGAACGGCTTGAGCTTGGCGAGATTCTGCATCGAGGAATCGCGCCGCACGCCGTCGTCGGCCTGATAGACCTCGCCGTCGGGACCGATCAGTGGCACGATCTCGTCGAAGCGGCCGGCATCCTGCGCGGCGGCCACACGCTGGTGGCTACGCATGGCGTAGGCATCCATCTGCTGACGGTCGATGCCGAAGCGGAAGGCGATGTTCTCGGCGGTCTGGCCCATGATCTGGCCGATGACCGGGTCGGTCAGGCCTTTCACGATGGCGATCACCGGCGCGAGGTAAGCGGGCCTGAAGCGGGTCAGTTGCGCGGCGCGCTGGCCGAGCGTGCGCGCCGAGGCAAACGCTGCAAACCAGCGGGTCATTGCTTCGGAATAGAGCAGCGGTGCACGCGACAGCGCGTCGACACCGCCGGCCAGAACCAGATGCGAGCGCCCCGCCTGGATGTTGACGATCGCGGAATCGAGCGCCTGCATGCCCGAGGCGCAGTTGCGCATCACCGTCCATCCGGGCACCTGCTGGCCGCAGCCCATGCGCAGTGCGACGACACGTCCGATGTTGGTCTCGTCCGGCGACGGCACTGCGCAACCGAGAATCACTTCGTCGAGATCTTCCGGCGCAAAGCGCTGGCGCGAGAGCAGTGCCCTGCCGGCCGCAACCGCCAGATCGCTCGCCGAGAAAGGCCCGGGCGCATTGCGCGCCTTAAGAAATGGGGTTCTTGCGCCGTCCACTACGTGAATGGGTCTTTTCATTCCGCATACCTCGCCAGCGGCGTGCAAGAACAGTGCTGTTCAGGTCGACGCCTCATCCTGCCGCCGCTAATCATCATTCGACCGCTCAAGCCACGGCGCGCAAGCCGCGCGGACCTTCCGTAGCCCGGTGGATGCCGAGATCCTGCGGAAAATCGTCCACCCGGATCGCCTTGTCCCGCAGATGGTCGCGCCGCGCAAGCAAGGCCTGCTCTGCCGCTGAAATCACGCCTGCAGCGCATGCGCTGGCAGCGAGTTGCGCACCGCGCCCGCTGATCCGGCCGGCCTTGACGGCGGCACGCAGCTTCGCTTCGATCGGTTCGGATTGCACCGTCGCGTCGAGCGCGAGTTCGATGACGCCGACCGGATCGTCTTCGTCGCGCGGCACGTACATGCCGGCGGTCAGGCGGTCACGCGTCGCGGACGGTTCGATCAACAGGTTTGCCACCTGCGCGCCCAGCCGGTCGGAGGGGACCACATACGGACGCCCCAGCGGGAAGATTAGCCGGCGCAGCATGAACGACATCACCCGGCCGGGGAAATTGGAGATGACGCCTTCGAAGGCGTTTTGCGCCTTGAACATCGCATCCCAAATCGCCCAGTGCATCAGCGGCGCATCGGCCTGCTGGCGGCCTTCCGCCTCGAAGCGCTTGAGTGTTGCGCTCGACAGATAGAGCAGCGACAAAATGTCGCCGAGCCGCGCCGAGAGTTTCTCCTTGCGCTTCAGATCGCCACCCATGGTGGCCATCGACACATCGGCGACGAAGGCCAGCGCGGAAGAAAAGCGGGTTAGTTGCTGGTAGTAGCGCTTGGTCTCCGGCGCGATGTCGTGCGGCACGCGGACGAAGTGCGACCCGGTCATCCCCATGACCAGCGTGCGTGCCGTGTTGCGCACCGCATAGCCGAAGTGCGAGAACACCGCCTCGTCGAATTCGACCAGCGCCTTCGCGCGATCCGGGTTGCCGGCGGCAAGCATGCCGCGCAGCACGTAGGGATGGCAGCGAATCGCCCCCTGCCCGAAAATGATCAGGCTGCGGGTCAAGATGTTGGCGCCCTCGACGGTGATGCCGATCGGCAACTGCTGGTAGGCGCGCCCGAGGAAGTTCGATGGTCCGAGGCAGATGCCCTTGCCGCCGACGATGTCCATGCCGTCGGTGACGACCTGGCGCGCGCGCTCGGTGACATGGTATTTGACGATCGCCGAGACGACCGAGGGCTTCTCGCCCATGTCGATGGCGCCGGCGGTCATCACCCGCGCCGCATCCATCATGTAGAGATTGCCGCCCATCCGCGTGAGCGGTTCCTGAATGCCCTCGAAGCGGCCGATCGCGGTCTTGAACTGGCTGCGCACCCGGGAATAGCCGCCGACCGTGCGCACCGCCAGCTTGGCCATGCCGGTGTTGGAGCCCGGCAGCGAGATCGAGCGGCCCGCTGCAAGACATTCCATCAGCATCCGCCAGCCCTGGCCGGCCATCTTCGGCCCGCCGATGATCCAGTCGAGCGGCATGAAGACATCCTTGCCCCAGTTGGGGCCGTTCTGGAATACCGCATTGAGCGGAATGTGACGGCGTCCGATATGCACGCCCGGATGGTTCGACGGAATCAGCGCGCAGGTGATGCCGAGATCTTCGACTTCGCCGAGCAACTTGTCGGGGTCGTAAAGGCGGAAGGCAAGGCCGAGCAGCGTGGAGACCGGGCCGAGGGTAATGTAGCGCTTGTCCCAGGTGACGCGCATGCCGACGACTTCGCGACCCTCCCATGCACCCTTGCAGATGACGCCGAAGTCCGGGATCGACGCGGCGTCCGAACCGGCGTGCGGGCTGGTCAGCGCGAAACAGGGCGTCTCGAGCCCCTTGGCGAGGCGCGGCAGGTAATGGTTCTTCTGCGCATCGGTGCCGTACTGAAGCAGCAGTTCGGCCGGCCCGAGCGAATTTGGCACCATCACCGTCACCGCGCTGGCCGAGCAGCGGGTGGACAGCTTGGTGATCACCTGCGAATGCATGTAGGCGGAGAACTCCTTGCCGCCGTACTGGCGCGGAATGATCATGCCGAGGAAGCCCTTTTCGCGGATGAACTGCCACACGTGCGGCGGCAGGTCGCCCAGCTCGTGCGAACACTCCCAGTCGTTCGACATGCGGCAGAGTTCTTCCGTCTCGTTGTCGAGAAAGCTCTGCTCCTCGGCCGTCAGCGCGGGTTGCGGAAATGCCAACAGCTTGTTCCAGTCCGGGCGACCGCGAAACAGCTCGCCCTCCCACCACACCGTGCCGGCTTCCAGCGCAATGCGCTCGGTCTCCGACATCGGCGGCAGAATCTTGCGGTAGCCGGCCAGCAGTGGCGCGCTGACCAGCGCCCGGCGCAACGGCTTGAGGTTGAACAGCGCGGCGACCAGCAGGAACGCGCCGAAAACGATCGCGATCGTCAGTGTCGACCAGGCGCCGAGCCAGGCCGCAGCACCCAGCCAGGCAGCGCCAGCGAGCGTCCATAACGCCAGCGGTGCGCCGAGGTAGGCGAGGGTTGCCGCAATCAGCGGCAGTGCGAGAATCATCCAGATCATTTGCTGCTCCTATGGCTGAGCGTCGGCGGATTGCTTCGCGCGAGCGCCTTGCTCCCTCTTGTGCGCGCCGGCTGTCGCGGCGGCGCGTCGTTGATTCGGTTCATGCTCGGCGCGGCGGGCGGCGCGCCGAACTTCGCAAACTCGCCCGCTCTGCCCGCCAGTGGCGCCCGCAGCCCGCCGAGCAGAAAGCTCATCAGGCGCGGGGCGATGGCGCGCGGATCGTCCTCGCCGGTCAGGCCGGTCGCCAGCCGCAGCGCATCGGTGCCGGCCAATGCATAGGACATCGCCCCGAGCATGAAGTGCAGGCGCCAGATGATTTCCTCGTGCGGCACTTTCGGCAGAGCGGCGAACAGCGCATCCTTGAAGCGCTCCATGACTTCCTGGTATTCGGCGGCGAGGAAGGTGCGGATGAACTGGTTCGGATCGGTCATCGTCCGCCCGAGCAGGCGCATGAACTCGAAGCCGCCCTCTTCGCGATCGGCCGCCAGCATCAGCGCGGTGCCGAAGAACGCTTCGAGTACCTGCCGCGGCTTGAGCGGGCTGCCGCCGGCCTCGCGTTCCAGCCGATCCAGCTCCGCAAGACGCATCTCGTTGAGCCGCGCCAGCCCGCGCCGGAACACCGCTTCGATCAGCGCATCCTTGGAGCCGAAGTGGTAATGCGCGGCGGCGATATTGGCTTTGGCCCGCGCCGTGATCATGCGCAGCGATGTCGCTTCCAGCCCGTGGCGCACGAACAGTCCCTGCGCCGCATCGAGAATGCGGCTGCGGGTATCGGCTTCCGGTCGGCTGACTTCGAGATCCATCGTGCGCTCAATTCAAACGGGTGTTTGAATACTGGCGGCAGAGAGCACGGGCTGTCAACCGGTTCGCTAGAGGCCGGGCTCTAGAAACGCGCCGGGTGGCGGCGGCAACTCGTGAGTCATGGCACTGGCGCAGTCGCTGCCGCGCTGCAGCAACGGCGTCGGTCAGGTTCGCCGGTCACGCACCCTGACGTGGCTCAGCCAGGCGAATCGGCTCGGCCGCAAGCCGTCGGTACGGTCCGCGAAATAGCGCCGTTCCAGCTTGTCGGGCGAAGCACTCTCGATCAGTTCCAGTCCCAATGCGGACATGCGTTCGGCCAGTTGCGCCGGCAGAAAACTCGCGACGAATGGTTCGCCGCGCCGGGCCGCAAGCCGCTTCAGGGCCGCAAGCTCGGCGCGGTCGCCCGCACCGAGCGAGGCCTCGGGCACGCAGAAGTCGAACACCAGTTCGCTGGCGGGCGCCGCGCATTCGGCGATCGACCGCAGGGTGGCGAAGGTCGCTTCTTCAGTCAGATAGAACGTTGTGCCCAGCCACGACAGGAAGCAGGGCTGGCGCGGGTCGAAGCGCGACGCCTGCAGGGCGTCGCCGACCGACTGGCGCTCGAAATCGGCCTCGACGAACTCGACGTTGCGCGGCTGCTTGCCGATGCGCGCGAGCAACCTGCGCTTGAGTTGCTGCGAGGCCGGATGGTCGACCTCGAAAATCGACAGCCTGTCGGCCAGCCCGGGCTGGCGCAGCGCGAAGGTATCGAGACCGGCGCCGACGATCACGTACTGGCGAACGCCGCGGGCGATCGCCGCATGCAGCGCGTCTTCGCTGAAGCGCGAACGCGCAACCACCTGGCCGTAGACCGGGCGCATCACGCCGAGCAGCTTGCGCAGGATCAGCCAATCGAGGAACCGGTTGCCCACGACCCAGCGCCAATGCCCGTACAGCATATCGAACGCGAAGCTGTCGTCGAACACCAGCGGCGAGTCGTAGCGCTGATGGGTCGCGCGGGCGATCGCCGCTCCGAGTGCCATGCGGCTTGCCCGCGCCGAGCCGCGTGACACCGTTGCCGCCGCGCCGCGAGCGGGTTCATCGCGGGACGGCGAATCCGGGTTTATCGAGGCTCTGATCATCGAATGAGCATAGATGGCGAGCCTGCGGTGGACAATAAGACGAAAGGCCTACCGCGCAGCGCCTACACGCCGCCGCGCACGTACAATCGGACAATGAGACGTCACGCCACCGCCCTGCCGGGCCCGCAGCCGGCCCAACGCCGCGACTGGCAAACGGTACGCACGCTGTTTCCCTACCTCTGGGCCTATCGCGGCCGCGTTTTGTTCGCGCTCGGCTGCCTGATCTGCGCCAAGCTTGCCAACGTCGGCGTGCCGATGATTTTCAAGCAGTTGATCGACGGTCTCGCGATCACCACCGCGCAGGCGGTCATCGTGGTGCCGGCGGCGCTGCTGCTGGCCTATGGCGTGCTGCGCTTTTCTACGTCGCTGTTTACCGAACTGCGCGAACTGGTGTTTGCGCGCGTGACGCAGCAGGCGGTGCGTAACATATCGTTACAGGTCTTTCGCCACCTGCATTCGCTGTCGCTGCGCTTTCACCTCGAACGGCAGACCGGCGGCTTGACGCGCGACATCGAACGCGGCACGCGCTCGATCGGCTCGCTGATCTCGTACACGCTGTATTCGATCCTGCCGACGCTGATCGAGATGAGCCTGGTGCTGGGAATCCTGTTCGCCAAGTACGAGCCGAGTTTCGGACTCATCACGCTGTGCGCGCTGGCCTTCTACATCACCTTTACGATCGTGGTGACCAACTGGCGCACCCATTTCCGGCGCACCGCCAACGAACTCGACTCGGCCGCCAACTCGCGCGCGGTGGACAGTCTGATCAACTACGAAACGGTCAAGTACTTCAACAACGAGGAATTCGAAGCGCAGCGTTACAACGCGCAGATGCAGTTGTGGGAGTCGGCTCAGGTCAAGAGCCAGTTTTCCCTGTCATTCCTTAACATTGGCCAGGCGCTGGTGGTGGCGGCAGCCGTCACCGCGATGATGTGGCGCGCCAGCCTCGGCGTGGCCAATGGCAGCATGAGCATCGGCGACATCGTGCTGGTCAACGCCTTCCTGATCCAGCTCTACATTCCGCTCAACTTCCTCGGCGTGATCTACCGCGAGATCCGCCAGGCGCTGACCGACATCGAGCGCATGTTCACGCTGATGCGCGAGCATCGCGAAGTGGCCGATGCGCCCGATGCAACCGCCCTGCCGCCCGGCCCGGCGCAAGTGGTCTTCGACCGTGTCGATTTCTCCTACGAGGCGAAGCGGCAGATTCTGTTCGGCGTGAACTTTACGATCGAACCGGGCAGGACGCTGGCGGTGGTCGGCCACAGCGGCTCGGGCAAGAGCACGCTGGCGCGCCTGCTGTTCCGCTTTTACGATATTGGCACGGCCGAGGGCAGCGGCGGCATCCGCATCAACGGCCACGACATCCGCCGCATCACCCAGGCCAGCCTGCGCGCGGCAATCGGCATCGTGCCGCAGGATACGGTGCTGTTCAACGACAGCATCTACTACAACATCCTCTACGGCCGGCCCGACGCACCGCGCGACGAAGTGATCGAGGCCGCGCGCGCAGCGCACCTGCACGAGTTCATCGAGCGCCTGCCCGACGGCTATGACACCAAGGTCGGCGAACGCGGGCTCAAGCTGTCGGGCGGCGAAAAGCAGCGGGTCGCCATCGCGCGCGCGCTGCTGAAGAACCCGCCGATCCTGATCTTCGACGAAGCCACCTCGGCGCTCGACTCGAAAACCGAGAAGGCGATTCAGGCCGAACTCGAAACCGCCGCGCGCGGGCGCACCACCCTGACCATCGCGCACCGCCTGTCCACCGTGATGAATGCCGACGAAATACTGGTGCTCGATGCCGGCCGGGTGACCGAGCGCGGCAGTCACCTAGCCTTGCTGGCGGCCGGCGGCGCCTATGCGCAGATGTGGGCGCTGCAGCAGCAGGAAGATCGCGGCGCGCTGTCCTCGCCTCCGCGTTCCGGCGACACCCGCCCAGAAAGCCGCACCCCGCAATGATTCCAGGCACCCCTGCCCGGGGAGGCGCATGAAATGGCGCTCTGCGCCATGGCATGCCGCAGAGCGCCATCCGGTGCGGCTCTCAGCCGCTATGCCTTGCGGTAGATCTGCGCCCCCTGTTTGACGAACTCCACCGCCTTGGTCTCCATGCCCTTCTGCAGCGCCTGATCCTCGGCGATGCCTTGAGCGGCGGCGAAGTCGCGCACATCCTGGGTGATCTTCATGCTGCAAAAGTGCGGCCCGCACATCGAACAGAAGTGCGCCACCTTGGCGCTGTCCTTGGGCAGGGT
>WBZP01007471.1_pt1 | contig 10538 bp, 7 predicted proteins | sample 5204301 | NCBI WGS metagenome assembly WBZP01 (sample SAMN12412401, study PRJNA552823) | activated sludge metagenome | isolation source: activated sludge from nitrification reactor of wastewater treatment plant... | place: USA: Pennsylvania | collected 2017 | reverse complement strand
CCGCGTCGACGCCGCACGACTGGCGGTCGAGCGGGCCGGTGCGGAGCGGGCCCGGGGTGCGGTGGCGGCATCGGACGCGTTCTTCCCCTTCCCCGACGGGTTGGAGACGCTGACCGCTGCGGGCGTGAAAGCCATTGTCCACCCGGGTGGTTCGGTTCGCGACGACGAAGTCACCAACGCGGCGGCCCAGGCCGGAATCACCTTGTACCTGACGGGCGCGCGGCACTTCGCGCACTGACGACGGTGAAACTCAACGATCGGATGTACCAGCTGCTGCAGCGGCCGATGAGGTTCCTGTCGTTGCGCACCATCGTCGTGGTGTCCGAACTGGCGGTGATGCTCGTCGCGGTGTTGATCGGAACCTGGGTGTGGGTGGGCATCACCAACGAGCAGTACACCCAGCTGGACCGTCGGCTGGATTCGGTCAGCAGCCTGGGTGACCTGTCCACATTGCTCAGCACCGCGCAGCCCAATGCCACCACCGATGCGCCCTCCCCGGACGGCAGCCTGGTGCGCACCGCCCGGATCGCGGGCCTGACCCTGTCGGTGCCCTCGGACGTGGTGCTGCCGCAACTGGGCAACGGCTACGCGAACGTCACCCTCAACGGCGTGGAATACCGCGTCCGGACGTTCTCCGCGGGCCGGGCGTCGATCGCCCTGGGGGCGCCTGTGGCCGAGGCCGAGAACCGCATCCGCGCGCAACACCGGCGCGTGCTGCTGATCTGTGGCAGCTTCATCGCCGGCACGCTGCTGGTCGGCTGGTTGATCTCACTGGTGATGGTCAATCCGTTCCGGCTGCTCGCGCAGCAGGCCCGCGCCATCAACGCGCAGTCCAAACCGGACGAGGTCCAGGTCCGCGGTGTGCGTGAGGCCGTCGAGATCGGTGACGCGGTGGAGGGCATGCTCGGCCGTATCGGGGATGAGCAGCAGCGCACCCGGGCCGCGCTGGAGTCGGCCCGAGATTTCGCCGCGGTGGCCTCCCATGAACTGCGCACCCCGTTGACGGCGATGCGCACCAACCTCGAGGTGCTGTCCACCCTGGACATGACGGCCGAGCAGCGCCGTGAGGTCATCGACGACGTGATGCGCACCCAGACCCGGATCGAGGCGACCCTGACGGCGCTGGAACGGCTGGCCCAGGGCGAGCTGACCACCGTCGAGGACTTCGTTCCCGTCGACATCACCGAACTGCTGGACCGGGCGGCGCACGACGCCGTGCGCAGCTATCCCGATCTGGACGTGTCGCTGGCGTCGTCGACCACGGTGCTGATGCTCGGCATGCCGGCCGGGTTGCGCCTGGTGATCGACAACGCGATCGCCAACGCGGTCAAACACGGCGGGGCCACCCGTATCCTGCTCTCGGCCGACAGTTCGGCGGCCGGCGTGGAGATCGTCGTGGACGACAATGGCTCCGGAGTGCCCGAGGAGGAGCGCCAGGCCGTGTTCGAGCGCTTCGCCCGCGGATCGACGGCCACCCGGTCGGGATCCGGGCTCGGTCTGGCGCTGGTGGCCCAGCAGGCCGAATTGCACGGCGGCACAGCAGCTCTGGAGGCCAGCCCGCTCGGTGGCACCCGTCTGGTCCTGCGGCTGCCCGGCACCCGCTGATCCGCCGCGAGCGTGCAGCCATATGTATTTCTAGGCACGCCAAATGCACAAGGCTGCACATTCGGCGGTATTCCCTGGTTCGCCGACCGCGCAATATCCGACCGGGCCGCGCCCGCAGGTGGGGGTCCGACGTAGCGTGGAGTGGTGACATCACCTAACGACCTGCCTCGGACCGTCGGCGAACTGCGTGCATCGGGGCATATCGAACGCGGCGTCAAGGACGAGATCCGGGCGAACCTGCTGGTTGCCCTTGCCGACGGCCGCGACGTGTGGCCCGGCATCTTCGGCTTCGAGGACACCGTGCTTCCGCAGGTCGAGCGCGCGCTGATCGCCGGACACGACTTCGTCCTGCTGGGCGAACGCGGGCAGGGCAAGACGCGGTTGCTGCGGTCGCTGGTGGGCCTGCTCGACGAGTGGACGCCCGTGATCGCCGGGGCCGAACTCAACGAACATCCATACAGCCCGATCACGCCGGAGTCCATCCGCCGCGTCGCCGAGTCCGGCGACGATCTGCCCATCGCGTGGCGGCACCGCAGCGAGCGCTACACCGAGAAGCTGGCCACTCCCGATACCAGCGTGGCCGACCTCGTCGGCGACATCGACCCGATCAAGGTGGCCGAGGGCCGCAGCCTGGGTGACCCCGAAACCATCGCCTACGGCCTGATCCCACGGGCACATCGCGGCATCGTCGCCGTCAACGAGCTTCCCGATCTGGCCGAGCGGATCCAGGTGTCGATGCTCAACGTGATGGAGGAGCGGGACATCCAGGTTCGCGGCTACACCCTGCGGCTGCCGCTGGACGTGCTCGTCGTCGCCAGCGCCAACCCGGAGGACTACACCAACCGCGGGCGCATCATCACCCCGCTCAAGGACCGGTTCGGCGCCGAGATCCGCACGCACTATCCGCTCGAACTCGATGCCGAGGTCGGCGTCATTCGCCAGGAAGCCCACCTGTCGGCCGAGGTACCCGAGTATCTGCTTCACATCATCGGCCGGTTCGCCCGGTTGCTGCGCGAGTCCAACTCGGTCGACCAGCGCTCGGGCGTGTCTGCGCGCTTCGCCATCGCCGCCGCGGAAACGGTGGCTGCGTCGGCCCGGCACCGCGGCGCCGTTCTCGGCGAACCGGACCCGGTGGCCCGCGTGGTCGACCTCGGCACCATCGTCGACGTGCTGCGCGGCAAGCTGGAATTCGAATCCGGTGAGGAGGGCCGCGAGCAGGCGGTGCTCGAGCACCTGCTGCGCCGGGCGACGGCCGATACCGCCTCGCGTGCCCTCGGCGGCGTGGATGTCGGCCCGCTGGTCGCCGCGATCGAAGACGGCTCACCGGTGACGACCGGTGAGCGGGTGTCGGCCAAGAACGTGCTCGCGGCGCTGCCGGGACTGCCGGTCCTCGATGCGATCGCCGAACGTCTCGACGCCCACAGCGACGGTCAGCGGGCTGCCGCCGTCGAATTGGCGCTCGAGGGGCTGTACCTGGCCAAGCGCATCGACAAGACCTCTGACGAGGGCGAAAGCGTCTATGGCTGAACACCATTCGCGAAGTTCGCGGTATTCGCGATATACCGGCGGCCCCGATCCGCTGGCCCCGCCGGTCGATCTGCGGGATGCGCTCGAGCAGATCGGCCAGGACGTGATGGAGGGTACGTCGCCGCGGCGGGCCCTGCGGGAGCTGATGCGGCGCGGGATGGAGAACATGCCCGGCGCCGACAAGCTGGCGGCCGAGGCCAATCGGCGCCGCCGGGAGCTGTTGCAGCGCAACAATCTCGACGGCACCTTGCAGGAGATCAAGAAGCTGCTCGACGAGGCCGTGCTGGCCGAGCGCAAAGAACTTGCCCGCGCCCTCGACGACGATGCTCGATTCGGCGAGATGCAATTGGAGTCGTTGTCGTCGTCGCCGGCCAAGGCCGTCCAGGAGCTCTCCGAATACGACTGGCGATCCGACGAGGCGCGCCAGAAGTACGAGCAGATCAAGGATCTGCTCGGTCGCGAGATGCTCGACCAGCGCTTCGCCGGGATGAAAGAGGCGCTGGAGAACGCGACCGACGAGGACCGTCAGCGGGTCAACGACATGCTCGACGACCTCAACGACCTACTGGACAAGCACGCGCAGGGCAATGATTCCCCGCAGGACTTTCACGACTTCATGGCCAAGCACGGCGAATTCTTCCCGGAGAATCCGCAGAACATCGACGAACTGCTGGACTCGCTGGCCAAACGCGCGGCGGCCGCGCAGCGCTTCCGCAACAGCCTCACCGAGCAGCAGCGCTCGGAGCTGGATGCGTTGGCGCAGCAGGCTTTCGGTTCGCCCTCCTTGATGAACGCACTCAACCGGCTGGATGCGCACCTGCAGGAGGCTCGGCCGGGGGAGGACTGGACCGGCTCGGAACGGTTCCGCGGTGACGATCCGCTGGGAATGGGTGAGGGCGCGCAGGCCATGGCCGACATCGCCGAACTCGAGGAGCTCGCCGATCAACTCTCGCAGAGTTACTCGGGCGCCACCATGGACGACGTGGACCTCGACATGTTGGCCCGGCAGCTCGGTGAGGACGCCGCCGTGGATGCCCGGACGCTGGCCGAACTCGAACGTGAACTGATGAAGCAGGGGTTCCTCGACCGCTCATCCGACGGCCAGTGGCGACTGTCCCCGAAGGCGATGCGGCAGCTCGGGCAGGCCGCACTTCGCGATGTGGCACAACAACTTTCCGGACGCCACGGGGAACGTGAGACTCGTCGGGCCGGTGCCGCCGGAGAGCTCACCGGCGCCACCCGGCCCTGGGCGTTCGGTGACACCGAACCCTGGAACGTCACGCGCACCCTGACCAATGCGGTATTGCGCGATGCGGGGAATCCCGAGGAGCGCGCGAGCTCGGGCATCCACATCACGGTCGACGACGTCGAGATCTCCGAGACCGAAACCCGTTCCCAGGCCGCCGTCGCGCTGCTGGTCGACACGTCGTTCTCGATGGTGATGGAGAATCGCTGGCTGCCGATGAAGCGGACTGCACTGGCGCTGAGCCATCTCGTCAGTACCCGTTTCCGTTCGGATGCGTTGCAGATCATCGCTTTTGGCCGGCATGCCCGGACCTTGACGGCCGCGGAGCTGACCGGCCTGGAGGGCGTGTACGAGCAGGGCACGAATCTGCATCACGCGCTGGCGCTGGCCGCTCGGCACCTGCGCCGTCACCCGAACGCGCAGCCGGTGGTGCTGATCGTCACCGACGGTGAGCCGACCGCGCATCTGGAGGACTTCGGCGACGGCGCCGAGGTGTTCTTCGGATACCCGCCGCATCCGCGCACGATCGCCTTGACGGTCAAGGGTTTCGACGAGATCGCCCGACTCGGTGCACAGGTCACGATCTTCCGGTTGGGCAGCGATCCGGGGCTGGCCCGATTCATCGACCAGGTGGCACGCCGGGTCGAGGGCCGCGTGGTCGAGCCCGATCTCGACGGGTTGGGCGCGGCGGTGGTCGGCGACTATCTGCGGTCCCGCCGACGGCGCCGCTGAACCTTTCCCGTCACCACCCGGATCTGTTCAGCGCCCACGCACATGAACACCGAGTGGAACTCGCAGTAGCCGCAGAACAGATCGGGTGTGGGGTTCGCTGCGCCGTGGATCAGGCGGACAACGGGTTCAGATTGCGCGCCTTGCGGCGAATACCGACATTGCCCCACAGGGAGAATCCCTTGACCACCACGTGGGGTGCGCCGGCAACACCGTCGGGCGCGACGTCGCGGTCGAACCCACCCATGACGCCGACGCCCCTGACCGTCAGGTTCACCTCGGGCGGCAGCAGAATGGTCTGCCCACCCATGATCGAATAGGCGCAGATCTCGACATCGGGCGAGGTGAAGTCCGCATACCGCAGATCGACCACCCCGCCGCCGAACACCGTCAGCGTGGTCAGCTTGCGGGGCACGTTCCAGCGTCCGCGGCGCTGGAATCCGCTCAGGATGGCCAGCACCACCGTGGACGGCAGCGGTTTGCACGCACCGCGGCGCGTGTTGGCGATACCGGGCAGATCAGCCGACAACTCGGCCAGCTGCTCGTAGGTCTGTGCGCCATAGGCGCGCGCCAACCGTTGCTCGTATTCGGCCGGATCGAGGCGCCCCTGGGCGACTGCGTCCGTGAGGAGATGCGCCGCCTGGATCCGATCGGTATTTGCGGCGTGCATCGATGAGTGCGGCTGACCTGGTTCGACCATCGACGACGAGCCTACGACGATCACCGGCAGCCGCAAAGAGAGGTTTGCCAATCGTTACGGCTCGGCCCACGGCGGGGGCCGTTTCTGCAGGAAGGCGAGCATTCCTTCGTGCGCCTCGGCGGAGACGAACAGCCGGGCCGACTCCTGCGTCAGACGCTCGGCGTCGCGGTCGAAGCCAGAAAGAATTGTCGCGGTCGTCAACGCCTTCGAGGCCGCCAGGCCCTGCGGTGATCCCTTACCGAGTGACTCGACCAGCCCGGCGAGCACGCCCGCAACCCCGTCGGATTCCGGTACCGCGATGGTGACCAGGCCGGCATCGACGGCCTCGGCGGCTCCGAACGTCTCGCCCGTCAGGTAGTAGCGGCCGGCGGACCGCGCGGTGAGTTTGGGCAGCAGGGTCAGGGAGATGATCGACGGAGCAACCCCGATCCGGGCCTCGGTCAGCCCGAATGTGCTGCGCGGCCCCGCCACGACGATGTCGCACGCCCCGACCAGACCCATACCGCCCGCGCGGACATGCCCGTCGACGACCCCGATGACGGGCAGTGGACATTCCACGATGGCCCGCAGCAGCGTGGTCATCTCGCCGGCCCGCCCGGCGGCCATACTCTCCGGGTCGGTCGAACCTCCGGCCGCCTCGCTGAGGTCGGCGCCCGCGCAGAACGTCCCGCCCGTGTGGCCGAGCACGACCAGCCGCACCCGCGGGTCCGCGGCGGCGTCGCGCAAACCCTGGTGCAATTGGGTCACCAGCGCCGTGGACAACGCATTGCGGTTGTGCGGCGAGTCCAGCGTCAGGTGCGCGGCACGGCCGTCGACGCGATAGTCGATGAGGCGTGTCATGTCAGTACGAGCGGGGCAGGCCCAGCGACGTCTGGGCGACGAAGTTGAGCACCATCTCGCGGCTGACGGGGGCGATGCGCGCCAGCCGGGATGCGGTCAGCACCGAGGCGATCCCGTATTCCTTGGTCAGCCCGTTGCCGCCGAGCGACTGCACGGCCTGGTCCACCGCGCGCACCGAGGCCTCACCCGCGGCGTACTTGGCCATGTTGGCGGCCTCGGCGGCACCGAAGTCGTCGCCGCTGTCATAGAGGGTCGCGGCCTTCTGCATCATCAGCTTGGCCAGTTCGACCTCGATATGGATGGCCGCCAGGGGATGGGAAAGTCCTTGGTGCGCGCCGATCGGCGTCTTCCACACCTGCCGCGTCTTGACGTAGTCGGCGGCCTTGCCCAGCGCGAAGCGGCCCATGCCGACCGCACTGGCGGAACCCATGATGCGTTCGGGATTGAGCCCCGCGAACAACTGCGCGATGGCCGCGTCCTCCGATCCGACGAGTGCGTCGGCGGGCAGCCGGACATCGTCGAGATAGACCTGGAACTGCGACTCCGGGCTGATGATCTCCATCGGGATCTTGGTCCAGGACAACCCGGGTGTGTCGGTCGGCACGACGAACAGCGCGGGCTTGAGATTGCCGGTCTTGTGATCCTCAGTGCGGCCGACGACGAGAACCGCCTGCGCCTGGTCGATTCCCGAGATGAACACCTTCTGGCCCTTGAGGATCCAGTCGGAGCCGTCGCGGCGGGCGGTGGTGGTGATGCGGTGCGAGTTGGATCCGGCGTCGGGTTCGGTGATCGCGAACGCCATGGTGATCGATCCGTCGGCGATACCGGGAATCCAGCGCTTCTTCTGTTCGTCGGTGCCGAACTTCGAGATGATCGTGCCGTTGATCGCGGGGGAGACCACCATCATCAGCAGCGCCGATCCGGCAGCCGACATCTCTTCCATCACCATCGACAGCTCGTACATGCCGGCGCCGCCACCGCCGTACTCCTCGGGGAGGTTGACGCCGATGAACCCGAGTTTTCCTGCCTCGTTCCACAACTCGGTGGTGTGTTCGCCGGCCCGGGCCTTCTCCAGGTAGTACTCGGCGCCGAAGCTGGCGGCCATCGCGGCCACCGCGCTGCGCAGCGTCCGGCGTTCCTCGGTCTCGATGAATCCGTTGTCGGTCATTGGTCTCCTTCTGGGCTCTCGATTCGTGCCAGTACGGCGCCGACGTCGACCTGCTGGCCGACGACGACGTTGAGTTCTTCCAGCACACCGTCATTCGGTGCGGTCAGGGTGTGCTCCATCTTCATCGCCTCGAGCCAGACCAGTGGCTGTCCGGCGTGTACGACGGCTCCGGACTCGGCGCCGATCCGGATCACCAGCCCGGGCATCGGCGCGACCAGTGAGCCGCTCGCCACGGCCGAACCCGGCTCGGCGAGCCTGCGTACAACCCTGAATTGCACACTGCCACTCGGGGAATCCACGCACACGGTGTCGTCGTAGCGGTGCACCGCGTGCGCGATCTCGGCTCCCGCGGCGTCGGCGAGGACCACTTCGTGCGGGGTCGAGGTGACGACCCGGACCCCGTCGTCGCCCGGCAACACCACACCGCCGCGGGTGAAGCGGTACTCCACGTGATGCTCGGTTCCGTCGACGGCCAGATAGGACTTCGCCTGACCGGTCGAGGGCACGTTGCGCCAGCCGGCCGGAAATCGACCGAGAACCTTTGCCGTGCAACGGTTCAGTGCGACATCGGCCAGAGCGGCGGCCACCGCCGCGAGCCGAACTGCGGACGGCGCGGCCAGCGGGGTGGACAGGGCCCCGAGGCCGTGCGTGTCGAAGAACGCGGTGTCGGTGTCACCGCGCAGGAACGCCGGGTGCCGTAGGACGTTGACCAGTAGGTCGCGGTTCGTCGGGATGCCGTGCAGGCGGGTGCGGGTCAGTGCGTCGGCCAACAGTGCGGCCGCCTGCCCGCGCGACGGCGCGTGGGAGATCACCTTGGCGAGCATGGGGTCGTAGTGGATGGACACCTCCGAGCCGCTGACGATTCCGCTGTCGAGGCGGATTCCGGCGCGGCCCGAGGACTCGAATGCCGTGTGTGCCAACGGGATGTGGAAGTGCTCGACCATACCGGCCTGCGGCTGCCAACCCTTGGCCGGATCCTCGGCGTAGATGCGGGCCTCGATCGAATGTCCTTGGGCTGCCGGAGGTTCCGCGTCGAGGGGGAGGCCGGCGGCGACGTGCAACTGCAGCTCGACAAGGTCCAGCCCGGTGGTGGCCTCGGTCACCGGGTGCTCGACCTGGAGGCGGGTGTTCATTTCCAGGAAATAGAACTCGCCGTCATCGGCGGCCAGGAACTCGACCGTGCCCGCACCGGTGTACCCGATCGCCGTCGCCGCCAGCCGGGCCGCCTCGAAGAGCTTGTCGCGCATGCCCTCGACACGGTCCACCAGCGGTGACGGTGCTTCCTCGATGATCTTCTGATGCCGTCGCTGGATCGAGCACTCTCGTTCGCCGACGGCCCACACGGTGCCCTGGCTGTCGGCCATCACCTGGACCTCGACGTGGTGCCCGGTGGGCAGGTAACGCTCACAGAACACCGTCGGATCGCCGAACGCCGAGGCGGCCTCGCGTTGCGCGGCCTGTACCTCGGCAGACAGGTCGGCCAGGTCGGTGACGACCCGCATCCCGCGGCCACCCCCGCCGGCGGACGCCTTGATCAGGACCGGCAGTTGCGCGACGGTCACCGATTCGGCCGGGAGCTCGTCGAGGACGGGGACTCCCGCGGCGGCCATCAACTTCTTCGATTCGATCTTGGAGCCCATTGCCCGCACGGTCTCGGGCGGCGGACCGATCCAGGTCAGCCCGGCGGCGATCACCGCTGCGGCGAATTCGGCGTTCTCCGAGAGGAATCCGTACCCCGGGTGCACCGCGTCGGCGCCCGATGCGCGGGCCGCGGCCAGGACGGCTCCGGCATCCAGGTAGCCCCTGGTCCCGGGCAGCCGCACCCGCACGTCGGCCTCGGTGACATGCGGTGCCCCGGCATCAGGGTCGGTGTAGACGGCGACGGTACCCACGCCGAGGCGGCGGCAGGTGGCGAACACCCGGCGGGCGATCTCGCCGCGGTTGGCGACCAGAACTCGGTTGATCGCGGTCACATCTGGTTCGATCATGTTCACATCCTGAAGACGCCGAAGTTCGACGTCCCCTCGATCGGTGCACTTGCAATGGCAGACAGGCACATTCCCAGCACGGTTCGGGTGTCGCGGGGGTCGATCACGCCGTCGTCGTAGAGCCGGCCGGACAGGAACATGGGCAGTGACTCGGCTTCGATCTGGGCCTCGACGGCGGCGCGCAGTGCCGCGTCGGCATCCTCGTCCACCGCCTGCCCGCGGGCCTCGGCCGCCGCACGGCTGACGATCGACAGCACGCCGGCCAGCTGGGTGCCACCCATGACCGCCGATTTGGCCGACGGCCATGCGAACAGGAACCGGGGATCGTAGGCCCGGCCGCACATGCCGTAGTGACCCGCGCCGTACGAGGCGCCGATCAACAGCGACAGGTGTGGGACGGTCGAATTGGAGACGGCGTTGATCATCATCGAGCCGTGCTTGATCATGCCGCCTTCCTCGTAGGCCTTACCCACCATGTATCCGGTCGTGTTGTGCAGGAACAACAATGGTGTGTTGGAGCGGTTCGCCAACTGGATGAACTGGGTGGCCTTCTGTGATTCCTCGCTGAACAGCACGCCGCGGGCGTTGGCCAGGATTCCCAGCGGGTAGCCGTGCAACGTTGCCCAGCCGGTGACCAGGGATCCGCCGTAGAGCGGCTTGAACTCGTCGAAGTCCGAGCCGTCGACGATGCGCGCGATCACCTCACGGGGGTCGAACGGGATGCGCAGATCGGCG
>WBZP01003645.1_pt3 | contig 10539 bp, 5 predicted proteins | sample 5204301 | NCBI WGS metagenome assembly WBZP01 (sample SAMN12412401, study PRJNA552823) | activated sludge metagenome | isolation source: activated sludge from nitrification reactor of wastewater treatment plant... | place: USA: Pennsylvania | collected 2017 | reverse complement strand
AGGCGACGGCAGCTTGAGCGATTGGCGCATGGGCCGGTTGAGCCACGCGCCGGGCTCGGCTGCTTCCGGCCATGTCCCCTCGTTGAGAGAGCCTAAAATCAACACGTCCGGCTGTTGCAGACGGGCTTCGAAAGGCCCCCAAATCGATACGCGGGGATGCACGGCGCTGCGCTCTCGCACATTCTCGCGTGCCAGAAGGCTGCGGTAGAGATCGGCATAGTCGGCGGCGCGGATTTTCGGCGATGGCATCGTTTCGGACGTGACCGCGAGAAAGAACGTGTTTGCGGCTTCACCCGCTTCCTCTTGCCAGAGCGGATTGATGTCGGGCTGCCCAGCGGTATCGTCTTCCGGAAGGGCCGCAAGCGCTTCGGCAACCGCAGAATGCGCTTCGGAAAATGTCTTGAGTGTATGTTCGTGTCCGCCGGCGTAGAGGGCGGTAAGCGGCGCAAAAGCCTTTTCGAGCCGTGCCACAAGGTCCTGGGCGCCGGTGCGGTCCTCATCCCACAATCTGCGGGCGGCCGGATGCAATCTCTCGCCTTCGAGACGATCACGGTCGGCCTTATGAAGGGCGGCCGCAACGCCGGAGAGGCCGCGTCCCAGATACGGCGTACGGAATGCCGAGATTTCGAGCGCCCGGCCGTAGCGGCGGATATCGAAGGCCTTGAGGCCAAGGCGGCACAGCGGGTGCTTCAACAGCGACATGAGCGCCGCGGGCGCAAAATCGTCCATCGCCGCGTTGACGATGAGATCGAGAAACGTTCCGGGCACCGTTTTGGCGAACGGGCGGCCGGCGCTGTCGTCAACCCTGATGCCCCAGGCTTCAAGCCTCACCGCGACACGGCGTGCAAGCAGACGGTCGGGCGAGACCAGCGCCGCCGTGCGCCCCGGGTGCTCGACAGCTTCGCGCAAGATTAGGGCCACGGCTTCCGCTTCATCGTGCGAATTGGGCGCTTCGATAAGGGAAATATCTTGAAGCGCGGCGGAAATGTCTGCTGCGTCGGCCGTCTGCGTATAGCCATGCCACTGCTGGGTGGTGGCTGCGGGCCGCATCGCTTCGCTTATGAAGGCGAAGCGGCGCTGAAGCAGGGCGCTTGGCTCGGCGCCGCCGAGAACGGCGACATCGCCGCGATCAGCGCCGAGCGAATCGAGCAATTTCTTCAACCCGTACTGAGGATGCTCCGGGTGGTCGGGCACGATCCTTTGCCAGCTGGCTTCGTCCAGCGACAGGTCGAGGTGCGGCAGCACGATGGCGCCATTGCCAAGCCTGGCAACGGCACGCATCAGCGTAACAGTTGCAGGAATGGACCCCGTCACGCCCGCGACAATCACCGGGCCTTTGGGCGGAGTTTTCGTCAGGCGCTCAGCTTCAGCTAGGATCAGCCGGTTGCGGCGGTCGACGGCGGACACCTGCTCGTTCGCTTCAAGGTGCAACGGCCAGGCTTGCGTGACGATCTTCAGGAATTCGAGCGTCAGCTTCCAGTGTTCGGAGTAGGTATCGGGCACCAGATCTTTAAGGCCCGTAAGCGCGACATTCTCGCGTTCTATCTCGTCCATCAGGTTGGCAAGCTCGGCCGCAAGGTGGGCAGCCTGAGCTGGTGTGTTGTTGCCGGCGGCGTCGTCCTCAGGACTTGCGGCCGCTGTCGCTTCGCGCCAACGCCGAACCAGTTCCATCAAATGCAACGTGCGCTCCAGCGGGGCGATCGCGGGTGGCATATCGAGCGCGTCGGCGCCACTGACAAGACCTTCGGCCGCCGCCGAAATGAAGGCTGACGTCTCATCGCCTTCGGCGATCGCGCGGATCCGCGGCGTCAGCAGGGCGTGGGCGCCGCTGCGGGCGAGAAACGCTTCCTGCAGGGCCCGGGCTGCGCGCCGGGTTGGCAGCATCAGTGTGAAATCGGGAAGGTCCAAAGGCGATGGCCGCGCCCCTCCAGGCGCCGGCAGGTCGCCGCTCAACATCGCGTCGGCGAGGGCAGGCAGAAACGGCACGCCAGCCGGTACTGTGAAAATGCGCGCCGTCATGCGCGCCGGCCTTTGGCAGGCGCACGGTGGCGCGCCGCATCGATGGCCGCTTCGGCCTGCGTGATTGCGTCCGGCGTGCCGACGTGCATCCACAGGCCGTCGAGCGTGATTCCGTAGAGGCGGCGGGCGGCGATCGCTCGATCCCAGACCCGGTTCAGTGAAAACGGCCGCTCGGCTTCGCCCTTGAACATGCAGGGGTGGATGATGGAGACACCGGCAAAGACGTAAGGCGCGCTATCGTGCGGCGCCCGGCGCTCAAGGCAGCCGTTGCTGGCGATGTGAAAGTCGCCCTTGCCATCGTAGCCGAGGCTTGTGGTGGCAGGCGCCAAGAGCATCAGACTGTCCATCTGTATATCGTTCCAGGCGTCAAGGAGCCGCGCGATGTTGGACGACGCGTTCTCGATCCAGACCGAATCCGAATTGTGGATCACGAACGGCGCGTCGCCGAGGAGCGGCAGAGCGCGGACAACACCGCCGCCTGTTTCAAGTAGCGTGTCGCGCTCGTCAGAAATGAAGATCCGCGGGGACGTGCGCGTCTTCAAATGGTCTTCGATCTGGCCGGCAAGATAGTGGACGTTGACGACCGCCTTGGTGATGCCGGCGTCCGCTAACCGGTCGAGCACATGATCGATCATGGCGCGGCCGGCAAGCGGCACGAGCGGCTTGGGCAGCTTGTCAGTGAGCGGCCGCATGCGTGTGCCAAGTCCCGCCGCGAGCACAAAAGCCGTCGTTGGCCGGGAGCCGTGTGGGGGCGGAAACGATTGATCGGTCATCGCGCCCAGACTCCTCAGACTTTCAAGGGGGTATTGCGCAGGTGGGCCGGCAGGTGGGTGTCGTACCACGACTTCAGCTGCGCGAGGCCTTCGTGCCCCAGATCGCGGCTGAGATACCCCCAGATTCTCGGCAAATGGGCGAGATATTGGCGTTTGCCATCGCGCATGGCGAGGCGGGCGAAGATGCCGGCGATCTTGGTATTGCGTTGCGCGCCGAGCGCGAAATAGGTGAAGCGGAACTGCGCCGCATCAAAATCGCATTCGCGCCGCTGAACTTCGCTGACGTAATACTCAAGAAGTTCAGCTTCGAGTGACGCAGGCACATCCAGCCGGGCATCCTGCAAAAGCGAAACGAGGTCGTAGGCTTCGGGCCCCGCCATGGCATCCTGAAAATCGATGAGGCCGACGGAGCGGATGCCGGGACGCTCTGGCAGATCGATCAGGTTGGGAGAATGATAGTCGCGCAGCAGCCAGCCTCTGGGCGCATCGAGCAACCGGGTTATAATCCCGCTCCAGGCCGCATTGAAAGAGGCCCGCGCCTCTGCTGGAATCTTAACTCCATAGAGTGCTGGCCAGTACCAGTCGATCAGAAGTTCCGTCTCGATCGACAGCGCCTCGCGATCGACCGGCGGCAGCAGGTGCGCACCACCGCCGGGCAGAGGCAGCGCTGTTGCGGGACGGGCTGCGCGCAATTGAACGAGCACATCGACGGCGCGCCGCCACAGCTCTTTCTGGTCTTTGCCGGCTTGCACTTCGCGGCCAAACACTAGGTCGCCCAAATCCTCGATGAGCAAAAAGCCGGCATCAAGATCGTGGGCGAAAATCTGCGGCACCGAAAATCCCGATGATGCCAAGGCCTGATCGACGGCAACGAAGGCACGCACATCTTCGGCAAGGTGGGCGATCTGACTGTACGGCCTGCCGTCGCGGACCGGTGGACCATCCGGCTGGCGCGGCGAGTCCATCAGGATCGCGCGCTTGCCGCCCTCGTTGAGAAGGCGCGCATAGCGCCGTGCCGAGGCATCGCCTTGAAGGTAGCTCAGCGTTGTTTCGGCGCCGCCCCATCCGGCATTTTTCAGAAAGGCGTTGATCGCAGCGAAGCGCAGGAGGCGCGGAGCAAGCGTATCTGGGGCCGAGAGTGAAGCGGTGCGCAGGGCTGCATTCGCCCCTTCGTTCAGTGTCAGCGTGAAATGCTCGGCCGCAACGCGTCCTTCTCCCCGCTCCGGCCATTCGATGACGGCCACGCCGCGCGACAGGCTTGCGTCATACCCAAGCTCATCGAGTTCGGAGGGATCGGTAAGGCGGTAGAGATCGAAATGTGCAATCTCGAATCTTGGCGCGGCATACGTCTGTACCAGCGTGAACGTCGGGCTCGGAACTTCGGTCGCCGCCTCGCCGGTCAACGAGCGGATCAAGGCGCGCGCAAACGTTGTTTTGCCGGCGCCCAGATCTCCGTGAAGGGCCAGGGTGTCGCCGGGCATGAGCATGAATGCGATCTCGTCCGCCAACCGGCGGAGCGCACGTTCATCGAGCTCTGGAAAGGAATATGAGGCGGTCATCGCCGGCAAGTTTACGATGCCCGCGACCGCCGTTCCACCCCGTTGCGCGGCAAAAGCGGCGTCTCGGCGGGTGGATCGACCGCGATCGGACGGTCGGGGATGCGCACGGTGACGCAGGTGCCGCGATTTTCTTCCGATTGGATATCGACGCGTCCGCCGTGCAATTCGATCAGGCTCTTGACCACCGACAGTCCAAGACCGGCGCCGCGATGTTTCGAGCCCCGACTGCGGCTTTCGAAGCGTTGGAAGACGCGGCCCAGCTGGTCGGCAGGGATGCCAAAGCCGCTGTCCTCGACCGTGAAGATGATCTCGCCCTTCTCGCGCCAGCAGGTGAGCCGCACCGTGTCGCCGGGCTTTGAGAACCCGACGGCGTTGGAGAGCAGATTGTAGAGGACCTGTCGGATTCGCGCTTCGTCCGCCATGAATTCGGCAACGTCGTCGGCAACAGCGATGTCGATCGTCAGCCGGGCGCGGATCGCGCGTTCGCGAATGCCCAGGATTGCCGCGTCAATGACGGAGCGCACGCCCACCGGGACGAGCTTCAATTCCAGGCTGCCCGCATCGATGGTCGCCAGATCGAGGATGTCGTCGATGATGGCAAGCAGCGTCTTCGATGAGGAAATGATATCGGCCACGTATTCGCGCTGCTTGTCGTTCAAATCGCCCATGAACGGACTTGCGAGCAGTTCGGTGAACCCGATGATGTTGGTCAGAGGGGTTCTCAGTTCGTAGGAGATGTGGCCGATGAAGTTGGTCTTCAGCCGGTCGGCGGCGACAAGCGCTTCGTTGCGTTCGACAAGGGCGCGTTCGGCGCGCTTGGCGTCCGTCACGTCGGCAAAGGTGATGAGGGTGGCCCCGTCGGGCAACGGCATCACCGCGTAGTCGATGACGGTCTCGTCATCGCGGACCATCTGCCCTTCGAACGGCTCGCGCTCGTCCGTGAAGGATGTGACGGCCCGGCTGATCACCGGCCACTTGACCATGTCTTGATGGACGGCAGAGGCCAGCCCGATCACGGTATCGACGTGCGGGCCTTCGGAGAGTTTGCGCGGGGCGATTTTCCAGATGCTGGAGAACGCGACGTTGAAGAGCTTCAGGCGGCCATCGGTGCCGAACACCGCCACGCCTTCCTTCAAGCTGTCGAGCGTTTCGCGCTGCACGTCGATCAGCGCATTGTAGCGGCTTTCAAGAGCAAGCCGCTCGGTCTCGTCAGCAAACAGATACGTGACGCCGCCGTCGGGGCGCTGCTCGGCCATGACATGGACGATGCGGCCGTCGGTCAGATGCCACCAGTCCTCAAGCTCGGCGCCGGTTGAATAGCAGGCCAGAACCTTCGCCTTCCAATCGCGGTAGCTGACGACGGGCGGCAACTTGCCTTGCTCGCGCAGCCTGTCGAGCACGGTACTGTCGGTCGGCCGGGATTTCAGCCATTCAGGATCGAGCTGCCAGAGCTTGCAGTAAGGGTCGTTGTAGAACACCAGCTGCTGTTCGCGATTGAAGATCGCGACTGCGGTTTCCACCCGGTCCAGCGTGCGATCGTAGGCTGCGATCTGCCGCTCAAGTTCGTCCTGCACGCTTTCGATCGCGGTGACGTCGATCGCAGCGCCCGCCGAGACGTCATCGACAGGCAGGACGACGATATCGTGCGGTTTGCGCTCGCCGCCGGCCACCAGATGGACGCGGCCGCGATAGCTTTCACGTGCCATGATAGCCTTGGCCACGGATTTGCGCTGGCGGCTTTCGAGAAGTTCGATCTGCCGTTCCAGAACTTCCGCCTCGCTCTTGGCATCGACGGCCGTGACATAGGCGTCGTTCACCCAGTTCAACCGGCCGTCGGCGCCGCGCAACCACACCGGCATCGGCAGCGTATTGAGCAGCGCGCGGCTGGTGCGGACGTCGCGTGCGAGCGCACTTTGCTGTTCGAAGATCTTGGCAAGCTCAAGCTTGTAGCCTGACACGTCCTTGAAGCGCAGGACGGCGCGTCCGCCGGCGGCCCGGCCCTCCGCTTCAAGCGTCGCGCCGGCGGTGGTGCGCAGAATGATATTGAAAGCGCGCCCCTGCGCGAACAGCTGATCGAGCGAGGCCTTCAAAGTTTGCGCGGCCGATGCTTCCAGCCATTGGCCGAAGCGCAGGATTTCGGCGTGCTGATCGGGAAGCCCGGCGACCGTGCTCAAGGTGTGGGCGACGATGCGGACGGCCTGGCCCTGCTCCCAGAAAATCAGAACCTGCTGTTCCGCGCGGATGATGGCGTCGGCGGCAGCGAGATTGCGGCGCAGCTGCAAGCTTTCGGCCTTGGCATAGCGGGCCTCGCGCCGGGCCGAGCTCGTCATATGCCAGACGATAAGACCGGCGACGAAGCCTGCAGCCGCCACGAGCGCGATCAGCGAAACGTGGCGCAGGTCGATGCTTTCGACCGGCGCGGAGTGATTGGACACGAACGTTGCCAGCAATGCCGCGACGCAGCCGAGCGACGCAAACAGCAGCAGCGCGAGCTGGCGCCGCGTCGTGTTCTGCTGAATCCGGGACGTCAGGGTGCGCATTGTGAAGGTCTGGAAATCCGGCGGCTTCGAAAGGGTGTCGTCCGGCCTTCACAACGCGTCGACAGCCATGCCGGAGGCGCTCGCGGCAGGGCTGCGCGAATCACCTCGGTCGATTATGCGGACCAACGCTGTGCGCCGCCAGCATCGATTGCAGTTCAAAAAGGGAACGGCGCCCGGGTGTTTCCCGGGCGCCGCTCAAACGGGTCAAGATCGCACCAAGAGGCCTCAGTAGCGGTAGTGCTCGGGCTTGTAGGGGCCCTCGGGCGAGACGCCGATATAGCTCGCCTGCTCCGGCCGCAGTTTGGTCAACCGGGCGCCGATCTTGGTCAGGTGCAGCATCGCGACCTTCTCGTCGAGATGCTTCGGCAACGTATAGACCTTCTTCTCGTACTTGCCGGGGTTGGTCCACAGCTCGATCTGCGCCAGCGTCTGGTTGGTGAACGATGCCGACATCACGAATGAGGGATGACCCATCGCGTTGCCAAGGTTCACAAGCCGGCCTTCCGACAGCAGGATGATGCGCTTGCCGTCGGAAAACTCGATCTCGTCAACCTGCGGCTTGACGTTGTGCCATTTGTAGTTCTTGAGACCAGCCACCTGGATCTCGTTGTCGAAGTGACCGATGTTGCAGACGATCGCCCGGTCTCTCATGGCGCGCATATGCTCGATCGTGATGACGTCCTTGTTGCCGGTCGCGGTCACGAAAATGTCGGCGCGCGGCACGGCATCTTCCATGGTGACCACTTCATAGCCTTCCATGGCGGCCTGCAGTGCGCAGATGGGGTCGATCTCGGAAACCATGACGCGGCAGCCGGCCTGACGCAGCGAAGCGGCCGAGCCTTTGCCGACGTCGCCGAAGCCCGCGACCATGGCGACCTTGCCGGCCATCATGACGTCGGTGCCGCGGCGGATGCCGTCGACCAGACTTTCGCGGCAGCCATAGAGGTTGTCGAACTTCGACTTGGTCACCGCGTCGTTGACGTTGATGGCCGGGAATAGCAGCGTGCCGGCCTTCTGCATCTCATAGAGACGCTTGACGCCGGTGGTGGTTTCTTCCGACACGCCCTTGATGCTGGCGGCGAGTTCGGCAAACCAGCCCTTTTTCTCCTTCAGCGTGCGCTTGATGAGCGCAAACAGGATTTCCTCTTCCTCCGAACCGGCCTTTTCCAGAAAGCCGGTGTCGCCGTTTTCGGCCCTGAGACCCAGGTGTACGAACAACGTGGCATCGCCGCCGTCGTCGAGGATCATGTTGGGCGTGCCGCCGTCGCCCCACTCCAGGATCTTGCGGGTGTACTCCCAGTATTCCTCCAGGCTCTCGCCCTTCACGGCGAAGACCGGGATACCGGTCGCGGCGATGGCGGCGGCGGCGTGATCCTGGGTCGAATAGATGTTGCATGAGGCCCAGCGGATATCGGCGCCGAGCGCGGCCAGCGTCTCAATCAACACGGCCGTCTGGATCGTCATATGCAGCGAGCCGGCGATGCGGGCACCCTTGAGGGGCTGCGAGGGGCCATATTCGGCGCGCGTCGCCATCAGACCCGGCATCTCGGTTTCGGCGATCGCCAGCTCCTTGCGGCCCCATTCCGCAAGACTGAGGTCCTTGACGATGTAGTCGTGGGTGCGATGCATGTGATCCTCGGCAAACTGATTGCTTGAGTGAACGAAGGGGTGTGCAGGCACTGGCCTGACGATCCACCCCAGATCTTGCGATGCCGACCGGTAATTGACGAAAATCACGCCGGGCAACCGCAAAAAAGTTGCGCGTTCATACCTTACGCCGCCGTCCCTCGCAACAACATATAAACAAGTCTTTATGTCCATGCCGCCGGGAGAGCGAAGGCGGGATGCGGCGCCGACCGGCCACCTGCTTGATTTTTCAGTAGTTTTTTGCAGTCATTCCAAGTAAAAATAGTAAATGCTAAGTAAATTTGAAGTAGAAAATTTGAATCAAATTTAGTTCAAATCGCTTTTATATTATTTTGTGTCGCTAAAATCGAGTGTTTGATCTTCACGTTTCTTAAATTGCCGGAGGTTTATGTTCCTGTTGCTAGTATAGCATGCAGGAGGAGTACTATGTCTATTAACAGGATGAAGCGGGGCTACCTTGCTTTGTCGTTGCGCAGGCAGGAGGTGTCCCGTGCGGACGCACCCCGTGGCCTGACCGCTCGGCTGAGCGAGTTTGCTGAAGACACGGCAGGCGACATCGCCATGCTGTTCGGCCTTATGGCCATGGTCATGTTCATGTTGATCGGTGCGGCGGTCGACTTGGGCCGTTGGCTCAACGCGCGCGACCAGACGGTCGGTGCCGTCGATGCTGCCGTTCTGGCTGCAGGCCGTGCCTTGCAGATGAACAGTAAGGACACGGCGGGCGCCCTCGCGGTCGCTCAGAAGTATTACATTGAAGGCATCAAGGGCCGTCTCAAAACCAAGACGGACACCATCGCCTTCGAAATCGTCGACAATGGCCTGGCCGTGAAGGCCAAGGGCAACGCGACCATTGCCACCCCGTTCATGGGCGTGTGCTGCGGCGCGTCGGCCGTCAAGGAGCTGCCGTTGTTGCAGAACTCGGGCGCGGAATATTCCAAGGCCGTGCTTGCGGTCGGCGGCAACGCTGAACTGAACCTCGAAATCTCCATGATGCTCGATACCTCGGGCTCCATGGGCTCGAACAACAAGCTTCAGGACATGAAGGATGCCGCGAAGGACCTCGTGAACATCGTCGTCTGGGATGACCAGAGCGAGTACACGTCGAAAATCGCGCTTGTTCCGTTCTCGGGCGACGTGCGCCTGCCCGGCGGTTGGGTTGGCACCGTGACCGACCCGACGTGGCCGTCGTCGCGCACGAAGTGGAAGAACAGCAAGAGCTACAAGTACTATAAGAACGGCTGCGTCGCCGAGCGTACGGGTCCTGAAAAGCATACCGATGCCTACGTGACCAACAACCGGTATGTGATGGCCGCTTACACCAGCAATGGCGATTGCTCGCAGGACTCCTCGCACAACGAGGTGCTGCCGATGACCAGCAGCAAGCCGACGCTCATCGATCACATCGATGATCTCGAACTTGGCGGTGGTACGGCCGGTCACATCGGTACGGCCTGGGCCTACTACATGCTGTCGCCGAACTGGGCGCCCTTGCTCCCGGCTTTGAGCGATCCGGTGGCCTACAACGCGCCGAAGACCAAGAAGATCGCGATCCTCATGACGGACGGTGAATACAACTACACCTACGACAACGAGGGCGTTCCGACCAACTCCCAGGGTTCAAACGGCTCTGCCAATGGCAACAGCTCGGCGGCCCAGGCTCTGGCAACGTGCAATCAGATGAAGCAGAGCGGTATCGAAGTTTATACCGTCGGCTTTGATCTGGGCGACAACCAGACGGCGATCAACACGCTCAAGAACTGCGCTTCGTCGCAGCAGAACTTCTACGAAGCTGAGGACGGCGAACAGTTGAAGAACGCCTTCCGCGACATCGCTCTGAAGATCTCGACACTCTACCTGTCGCAGTAATCTTCAAGCGCTGATCTCCTCCATGCAGGGGAAGGGACGCCTCGTCACCGGGGCGTCCCTGACCCGTTTTTCGCATGTGTTGAGATGTTGGCGGTTTGAGTATGAACGATAGCGACCGCTGGTCTCAGGCGTCGC
>WBZP01007470.1_pt1 | contig 10540 bp, 10 predicted proteins | sample 5204301 | NCBI WGS metagenome assembly WBZP01 (sample SAMN12412401, study PRJNA552823) | activated sludge metagenome | isolation source: activated sludge from nitrification reactor of wastewater treatment plant... | place: USA: Pennsylvania | collected 2017 | reverse complement strand
CCGGCCTGCCCGGCCAGCGGGCGGTGACCGCAGCACCGGACCGCGAGTTCGTCGAGGACATGTGGGCGCTGCCCCGCGGCACCATCCGGCCCGACGTCGGCTCCGGGACCATCGACATGTTCGAGCGGATGGCCGCCGGCGAGATCAAGGCCTGCTGGATCATCTGCACCAATCCCGTTGCCAGCGTAGCCAACCGGGTCACCGTGATCGAGGCGCTGCAGCGTTGCGAACTGGTGGTCGCGCAGGATGTCTTCACCGACAACGAGACCCTGCGCTATGCCGACGTCGCACTGCCCGCCGCGCTGTGGACCGAATCCTCCGGCGTGATGGTGAACTCCGAACGCAACCTGACCCTGTTCGAACCCGCTCTGCCGGCGCCCGGCGACGCGCTGCCCGACTGGGAACTGATCGCCCGCGTGGCCGCTGAGATGGGTTACGCCGAGGCGTTCGACTACACCTCGTCGGAGGAGATCTTCGACGAGATCACCCGGTTCTGGAATCCGCGCACGGGCTGGGACCTGCGCGGTGCATCGTATGCTCGGCTGCGCACCACTCCGCTGCAATGGCCCTGCCCGCCCGGTGACGACGCCGACCGGCATCCGTTGCGCTACCTCAACGACGGGCGCAGCCAGACCAAACTGGTCCGCCCGGACGGTTCTGAACCGGCACTGGCGTTCCCGACCGCCAGCGGGCGGGCGGTGTTCCACGCCCGGCCGCATCTGCCGCCCGCGGAGATGCCCGACGACGATTTTCCGTTGCTGCTCAACACCGGCCGGTTGCCGCACCAGTGGCACACCATGACCAAGACCGGCCGGGTGACGAAGCTGAACAAGCTCAACCCGAAACCGTTCGTGGAGATGCATCCCGACGATGCGGCGAAACTCGTTGTCCACGAGGGCGATTCGGTGCTACTCGCGTCGCGCCGCGGGGACGCGACGCTACCCGCGGTGGTGACCGATCGGGTCCGGGCCGGGAACCTCTTCGCGCCGTTCCACTGGAGTGACATGTTCGGGGAGGGTCTGGCGATCAATGCCGTCACCAACGACGCCGTCGATCCCGACTCGCTGCAGCCGGAGTTCAAGGTGTGCGCGGTGGCGGTGACGAAGGTGCGCTCGGCCGAACCGGCCGCGCCCGCTCCGGCGGAGTCCGGCTCGGGCCTGGCGGCGGCGCTGGGACTCGGCGCACCGCCGCGGCCACCGGAGCTGGATCCGGTGGCCGAACGCTACCTGGCCGGTTTCCTCAGCGGGCTGACAAGTTCCGGCAACGTCACCGGCGTTCCGGTCCTGCCCGGCGATGCGCCGCTCCCCTCGGACGTCCGGGTTTGGGTTAACGGCGTTCTCGCCGGCCATTTCTCGCGGATCGGCGCGACGGAATCGCAGGCGCCCAGCTCCCCCACCGTGGACGTGCTGTGGGCGTCGCAGACGGGCACCGTGGAGGACTACGCACCCGTGGTGGCGGAATCCCTGCGCGCGTCCGGGGTGGCCTCGCAGGCCCGCACCCTCGACAGCGCCGGGATGGCGGCGCTGACCGCCGGCGGCACCGTCCTGATCGTCACCAGCACCACCGGGGACGGCGATCCGCCGGATAACGCCAGCGCCCTCTGGGACCAACTCCGCTCCGCGGACGCGCCCAAACTGACCGGGCTGCGCTATTCGGTGCTGGCGTTCGGCGACCCCAGCTACGACGAATTCTGCGGATTCGGCCGCAAGCTCGACGACCGGCTCGGTGAACTCGGGGCGCACCGCATCGCCGATCGAGTCGACTGCGCGGCCGACTTCCGGCGATCGGCGGACGACTGGCTGTCCACGGTGTCGGCCCTGCTGCGGGATCCGGTGCCCGCCGCGCCGCAGCCGGCCCCGGCGGTCGCCGAAGCCGTCTCCTATGGGCGTCGTAATCCATTGTTGGCCAAATTGATTCGTAATACCCGACTCAGTTGTGCCGGTTCCGCCAAGGACGTGCGCCAACTCGGGTTCGAATTGCCCGAGGGCACGCTGGAATACCAGGCCGGCGATGCGCTCGGGGTTTGGCCGCGCAACGATCCGGCCTACGTCGCGCAGTTCCTCGACCGCACCGGACTCGACGGCGATCAGACCGTGAACGTCGGCGGTCAGACGCTGTCGCTGCACCATGCGCTGCACGAACGCCTGGACATCGCCAAGATCACACCCGCCCTGCTGGACCTGATCAACACCCGGCACTCGGCGGCCGATCTGGCCGGGCTGCTGGACCCGGCCAACCGGGCCGCATTCGAGACCTGGATCTGGGGGCGGCAGTCGCTCGACGTGCTCACCGACTACCCGGTCTCGGCATCCCTGGAGGACTGGCTCTCGGTGCTCGAACCGCTTGCGCCCAGACAGTATTCGATCTCGTCGAGCCCCAAGGAGAATCCGCGCGAGGTGCAGCTCACGGTGTCCACCGTGCGGTACGACCACCGCGGGGTCCCGCGGCACGGCGTGTGTTCGGGCTATCTGGCCGACCGGGTGGGTGACGAACCCGTCGGGATCTGGGTACAGCGCTCGGCCTCGTTCAAGCCGCCCGGCGACCCCGAGACCCCGATGATCATGATTGGCCCCGGCACCGGAATCGCCCCCTTCCGCGGCTTCCTGCACGAACGGCGGGCGCTGGGCCACACCGGCAGCAACTGGTTGTTCTTCGGTGAGCAGCACGCCGCCACCGACTTCTATTACCGCGAAGAGTTCGAACAGTTCTGCGCCGATCGCCTGCTCACCCGACTGGACCTCGCCTTCTCCCGGGATCAGGACGCCAAAGTGTATGTGCAACACCGCATGCTCGAACACGGCGCGAAACTGTGGCGCTGGCTCAACGAGGGCGCCAACGTGTATGTCTGCGGCGACAAGGGCGGGATGGCGCGGGACGTCGACGCGGCGTTGAAGCTGATCGTCGCCCAGCACGGCAAGTTGTCCGGGTCCAGCGCCGAGGCCTACGTCAAAGCCCTCGCCGCAGAAAAGCGCTATGTCCGCGACGTGTACTGACCGTACCCGCCGGCGACCGAAGGAGAACCGACATGAGTGATGCCAGCACGCCCCGATCCCTGCAGGGCCGCTTTCCGTTCGAGGGGGCCGGCTTCGGCGCCCGGGCCGGTACCCATGTCGCGCTGCGTCTCGTGGAGGACTTCCTCGAGGGCGCCGATTCCGGGCTCGCCGTCAGTGCACCAAAGGGTGCGTCGGCAACCGTGGTCATCGATCTGGGACTGGTGGAATTCTGACGCCCGATCGCAGGCTGGTGGTGATCGGCAACGGAATGGCCGGTGCGCGCACCGTCGAGGGTGTGGTCGCGGTGGACGGCGGCAAATGGGAGATCTACGTGGGCGGCGCCGCCGGTGCACACATTCACAAGGGTGATCTGCTGGCCACCGTCGACTCCCCACAGCAGGTGATCACCCTGACCGGCCGGTTCCTGCAGTACTACCGCGAGAACGCCAAATGGCTGGAACGCACCTAAACGTGGGTGCCCCGCTACGGAATCGAGCGCATCCGCGCCGTGGTGGTGGACGACGCCGAAGGCATTGCCGCAGAACTGGATGCGAATATCCAGCGGTCCGTGGACGGCTACCGGGACCCGTTGCAGGACGGGAAGGAATCGGCCTCACCCGGACAGTTCCGGTCGTCGATACCGCTGATCCCACTGCGCCTGGTGCCGGTTCGATGAGCGATTCGCGCGTGCACATGCTCGGCAACATCGACGACATTCCCTGCGGCGAAGGCCGGGCGTTCGCCGTGAACGGCTTTCAGGTGGCGGTCTTCCGGCGTCGCGACAACTCGCTGCGCGCGCTCGGCGCAATCTGCCCGCATCGGGGTGGACCGCTGGCGGATGCGCTGATCGACGATGAGGTGGCGGTCTGCCCGCTGCACAACTTCACCTTCGACCTGGATACCGGCGCCGAGATCGCGTTCGACGGCCCCGGTGTGCCGACGTACCGCGTGCGGGCCGATGAATCGGGCTGGATCCAGCTGGATCTCGACTAGACGGTATGGGCAGGCTGGGGCCTCGCCACATCGAACGTGGGGGATATGCACCCGAATCCAACGCTTGTCATCCAAATCCCCCACGTTCGACGAGCCGAACCGGACCACGCAGGAACTTATGACTCAGGACACGAGGGCGATCAGCGCAGCTTCAGTTCGACCCCGGTGTCGTCGAAGACACCCACCACGGCATCGAAGAAGGGTCCGTCAGCGCCGGCGAACCCGGCCAGGCTCTGTTGTGAATCGTCACTGTGTCGCCAGACGAACAGGAACGGCCGATCCTCCGGGGTGCCGTAGCCGCCGCGCAGGCAGTCGGCCAGCGCATCGAGATTCCGGCCGAAGTATCCGCCCGGACCGTTGACCGCACGACCGACCTCGGTATAGAAGTCGATGGGCGACTTGATCTTTCGCCCATCGAGCCGATAACTGACCGGCGTGATCAACGTGCCTCCTGCGTGCCGGAGATCTCGCAGAACGAGTCGTAGTGGTCGCTGGTGTAGAAGTACTGCGGCGGGTCGGTCGGCGGGTTGCCGCCGGTGATGATGCGGCGGGTCGCGCGGTTGGCGGCGCCGGGGGTGACCACCGTGTATTCGTGGTAGTACCCATTGTGCTGCTGGGGCAGATGCCCCTCACGATTCCCGAAGACCACGCCGTCGTTGCGCGGATAGGGAAACGGACCCCCCGAATGGATCAGTCGGACGGTGTCGGCGGCCTCGGGCGGCAGGGACGCGAGGGCACACGTCGCGCCGCCGGGATCCGAGCCGGTGCCGCTCGGGTTCTGGTGTCCACACGGCCAGAGCGCGACCGCGATCAGCACGGCGATCAGCAGACCGACCGCCGACAGCAGTCGCGTGCGGCGTGACCGCATCAACGGACAGGGCTGAAATTGCCGTGGAACCCCTGCGGAATGTGATGCGTCAGTTCAGCGGTGGCAACCGGGCCCCGCTCGAGATCGGCGGCGTCCAGGATCACCAGGCGCGACGTGTGGCTCTGGGCCTGGTACTCGACGGTGAGCAGCCAGCCGTCGTCCTCGGCCGACCCGCCCGGCCGCGGGGTAAATACCGGTTCGCAGAAACTGTTCCCCGAACCTGTTGCGGTGTAGGTGGTTTCGGTGTTGTCCATCAGATCCAGCTTGGTCACCGAATCGTAGAACGCCCGCAGCCGTCCGCGCGTGTTGTAGTACGCGTACCGATGCGGCCGTCCCTCGTAGCCGGGATGGTGCCGCGGGAATTCGCAGGTGCTGTCGCTGAGCGGTTCCCGGAGCACCCGGCCCGAGCCGGTCACCCGGAACCGGGTGAACTGCGACGGTGCGTCGTCGAGCATGCTGGTATGGAACCGCGCCAGGCGGTGCAGCAGCATGCCGCTGTCGTACGTGATGACGTCGATGACGACGTCGTTGCCGTCGTCGTGGGCATTGCTGAGGTGGAACTGCAGGACGGCGTCCATCTCGATCCGGCGGATTCGCCCGCCGTCCCGTGGGACCAGGATGATGCAACTGCCCCGTTCTGGTCGGTATCGCATTGAATCGCCGATCGACTCCAGGCCCAGCGCCACCGGCAGCGCCCTGGGGATGATCGGTGAGACAACGAACACCAGGTAGCGCTCGGTGATCGCGAAGTCGTGCACCATGGCGGCATACGGCATGGGTGCCGAGCGGAAATGCCGTAGGGCGCCGCGCCGGTCGGTGCGGTAGATGCGCAGATGCGGCCGCGGGAAGAGCTCGACGCCGAAGTTGAACATGGCGCCGGTGCGCGGGCACCTGCTCGGGTGCGCCGAGTACGCACCCAACCATCGCAACTGCCCGCCGAACCGGCGTACTCCGAGGGTCTCCAGGGTGTCGGGGTCGATCTCGTGCGGCGGCCCGCCCTCCCACAACGCATAGAGATGCCCGGCGTGTGCAACGACGTTGGTATTGGCCAGATTCGGTGGCGGGCGGGCGATGTTCCTCGACACCCCGCCGGCCGCGGCAGTGCCCAGGTGCCGGGTGCCGCCCTTACCGAGGAAATGCCGGGTGTGGACATACCTGTTCCGGAATTGCACGCCGTCGTCGTCGATCCGGAAGGCCGACAGCATGCCGTCGCCGTCGAAGAGATGCCGCAGCGGACGGCCGGTGTGGTCCTCCCAGCGTCCCGGGCCGTTGCGGTACAGGGTGCCGCGCAGTTGGTCGGGGATGACGCCGTCGACCTGCTCGACGCGGTAGTTGTGTTCGGCGTGCTGCGGTTCGCTGACGCCCAGGCTGAGCAGGTCCGCGGCGGCCAGTGAGGTCACCGTGTCGGTGGCGGCCGATCGCTCGGCCACCGGCAGCGACGTCAGGTAGCGACGCAGTTCCGGCAGATCCTTGAGTCCTGCCTCCGACGTGGATGAACCCTGTGCGACCATCCACGCTCCTCCCGAAAGTGAAATCGACGGTTGTCAACTTACTCCGTGGTGAGCACCAGGTCCATGACCGGTCGAGTTCTGCTGTACTGCAACGGGTTTCAGCTGAGGTTGAGGAAACTGCCGTTGATCCAGACCCCCCAGTGACCGCCCGGTGTCGGCCCGGTCCACCAGACCACGGGCTGACCCAACCAGCTCTCGGCCGGCATGCGGGGCGCCCACGGCGGCGGCACTTCGGGGGCTGGGTGCGCGACCGGGTCTGCGTGGACCACCGGTGCGCCCGGGCCGGCCGACGCACCCCCGAGTGCACCGGCCACCGCGACGGCGGCTACGAACGTCTTGGCGAGTTTCGTCACGACCACCGCCGCAGCCTACCTCCGTCGGGTCGCGCTCAGTTGCGGCGCTTGGCGCCGTTCAGGTCGATCGCGGACCGGACCAGGCGGCGCAACGCCCCGCACCAGCGCGGCCACGTCGTCGGCGTAGTGGTCCATGTCGTGACCGTCGGCAACCTGCGTGGAGCCCGCCTCCCCCGCCCGCAGACGATCCGTGCGCTCGGCACGCCCGCGGCCGACGCTCGCCCTATGCTGCCCTCATGACGGAAGCCCCTTCGCGGCCCTCCAGCATCGGCGTCCTCACCAGCGGCGGTGACGCCCCCGGGATGAATCCGGCAGTGCGCGCGGTCATCCGGACCGCGTTGCACCACAACATCGACGTGTACGCGATCCACGAGGGTTACCTCGGTCTTGTCGGAGGCGGTGACCTGATCCGCCGGATGGAGCGCATCGACGCCGACGGGATCCTGCACAAGGGCGGCACCGCCATCGGCACCGCGCGGTCCAAGGAGTTCCGGACCCGGGAGGGCCGGCTGAAAGCGGCGCGCAACATGGTGGACCGAGGCATCGACGCCCTGGTGGTGATCGGCGGCGACGGCAGCCTCACCGGCGCCAACGTGTTCCGGGAAGAGTGGCCCGGGCTCCTGGCCGAGTTGGTCGAGGCCGGCGAGATCACCGTCGAGGCGGCCGCCGAGTACCCGGTGCTGCGGATTGTCGGGCTGGTCGGATCCATCGACAACGACATGTCCGGCACCGACATGACGATCGGTGCCGACACCGCACTGCACCGCATCGTCGAGGCGATGGATGCGCTGCGCAGCACCGCGTCCAGCCATCAGCGCTCGTTCGTCATCGAGGTGATGGGCCGGCACTGCGGCTACCTGGCGGTGATGGCCTCGCTGGCCACCGCCGCCAACTGGGTGCTGATCCCCGAGAATCCACCGGGACCCGACTGGCCCGAGAAGATGTGCCACGACATCCGGGCCGGCCGGGAGGGCGGCCGGCGCCAGAGCGTCGTGGTGGTGGCCGAGGGCGCCCACGACATCGACGGCAATCCGATCACCGCCGAGCAGGTCAAGGGACTGCTGGAGAGCGAACTCGGCGAGGACACCCGGATCACCATCCTCGGTCACGTGCAGCGCGGCGGCGCCCCCAGCGCGTTCGACCGTTACCTGGCCACCCTGGTCGGCCACGCCGCGGTGGAACGCCTGCTCGAGGATCCACCCGACGCCCCGGCGCAGCTGATCGGGCTGCGCGGCAACCGAGTGGTCACCACTCCCCTGATGGAATGCGTCGAGCAGACCCATGCGGTGGCCGAGCGGGTCAAGGCGCGGGACTTCGAGGGTGCAATGTTGTTGCGCGGCGGTAGTTTCCGTCAGTCCTACAAGATCCTGCAGACCATCCAGCAGGCCGCACCGCGCCCGACCGCGCCCGGTCGGCGCCGGTTCCGGATCGGCATCGTGCACGCCGGCGGACTGGCGCCGGGCATGAACAACGCGGTGCGCGCCGCGGTGCGGCTCGGCCTGGACCGCGGCTACACGGTGCTGGCCATCAAGAACGGCTTCCGTGGCCTGCGTGACGGCGAGGTCCAGGAACTGGGCTGGATGGACGTCAGCGGCTGGGTCTCCGACGGCGGGGCCGAGATCGGCACCAACCGCTACATCCCCAGCGGTGCGGCCATCGAACAGATCGCCAAGCAGGTCACCGCGCACCGCATCGACGGACTGATCGTCGCCGGCGGCCGGGTCGGCTACCAGTCGGCGTACGTGCTGCACAAGGCGCGCGACGCGTACTCGGCCCTCGACATCCCGATCGCGTGCATGCCGATGACGATCAACAACGACGTCCCCGCGACCGAGCTGAGCATCGGCAGCGACACCGCCCTGAACAGCATCATCGCCGACGTCGACAAGATCCGGCAGTCCGCCGTGGCCACCCGGCGGGTGTTCGTCGTCGAGGTGATGGGCCGCGACTGCGGATATCTCGCGCTGCTGAGCGGGCTAGCGTCGGGCGCCGAGCGAATCTATATGCCCGAGACCGGGATAACGCTCGACGATCTCACCGCCGACATCGCGGCGCTCGCCTCCGGCTTCCGGTCCGGCGAACGCCTCGGGCTGATCATCCGCAGCGAGGGCGCCGACCCGGTCTACAACACCGGGTTCATCACGGCGCTGTTCGAGAAGGAGGGCGGCGACCTGTTCGACGCCCGCCAGGCCATCCTCGGTCACATCCAGGAGGGCGGCGATCCGTCCCCGTTCGACCGCATCCACGCCACCAGCCTGACGGCCCGGTGCGTCGAGTTCCTCTCCGAACAGCTCGAGGCCGGCGGCCGCGCCAGTGCGATGGTCGGCTTCCAGTCCGGGCGGCTGCAGTTCACCGACCTGACCTCCTATCCCTCGCTGGTCGACCCGGAGACCCGGCGCCCGATCGAACAGCGCTGGATGGACCGCGTCACGCTGGCCGAGATCATGCGCGGCTGACGCGACCTCCCGCACGGCCGTCCGACAGCGGGATGTGTCCACCGCGATCGGGGTGTTTCAGGTCCGGGCGGCCGGCCTGCGCACGAAGTTTCCGCCGCTGCGAACGCTCGATGCGGATCCGGGGAACCTGCGGCCTGCGACCATGAGCTTCATCGGACGCGAGGCTGAACTCGAAAAGGTGCAAGCCGCGCTCGGGCGCATCTGCTGGTGACGTTGACCGGGACGGGCGGGATCGGCAAGACCCGCCTGGCGCTGGAGATCGCAGCGCAGCAGGTCGACGAATTCCCCGACGGGGTCTGGTTTTTCGACTTGGCCGCGGTCGCCGATCCTGCGGCGGTACCAGACGCGGTGGCCGCGGTGTTGGGCATCGTGCAACAGCCGGGAAAGAGCGTGGCCGACAGCGTCGCAGCCGCGTTGGAGGGCAGGTTCCGGTTGTTGGTGTTCGATAACTGGGAGCACGTCCTCGCCGCCGGAGCCGGTTTGGTCGAGGCGATCCTCGTGCACGCGGCGACGATCAAGATTGTTGCGACGAGCCGCGAAGGTTTGAGGGTGCGCGATACCCATACCCTCACCGCGGCATCGCTGGTCGCCACACTGGCGGTTGCCAGGGCCGGTGAGGAGGCGCGGGCCGCCGCGAATGGGCTGATCGAAGCCGCCAACAACCCCGATGCGCTCTCCAACACGCTTCGCGCCTAGGGTTTTGCCGTCCGCGATGCTGATCCCGTCCGCGCGCTGGCAGCCTCGCGCCGGGGGCTGGTGATCGCCCAGGGCGGCGGCAACCGTTTCATCGAATCACAACTGGCCACCCGGTTGTCCAGCTGGAGTCCGAATACGGCGACCCGCTGACGGCGCTCGATCACATGACTCTGGCCATCCGCAACTACCACGACTCCGGCAACGCCACCTACATCCCTCTTGCTCTGGCGCCCCTGGCGGTATTCCTCCACCGCCTCGGACGCCTGCAACCGGCGATCACCACCGCCGGCTTCGCGCTCAGCCCCTTTACTGCGTCGGCATTCTCCGCGCTCGGCACCGCGATGACCTACCTGCGTGATGTGCTCGGCGAGGAGACCTACGAATCGCTCGCCCACCAGGGTGAGACGATGAGCACCGCCGCGATGGTGACATACGCCTACGACCAAATCGACCAGGCCCGAACGGAACTCGAACGCCACGGGTGAACTCCGTGCGAGTCGGTATTGCGAGTCGGTATTGCGAGTCGGTATAGCGTGGTAGAGTCGAACGTATGTTCGATAGCGAGAAACGGCGCGCAGCGCGGGCTGTTATGTCTCAGGACATCGGTGACAGTTCTGCATCAAGACATCGGTGACAGTTTGAGCCTGTTTGGTGGTGACACTTCTACCGC